>Ga0116143_10000964_pt1 | contig 36500 bp, 34 predicted proteins | sample AD_UKC034_MetaG_FD_89745 | JGI IMG/M metagenome (GOLD analysis project Ga0116143, IMG submission 89745) | Active sludge microbial communities of municipal wastewater-treating anaerobic digesters from USA - AD_UKC034_MetaG | ecosystem: Engineered > Bioreactor > Anaerobic > Digestate | place: USA... | reverse complement strand
GAGGGCGACGCCGTGGTGGTGGCGCTGTGACGGCGTGGGCGGTGTTCCTGCACGACCTGCGCTTGGCGCAGCGTCGGCGCGCCGACACGCTGGCAGCGGCGATCTTCTTCGTCATCGTCGCCAGCCTCTTCCCGCTGGCGCTCGGTGCCGATCCGGCCTGGCTGCGCCGGCTCGGCCCCGGCGTGGTCTGGGTCGCGGCGCTGCTGGCCTCGATGCTGTCGATGCCGCGCCTCTTCGCCGACGACGCCGTCGACGGCACGCTCGAGCAGATGCTGCTGTCGCCGACGCCGCTGCCGCTGATCGTGCTTGCCAAGGTCGGCGCGCACTGGCTGGCCAGCGGCCTGCTGCTGAGCCTGGCCGCGCCGGTGCTGGCACTGCAGTACGGGCTGGACGGACCGGCGATCGGCATGCTCGTTCTGACGCTGCTGCTGGGAACGCCGGTGCTCAGTCTCGTCGGTGCGATCGGCGCGGCGCTGACCGTGGGCGTTCGCGGCGCGGCGGTGCTGCTCTCGCTGCTGGTGCTGCCGCTGGTCACGCCGGTGCTGATCTTCGGCGCCGGCGCGGTGGAGGCGGTTGCCGGCGGCATGGACAGTGGCGGACACTTCTCGCTGCTGGGCGCGATCCTCGTCGCGGCGGCCTTTCTTGCCCCCTGGGCGGCGGCCGCGGCACTGCGCATCAGCTTGGACTGACGCGCCCAGGTGGGAATCGGGATCGGGCAGAATGGCCAGCCATCCATGACGCGCATCAATTGGTTCTATTACGCGGCTCCGGCCCGCTTCTACGGGCTGGCGGGCAAGCTGGTGCCGTGGTGCGCCGCGGCGGCCGTCGTGCTGGGCCTGTGGGGCCTGTGGATCGGGCTCGTGGTGGCGCCGACCGACTTCCAGCAGCGCGACAGCTACCGCATCATCTTCATCCACGTGCCCGCGTCGTGGATGTCGATGGTGCTCTACGTCGCGATGGCCTTCTGGTCGGCGATCGGACTGATCTTCAACGCACGCCTGGCGGCGATGCTGGCGCAGGCGATCGCGCCCACCGGCGCGCTGATGACCTTCCTCTCGCTGTGGACCGGGGCCCTCTGGGGAAAGCCGACCTGGGGCACCTGGTGGGTCTGGGACGCGCGGCTCACCAGTGAGCTGCTGCTGCTCTTCCTCTACATCGGCTACATGTCGCTGCGCGCCGCGATCGACGACGAGCGCCGCGCCGACCGCGCGAGCGCCGTGCTGGCGATCGTCGGTGTCGTCAACGTGCCGATCATCTACTTCTCGGTGCAGTGGTGGAACACGCTGCACCAGGGCGCCTCGGTGAGCGTGAGCAAGGCGCCGACGATGGCGGCGATCATGCTGCAGGGCATGCTGGTGATGGCGCTGGCGATGTGGGCCTACGCCTTCGCCGTGGTGTTCGCGCGCGTGCGGCTGATCATCCGCGAGCGCGAGCAGGGTGCGGCCTGGGTGCGCGAACTGCGCCCGGCGGGAGCGCTGCCGTGACGATGACGCCGTACTGGGCCAGCGTCTCGGACTTCCTCGCGATGGGCGGCTACGGCCTCTACGTCTGGGGGTCGTTCGGGGTCACCGCGCTGGCGCTGGCGATGGAACTCGCAGCGCTGCGCGCGCGTCGAAGGCAGCTGGAGGACGAAGCATGAAGCCAAGACACAAGCGCGCCGCGATCATCGGCGGAGGCCTGACAGCGCTGGCGATCGTCGTCGCGCTGGTGCTCAATGCCTTCCAGAGCAATCTGGTGTTCTTCTTCAGCCCCTCGCAGATCGCCGCCAACGAGGCGCCGCGCGATCGCGCCTTCCGCGTCGGCGGGATGGTCGAGGAGGGCAGCCTGCAGCGCGCTGCCGACGGGCTGACGGTGCGCTTCGTCGTCACCGACACGGCCAAGACGATCCCGGTGGCCTACAAGGGCATCCTGCCCGACCTCTTCCAGGAGGGCAAGGGCGTGGTCGCCCAGGGCCGGCTCGGCCCCGACGGCGTCTTCCATGCCGACCAGGTGCTGGCCAAGCACGACGAGAACTACATGCCGCCGGAGGCCGCCGAGGCGATCGAGCGCGCGCAACACGGCGAGATGCCATCGCTCGCCGGCACGATGAAGCCTGAGCCATGATTCCCGAACTCGGTCATTTCGCGCTGGCGCTGGCGCTGGCGGTCGTGGTGCTGGCGCAGGTGCTGGTGCCGCTGGTGGGCAGTGCCCGTGGCGACCGGCGCTGGATGGCGCTGGCTCGTCCGGCGGCGATCCTGCACTTCCTGCTCGTGGCCCTGGCCTACGGCTGCCTCACCGCGGCCTTCGTCGGCAACGACTTCTCGGTCCTCTACGTCGCACAGAACTCGAACTCGGACCTGCCGCTGCCCTACCGCATGGCCGCGGTCTGGGGCGGGCACGAGGGTTCGATCCTGCTGTGGCTGTTCGTGCTCGCTGGCTGGACGGTGGCGGTGGCGGTCTTCTCGCGCGGCCTGCCGGCGGTGCTGCGCGCGCGCATCCTGGGCATCATGGGGCTGATCAGCATCGGCTTCATGCTCTTCATCCTCTTCACCTCCAACCCCTTCGAGCGCCTGCTGCCGGCGGCCGAGCAGGGCAGCGACCTGAACCCGTTGCTGCAGGATCCGGGCATGGCTTTTCACCCGCCCTTGCTCTACATGGGCTACGTCGGCTTCTCGGTCAGCTTCGCGTTCGCGATCGCGGCACTGCTGGCCGGGCGCCTGGACGCCACCTGGGCGCGCTGGTCGCGGCCCTGGACGACGACGGCCTGGATGTTCCTGACCCTGGGCATCGCGTTGGGCAGCGCCTGGGCCTACTACGAGCTCGGCTGGGGCGGCTGGTGGTTCTGGGACCCGGTGGAGAACGCCTCCTTCATGCCCTGGCTGGTGGGCACCGCGCTGATCCACTCGCTGGCGGTGACCGAGAAGCGCGGCGGCTTCAAGATGTGGACGGCGCTGCTGGCGATCCTCGCCTTCTCGCTCTCGCTGCTGGGCACCTTCCTCGTGCGCTCGGGCGTGCTGTCGTCGGTGCACGCCTTCGCCAGCGACCCCTCGCGCGGCATCTTCATTCTCGGTTTCCTCGTCGCGGTGATCGGCAGCTCGCTCGTGCTCTTCGCGTGGCGGGGGCCCAGGGTGGGCCTTGGCGGCGGCTTCGATGCCGTCTCGCGCGAGGGCATGCTGCTGGCCAACAACGTGCTGCTGGTCGTGGCCATGGCGGCGGTGTTGCTGGGGACGCTCTATCCGATGGCGCTGGACGCGCTGAACCTGGGCAAGATCTCGGTCGGCGAGCCTTACTTCGAGGCCGTGTTCGTGCCGATCATCGCGCCGGCGATCTTCCTGCTGGGCGTGGGCCCGGTCGCCCGCTGGAAGCACGCCAAGCTGCCCGAGCTGGCGGTGCAGCTGCGCTGGGCGGCGGCGGTGAGCGTCGTCGTCGCCATCGTCGCGCCGCTGCTCCTCGGGAGCTTCTCGCCGATGATCGGCTTCGGGATGTTCCTCGCCGCCTGGGTGCTGACGACGACGGCCGTTGCGCTCTACGAGCGCGTCAGGGGCTGGCCGGTGTCGTCGTGGATGCATCGCCTGCGCGGGCAGACCGGGGCCTGGTACGGCATGCTGCTCGCGCACGCGGGCGTGGGCGTGTTCATCGTCGGGGTGACGCTGGTCGGCGGCTACGAGACCGAGCAGGACCTGCGCATGGAGGTAGGCAGCACCGCGAGCATGGGCGGCTACGACTTCAAGCTGCAGGGCCTGTCGCCCGTCAAGGGGCCGAATTACGACGCCTTCGTCGCGCGCTTCCTGGTCACGAAGGACGGACGCGAGGTCGCGACGCTGACGCCGGAGAAGCGCGTCTACCGCGCCAGCCGCATGCCGATGACCGAGGCCGCGATCCAGCGCAGCCTGACGCGCGACCTCTACGTTTCGCTCGGCGAATCGATCGACAACGGGCACACCTGGATCGTGCGCCTGTACGTCAAGCCCTTCGTCAACTGGATCTGGGGCGGCTGCGTGCTGATGGCGCTGGGCGCCATGGTCGCGGTGGCCGACCGGCGCTACCGCCTGCGTCGCAGCGCCGCGATCGAGTTGCCCGCGGGCCTGATGCCCGGTTGAGCCCGGTGTCGATTCGGCAGCGGCCGCACCGATGACGTCTCCATGAAGCTGCGCTACGTCCTTCCCCTCGTCGTCTTCCTCGTCCTCGTCGGCTTCCTGGCGGTGGGGCTGCAGCGCGACCCGCGCGAGGTCCCGTCGCCGCTGGTGAACAAGCGCGCCCCGGAGTTCAGCCTGCCGCTGCTCGAGGATCCGGCGGTGCAGCGCACCGTGGCCCAGATGAGGGGCAAGGTCTGGGTCGCGAACTTCTTCGCATCCTGGTGCGTGCCCTGCCTGGCCGAACATCCGCTGGTGAGCGAGCTCGCGCGCTCGGTCACCGTCGTCGGCATCAACTACAAGGACAAGCACGAGGACGCGACGCGCTGGCTCGCGCGCAACGGCAATTCGTACGCGATGGTGCTGGTGGATCGCGAGGGCAAGGCCGGCCTCGACTACGGCGTCTACGGGGTGCCCGAGTCCTACGTGATCGACAAGGAAGGCGTGATCCGCTACAAGCAGATCGGCCCGATCACGCCGCAGGCGCTGCAGGAGGTGCTGCTGCCGCTGCTGAAGAAGCTCGATGCCTAGCGTGATCCGCAGCCGGATGCACCGCGCGCTGTTCGCCGTCGTGCTGGCGCTGACGCTCGGCGGCGCCTTCGCCCAGGAGGCGCGGCCGCTGGCCGACGACCCGGCGCTCGAGGCCCGGGTGCTCGGCATCGCCGAGCATCTGCGCTGCCTCGTCTGCCAGAACGAGACGATCGCCGCCTCGCGTGCCGATCTCGCCAACGACCTGCGCGACCAGATCCGCGCGCAGTTGAAGGAAGGCCGCAGCGAGGAGCAGATCAAGCAGTACATGGTCGACCGCTACGGCGATTTCGTGCTCTACACGCCGCCGGTGCGGCCGACGACCTGGCTGCTCTGGGCCGGGCCCTTCGTGCTGCTGCTGGCGATGCTCGCCTGGCTCGCGTGGCTGCTGCGCTCGCGCCGCCACGAGGCGCCTGCGGCGCCGCTGGGCGAGGCCGAGCGCGCGCGTGCACGCGCCCTGCTCGGCGAAGCGCCGGAAGCCGATCCCGCGTCGCCGAAGCCGGCGAAGGCGGGTGCGCCCACCGCCGACAAGACCACCGCCGGCCAAGTGTCCGGAGGCGCCCGATGACCAGTTTCTACCTCCTCGCCGCGCTGCTCACGCTCGCGGTCCTGGCCGTGCTGTGGCTCACGCTGCGCCGCGCCGATCCGGGCCCCGGCGTCGACGAGGCAGCCAGCAACGTGCGCATCCTGCGCGTGCAGCTGGCCGAGCTGCGCGCGGATCGCGATGCCGGCACGATCGACGCCGCGACCTTCGAGACCTCGCGTGCCGAGCTGGAACGCCGCGTGCTGGCCGAGGCCGCATCCGGCGATCCGGCAACCGCCAAGCGCGGCCTGCGCGGTGCCGCGCTGCTGCTGCTGGGCGTGCCGGTGGTCGCGATCGCCGTCTACGCGGTGCTTGGCAACCGCGACGCGTTCGATCCGGTGCTCGCGCAAAGGCCGTCGCAGTTCAGCCAGCAGGACATCGACGCGATGGTCGATCGCCTGGCCGAGCGCATGAAGGCCGACCCGAGCGACCCCGAGGGCTGGCTGCTGCTCGGACGCTCGTACATGGCGATGCAGCGCTTCGACGCGGCGCGCGATGCGCTCGCGCAGGCGGTGCAGCGTCGTCCCGGCGACGCGCAGCTGCTGGCCGACCTGGCGGACGCCACGGCGATGGCGCAGGGACAGAACCTGCTCGGCGAGCCCGAGAAGCTGATCGCGCAGGCGCTGCAGGCCGACCCGGAAAACCTGAAGGCGCTGGCGCTCGCGGCGACCGCCGCGCTGGTGCGCGGCGAGCCGCGTCGCGCGTCCGATTTCTTCGAGCGTGCGCTGCGCGTCGCGCCGCCCGACAGCCCCTACGTTGCGGGACTGCAGGACGGCCTGCACCAGGCGCGCGCCGCCGCGGGTCTGCCGCCGACTCCGGCGGCGACCGCTGCGCCCGGGCCGCTCGCGGTTCCGTCGCCTGCGGCGCCGGCATCGGCAGCAGCTCCTGCCCCTGCCGTCGCTGCGGCGCCGCTGGCAGTGCAGGTCTCGCTGGCACCAGCGCTCGCCGGCAGGCTGCAGGAGGGCGACACCTTGTTCATCTTCGCGCGCGCGGCCGAGGGCCCGCGCATGCCGCTGGCGATCTCACGCCAGACGGTAGGCCCGGGCACGCGCTGGCCGGTGGCGGTGACGCTGGACGACTCGACGGCGATGGCGTCGCAGTTCAGGCTCTCGGGCTTCGAGCGCGTCGTCGTCGGTGCACGGATCTCGCGCTCGGGCAGCGCGAATCCGGAGCCCGGTGATCTCGAAGGCCAGGGCACGCCGATCCCGCCTGCCGGGAACACGTCGCTGACGATCGACCAGGTCCGCTGAGGCGGTCGCGCTCCCGCTTTGCGCCGGCTGCAGCGCGCGCAAAGCCCCTTTCCCCGATGCAAGCAGTGCCGGCATGCGAAGCTCTGATCCTAGGGATCGTGGGAGCTCGATCGATGACGAAGCTGGACGGAGCTGAACTGCAGACGCTTGCAGAGAGGCTGCCGCAGTGGCGCTACGACGCCGAGCGCGGCGGCACGATCACGCGCAGCTACATGTTCAGTGACTTCGTGCAGGCCTTCGGCTTCATGGCGCAGCTCGCGCTCGAAGCCGAGAAGCGGAACCACCATCCCGAGTGGTCCAACGTCTACAACCGCGTCGTGATCACACTCACGACGCACGACCTGGGCGGGCTCTCGACGCTGGACCTGGAGTTGGCACGCGTGGCGGATGCGCTGCACGCGCGCATGAGCCCGTCACGGCAGCAAGGCTGAAGCGATGCGCAAGCAGCTCGAGCAGCACGATTCCGCGCAGGCGCCAGCCAGCGGCAGGCATGGGCTGGCCGCCGGCGATGCCGGGCGCCCGCACAGCGCCGACTGGACGATCGCCCAGGGCTGGGAGCGCTACACCGCCGAGGAGCACGGCGTCTGGAAGACGCTCTACGAACGCCAGACCCGGCTGCTTCCCGGGCGGGCCTGCGACGAGTTCCTGCAGGGCATGAACGAACTGGCGATCGAGGCCGACCGCATTCCCGACTTCCGGCGCCTGTCGGAGCTGCTGATGAAGCGAACCGGCTGGCAGGTGGTTGCCGTCCCGGGCCTCGTTCCCGACGAGGTGTTCTTCGAGCACCTGGCCGGGCGCCGCTTCCCCGCCGGCAACTTCATCCGCAAGGCCAGCGAGCTCGACTACCTCGAGGAGCCCGACGTCTTTCACGACGTCTTCGGCCATGTGCCGATGCTGATGAACCCGGCGATCGCCGACTACATCCAGGCCTACGGCGAGGGCGGCCTGCGCGCGCAACGCCTGGGGCACCTGGAGAAGCTCGCTCGTGTCTACTGGTACACGGTTGAATTCGGTTTGCTGCGGCAGAAGGAGGGCCTGCGCATCTACGGCGCCGGGATCGCTTCTTCGGCCACCGAGAGCGTGTTCGCCCTCGAGAGCCCTTCGCCCAACCGCATCCGCTTCCAGCTCGAACGCGTGATGCGCACGCGCTACCGCATCGACGATTTCCAGGAGAGCTACTTCGTCATCGACGGGCTGGACGAGCTGCTCGAGCTCGCGCGCATCGACTTCGCGCCGATCTACGAGCGCCTGGCATCGGGGCCGGAGTACACAGCCGGCGAAGTGTCGCTCGGTGACGAGGTGATCACGTGGGGCAGCGGTGAGTACCACCGCGGCAGGCGCATCGCGCCCGAGTGACGCTCGGGGCGCACGAGCGCGCGAACAAGTGCCGGGTGTCCGATGGGCACCAACCGGCGCTGCAGAACGCGATGCGGCAGCGTCGGCCCGGCGAGGGTCTCACAAGGATCTCGCATGGGCCTCACATGAGCCTCAATCGGGCTCGAGCCGCTGCAACTGCGCCTGCGCGACCATCAGCTTGCCCTCGCCGGCGTCGATGACCGCGTGCAGGGCCACTCCGGGGTGCGAGGACAGGCAGCGCAGCAGGACGTGATGGCTGGCGGTGCTGATGCTCGCTTCCAGAACCTGCGCACCGGTGCCCATCATCGCGCCGGCGCGACTGGCGGTGCCGAGCATCTGTTCACCGAGCATCTGCATCAGCTCGGCCGAAGGCAGGCCGCCGATGTGGGCCAGCGGCTTGCCGCTGTTGCGGTCGAAGACGCAGCAGGCGACCATGCCCTTGATGCCCGCGCAGCGCCGCACGAAGTCCCACCAGTCGACACCATGCGCCGGCTCCAGCCCCATCGGCTGCGTTGGCTGATCCGCGATCGCGTGCGGCGACGGCATGGCGCGTGCGCTGCGCGGCGCAGGCATCGGGTTCGGCGGTGCCAGTGTCTGCGACGGGGCCTGGAATGGCGCGTGTGCCGGCTCCGATGCCGGCATCGATGTCTGTGCCCGAGCGCTCGGCGCGGCGGCCACGGCCGGCGCAGGAGCCGACGGCGCGCCGGCATCGGCTGCAGGGCCCTTCGCGGCAAGGCCCTCGATCTGGTTCCAGGTGCTGCCGATGTAGCTCCAGGCCTCGCCAGGATGCGTGACGCGCGGCGTCACATTCACTTGCAGGCCATGGCGGCCGAAGTCGCGCGCGAAGCCGCTCACGGGTGCGGTCGCGCCCAGCGGCAGCATCAGCATCATCCGCGTGGCCCAGCGCTGGCGTTCGACGGCGTCCAGCAGCGGCTTGAGCGCTGCGCCCAGCGCATGTGCCGGCAGTTCGCCGAAGACGAGGACTGCCAGCGGCGCGTGCGAGACGAGCACGCGCGCCAGCGCGTGGCGCGACTGGCTGTCGGCATCGACGTCGGTGCTGTAGACGCGCAGCGAACTCCCGTCGGCGCCGGGCAACTCGATGAACTGCAGCGTGGCCAGCGGGATGCCGTGACCCTGGCGGCGGATCGTCAGCCGCGCGAGCTTGCCCTGGTTGGCGGCCATCGCCTGCAGCAGCCGCAGCGAGGAGCTCGTGCCGACGTCGTGCAGCGCGATGAAGGCCGGCGCCAGCCGTTGCAGCTCGCGCTGCAGGCCGCCGGCCGCGTCGTCGCCGACGAAGAGCTCGAACTGCTCGTCGCTGAGCCGCCGGCCGACGTCCTTGCCGTCGCCCAGGTAGGCGTTGCGGTCGCCGACGACCTGCGTGGCCGGTGCGCTGAGTTCGTCCGGATCGGGCCGGCGCATGGGCGGTGCGTGCTGCACGGTCGTTGGGTAGGCCATGGTGTGCTTTACGGCATCATAGGCGGCAGGCTGAAGCCGATGGAGTCGAACAAGACGGTCGCCGGCGTTCATTTGCCCGAACCCCCTAGCTTGTAGGCATCTGGAGGACGCGATTGCGGCAACCCACATGAGACCCGATTCGCAAGCGCCGCTCCCGGTGGTGGTGGTTGGTGCCGGGCTGGCCGGGCTGACCGTGGCGCTCGAGCTCGCGGCGACGCGGCCGGTGGTCGTGCTGGCCAAGCGCGAGCTCGGGGAAGGCGCGACCGCCTGGGCGCAGGGCGGCATCGTCGGTGTACTGGGCAGCGACGACAGCGTCGAATCGCATGTGCGCGACACGCAGGAAGCCGGCGCCGGTCTGGTCGACGAGCACACCGCGCGCTTCATCGCCGAGCACAGCGCGCAGGCGATCGAGTGGCTGGTGCAAAGCGGCGTGCCCTTCTCGTCGGATCCGCAGGGGCCGCTCGGGCTGCACCTCACGCGCGAGGGCGGGCACGCCGTGCGGCGCATTGCGCACGCGGCCGACGCGACCGGCCGCGCGATCCACCAGGCGCTGCTTGCGCGCGCGGCACGTGATCCGAACATCCAGCTGCGCCAGCGCGCGATGGCGGTGGACCTGATCACCTCGCGTCACCTGCAGCGCCAGGAGTCGCCGCGCTGCTTCGGCGTCTACGCGCTGGACATCGACGCCGGGCGCGTCGAGACGCTGCCGGCAGCGGCGGTGGTGCTGGCCACCGGCGGCGTCGGCAAGGTCTACCGCTACACCAGCAACCCGGACACGGCGACCGGCGACGGCATCGCGATGGCCTGGCGCGCCGGCTGCCGCGTCGGCAACATGGAGTTCATCCAGTTCCACCCGACCTGCCTCTACCACCCGCAGGAGCGCAGCTTTCTCATCACCGAGGCGCTGCGCGGCGAAGGCGCCCAGCTGCGCCTGCCGTCCGGCGAGGGCCTGGGCGAGCGCTTCATGGCGGCGCACGACCCGCGGCTGGAACTCGCGCCGCGCGACATCGTCGCACGCGCGATCGACTTCGAGATGAAGAAGCACGGCCTGGACCATGTGTGGCTGGACGCGACGCCGATCGTGCGCGAGCGCGGGCAGGCCTTCCTCGTCGAGCATTTCCCGACGATCCACGCGCGATGCCTGGCGCTCGGGATCGACATCACGCGCGAGCCGATCCCGGTCGTGCCCGCGGCGCACTACACCTGCGGCGGCGTCGTCACCGACCTGGCCGGACGCACCGACCTGCACGGCCTCTACGCCGTCGGCGAGGCCACCTACACCGGGCTGCACGGCGCCAACCGGCTGGCGAGCAACTCGCTGCTGGAGTGCGTGGTGATCGGGCGCACCTGCGCCGCGCACATCGCCGCGGGTGCCGTCGACGCGCAGCCGCCGCTGCCGCCCTGGGACGAGAGCCAGGTCGAGGATGCCGACGAGCAGGTCGTGATCAGCCACAACTGGGACGAGCTGCGGCTCCTGATGTGGAACTACGTCGGCATCGTGCGCACGACCAAGCGGCTGGAGCGCGCGCTGCACCGCATCGAGCTGCTGCGCGGCGAGATCGACGACTACTACGCCAACTTTCGCGTCACGCGCGATCTGCTCGAGCTGCGCAACCTGGTCGAGTGCGCGCGGCTGATCGTGCGCTCGGCGCTGCGGCGGCACGAGAGCCGCGGCCTGCACTACAGCCGCGACTACCCCGAGGCGCTGCCGGTCAGCTTCCCGACGGTGCTGACGCAGCCCGCGCGCAGCAGCAGCCGGCCCTAGGAGCGTGGGCGGCAGAAAACCAGCGCTACGCCGCGGCGACCCGTATGTCTCGGCCAGACCGCGCACATTCGCGTCTCGCGCCGGCGCCCGGGTTCGGAGCCTGACGCCCGCCTCAACCCCGTGCGCGCATCGCGACGCGCGCCTGCACGAAGCCGAAGGCGTAGTCGACGGCGTTGGCCACCTGGCGCGCGGTCTCGAGGCGTTCCTTCTCGGTCTGGTAGAAGGCGAAGTCGACCGCGTGCCGGATGTAGCGCGGCTGCAGCCGATTGAGCGCGACGCAGGCGACGTCGGCCAGGAGTTCGGCGTCGTCCACAAGGCCCGGGTACCTTGCGGCATTCGCCGCCACGGCGCCGTAGACCGCCTGCTCGTTGGAATTGCGGACCGAGCTGAAGTCGAAGTGCATCGGAGGGAATCCTCGCTGCGCGCGGACGCGTAGCCGGATATCGGCACCCGGCGCCGGCGCTTGAGCCTGCGCCGCCCGATGCGCCCGGTCGCAGCTCAGGCCGGACCGATCTCCTTGACCGCGCCCGGCGACGAGGCGATGAGGCTTTCCGGGTTGCGCGCGACGAAGTCGAGCATGCGGTCGATGCAGCCCAGTGCCTGGCTGCGGATCGGCTCGGGGACGTGCACCTCGCCGCTGCCCTGCTCGACGCAGGCCAGCGCGCCCTGCAGCGCGTTCATCGCCATCCAGGGGCAGTGCGCGCAGCTCTTGCAGGTGGCGCTTGCGCCGGCGGTCGGCGCCTCGATGAGCTGCTTGCCGGGCGCGAGCTGGCGCATCCGGTGCAGGATGCCCTTGTCGGTGGCGACGATGTAGGTCGAGGCCTTGCCCTCGACCACGGCCTTGATCAGCTGGCTCGTGCTGCCGACGACGTCGGCCTGGTCGACGACGGTCTTGGGCGACTCCGGGTGCACGAGCACGAGCGCGCCGGGATGCTGCTCGCGCAGCAGTTCGAGCTCCAGGCCCTTGAACTCGTCGTGCACGATGCAGGCCCCGTCCCACAGCAGCATGTCGGCGCCGGTCTGCTCCTGGATGTAGCGCCCCAGATGCTTGTCCGGGGCCCAGAGGATCTTCTGTCCCTGTTCCATCAGGTGGCGCACGATCGGCAGCGCGCACGAGCTCGTCACCATCCAGTCGGCACGCGCCTTGACCGCGGCGCTGGTGTTGGCGTAGACGACGACCTTGCGGTCGGGGTGCGCGTCGCAAAAGGGGGCGAACTCCTCGATCGGGCAGCCGAGGTCCAGCGAACAGGTCGCGTCCAGGTCGGGCATCAGCACGCGCTTGCCGGGCGAGAGGATCTTCGCCGTCTCGCCCATGAAACGCACGCCGGCGACGACGAGCGTCGTGGCCGGATGGTCGCGCCCGAAGCGCGCCATTTCGAGCGAATCGGCGACGCAGCCGCCGGTGGCGAGCGCCAGGTCCTGCAGGTCGCCGTCGACGTAGTAGTGCACGACGAGGACCGCGTTCTGCGCCTTCAGCAACTCGGCGATGCGTGCCTTGTGCGCCGCCTTTTCCGCCGGGGAGAGCGCGCGCGGCACCTTGGCCCAGGCCTGCAGGGTGCAACTCGCGCCGCTGGCGTCCTGGCGCGTGTAGTCGTAGAGCGTCTCGGTCATGGGCGGTCGGTCCTCGGGTGGAAAACCCCGGGCAGCGGGGCGCGGAGGATGGAAGCTCGGGAGAGAGATGGGGATGGTAGTGCCGCGCGTCAACCCGATCGCGTGTAGGTGCAGGAGCGTGGCCGGCCGCGTTCAGGGCCCGCTGCGCAGGAAGCGGCGCGGCGTCGTGCCCTGCGTGCGCCGCACCATCGCGCTGAAGGCGCTGGCGCTGGCGTAGCCGAGTTCGGCGGCGATGTGGCTCATCGGGCGATGGTCGGCCGCCAGCGCCAGCGCCTGCGCCAGCCGTGCCTGCTGGCGCCACTGCCCGAAGGTGGTGCCCAGCTCCTGGCGGAAGAGCCGCGCAAGCGTGCGCGTGCTCGCGCCGACCTCGCCGGCCCAGCCCTGAAGCGTCGCGTGGCGCAGCGGCTCGTGCACGATCGCCTGGCACAGCGCGCGCAAACGCTTGTCGGCGGGCAGTGCCAGTCCCAGCGGCACCGGCGCGGCGCACTGCAGTTCGTCGAGGACGAGGTCGGAGAGGCGCTGCTCGCGTTCGCTTGCCGGTTCACTGCCCGGGGAGGTGTCGAGGTGGCGCACCAGTTCGCGCATCAGCGGCGAGACCTCGAGCACGCGGCACTCGCGCCAGCGCTCGAACGGCGTGCCCTGGGCACTGGGCAGGAAGCGCGCCACAGGGTGCACGTACAGGGTGTGGATCTCGGCGTCCTCGACCACGCTGACGGCATGCTCGACGTCCGGCGGGATCCACAGCGCGCGCGAAGGCGGAACCAAGTAGGTGCCGTGCCCGGCGGTCATGCGGATGATGCCGGTGGCCGAGAGCGCCACCTGGGCCCAGGGGTGGCGGTGCGGCCGCACGCCGCTCTGCACCGCCATCGTGCGCAGCTTGGCGCGCAGCGGCCGGGCCGCCGTGGGCACGTGCAGGCCCTCGTCGCTGGGCAGCCATCGGGCAGGATGCGCGGCCATTGGCAGGTTCTCGACAGAAATTGACCCGCTATCGTAACCGTGCCGGGCGACTTGCACCTACAGTGCCGCCCCATGTCGACGCTTGCCGCCCCCGTGCCGCTGCGCGAAGACGCGACCACGATCGGCGTCGTCAGCATCGCGCACGGCATCTCGCATTTCTGCCAGCTGATCGTGCCGCCGCTCTTCCCGTGGCTGGCGGCCTCGTTCGCGGTCAACAACACGCAGCTTGGGCTGCTGATGTCGGTGTTCTTCGTCTTCTCGTGCGTGGGGCAGGCGGCGGCGGGCTTCGTCGTCGACCGCTACGGTGCGCAGCGGGTGCTGATGGGCGGCCTGGCCCTGTTCGCGATCGCGGCCGCCGGGCTGGCGGCAAGCCCGAGCTTCCCGGTGCTCTTCGTCTTCATGGCGATGGCCGGGCTCGGGAACTGTGTCTTCCACCCCGTCGACTTCTCGATCCTCAACGACCGCGTGAGCGCGCCGCGGCTGGGCCACGCCTACGCCGCGCACGGGCTCTCGGGCAACCTCGGCTGGGCGCTGGCGCCGCTGTTCGTCGTCGGCATCACGACGGCCAGCGGCTCCTGGCGCATCGCGCTGGCCAGCGTCGCGCTGCTGGTGCTCGCGGTGCTGCTGATGGTGTGGCTGCAGCGCGAGCGCGTCACGGTGCGTGCAGCGCACAAGGGCGCCGGGCACGCCGAGGGCAGCAGCGGCTTCGGCTTCCTGCGGCTTGCGGCGGTGTGGTCGTGCTTCGCGTTCTTCTTCGTCTACTCGCTCGCGCTGGGCGGCGTGCAGACCTTCGCGCCGGCAGCGGCCGGGAAACTGCACGGGGTGGACGCCGAGCGCGTCGCGATCTTCCTCTCGACCTACATGGTCTGCGCCGGCATCGGCATGGTGCTCGGCGGCTACCTCGTTCGCGACCCGCGGCGCTGCATCCGCATCGCCGCCGCGGGCTTCGCGATCGCGGCGACCGTGGCGCTGATGATGGCGCTCGGCCATTGGTCGCCGGCGGTCGTCCTCGCGCTCTTCGGCATCATGGGCCTGGGCTCGGGCATCGCCGGGCCTTCGCGCGACCTGCTCGTCAAGCAGGCGACGCCCGCGGGCGCGACGGGGCGTGTCTATGGGGTCGTCTACTCGGGCCTGGACGTGGGCACGATGCTCGCCGCGGTCTTCTTCGGCATGCTGATGGACGCGGGCAACTACCGCGGCGTGTGGCTGGCGATGGCCGCGTCGCTGGGCGTGCTGATCCTCACTGCGGTCAACGTGCGACGCAACGCGCGCCCGATGGCTGCACCGGTCGCGGCCTGAGGCCCCGGGGCGCGAATGCCCCGGGGTGACCGACAATGGCGCGGGCTCGAGCTTCACCGACCTGCATCGAGCCGCAGCGATCCCCATGACCGTCTCGCCCCCGCGCCTGGCCGGCCACGCCCTCGTCGAAGCGCTCGTCGCGCAGGGGATCGACACGGTCTTCGGCGTCCCGGGCGAGAGCTATCTCGCGGCGCTGGATGGCTTTCACGAGCACCGCGACCGCATCCGCTTCGTCGCCTGCCGGCAGGAAGGCGGCGCGGCCTTCATGGCCGAGGCGCAGGGCAAGCTCGCCGGCCGACCGGGCGTGTGCTTCGTCACCCGCGGACCAGGAGCCGCCAACGCCAGCATCGGCGTGCACACCGCGTTCCAGGACAGCACGCCGATGCTGCTGCTCGTCGGTCAGGTGGCTGGCGAGCAGCGCGACCGCGAAGCCTTCCAGGAGCTGGACTACCGCCAGTTCTTCGGCCCCGGGACGCTCGGCATGGCCAAGTGGGCGGCCGAGGTCCACGACGCCGACCGCATCCCCGAGTACGTCGCCCGTGCGTTCCACATCGCGATGCAGGGGCGCCCCGGCCCGGTGGTGCTGGCCTTGCCCGAGGACGTGCTGACCGCGCCGACCGCAGCGCCGGTGCTGCCGCGCGTGCAGCCGGCGCAGGCCTGGCCCGATCCGGCGGCGCTGCAGGAGCTGCGCGCCTTGCTGCTGGCGTCGCGGCGGCCGTTCGTGATCGTCGGCGGCGGCGGCTGGACGGCTGCGTCCTGCGCCGCGCTGCAGCGCTTTGCCGAGCGCTGGCAGCTGCCGGTGGGCTGCGCCTTCCGCTTCCAGGACCTGTTCGACAACCGGCACCCGAACTACGCCGGCGACGTGGGCATCGCGCCGAACCCGAAGCTCGCCGAGCGCATCCGCGAGGCCGATCTCGTGCTCGTCATCGGCGCGCGGCTGGGCGAGATGACGACCGGCGGCTATACGCTGCTGCAGGCGCCGCGGCCACGGCAGAAGCTCATCCACATCCATGCCGGCGCCGAGGAACTGGGGCGCGTCTACGCCGCCGACCTGCTGCTGCAGGCAGGCATGGCCTGCGCCGCACCCGCGCTCGGGGCGCTCGAGGCGCCGACCGATCCGCCATCCGATCCGCCCTGGGCAGGACAGGCACAGGCCGCGCACGCCGACTACCTCGCGAGCCTCGAGTCGCCGCCGCTGCAGCCGCTGGACATGGCGCAGGTGATGAAGACCGTCGTGCGCCTTGCGCCCGCGGACACCATCTACTGCAACGGTGCCGGCAATTACGCCGGCTGGGTGCATCGCTTCGTGCCTTATCGCGGCTTGCAGCACCACGGACGCACGCAGCTCGCGCCGACCTCGGGCGCGATGGGGTACGGCCTTCCTGCGGCGGTCGCGGCGGCGCTGCTGCAGCCCGTGCGCTGCGTCGTGCACGTTGCCGGCGACGGCGACTTCCTGATGACCGGACAGGAACTGGCCACGGCGACGGCGCACGGCGCCGGGCGCGGCAAGGCCCGGCTCGTGAGCCTCGTCGTCGACAACGGCAGCTACGGCACGATCCGCATGCACCAGGAGCGCGAATACCCCGGGCGCGTCAGCGGCACCGAGCTCTTCAACCCCGACTTCGCGGCCCTGGCGCGCGCCTACGGCTGGCTTGCCGAGCGCGTCGAGCGGACTACGGAGTTTGAGTCCGCGTTCGCGCGCGCGCTTGCCGCCGACCGGCCGACGCTGCTGCACCTTCCGCTGCCGGCCGAGCAGATCACGACGCGAACGACGCTCTCGGCGATCCGCGCGGCAGCGATGGCGCGAAGGACTTGAGCAGACCTGTGGGCCAGGCGGCTGGACGGAGCTGCACACCTCGTCAAGGCCTTCGAAGTCATCGTCGGCTATCGTCCGCACGTTGAGCGGGCACGGCCCGGCCTGAGCGGGGGCGGCGTGCTTCGCCTCAGCCCATCCTCCTTCACGCAAGAACCGAACCGATGAGCCACGATTTCTCGACCTGTGATCTCTGCGACGCGCACAAGAACGACAGCGACGGCGCTTTCCGTGTCCTGCCGCCGGTCTTCCCCAGTTACGGCGGCCGCAGGCGCTTCGCCGGGCCGGTGGCCACCGTGAAGTGCCACGAAGACAACTCGCTCGTCAAGGCGGCGCTCGACACGCCGGGGCAGGGGCGGGTGCTCGTGGTCGACGGGGGAGGGTCGCTGCGCCGGGCGCTGGTCGGCGGCAACCTCGCCGCGGCAGCGGCGCGCAACGGCTGGGCGGGCGTCGTCGTCGACGGCGCGGTGCGCGACGCGGCGGAACTCGCTGCCTGTGACGTGGGCATCCGCGCGCTGGCGCTGATGCCCCTGCCCACCGAGAAGCGAAACCAGGGCCAGGCAGACGTCGCCGTGACGATCCAGGGCGTGACGGTGCGCCCCGGCGAGTGGCTCTACGCCGACGAGGATGGCATCGTCGTGATGTCCAGGCCCGCGTGATCCGAGGGAATCGGATGAAGACTGCCGCTGCCGCCGCGAGCGAATGGGAGGTCCTGCCGCCGCTGGGCGAGAACCCGCAGACGGTTGCCGAGCGTTGCCGCTCGATGGTCAAGCGCCGGGCGCTGCTGGCGGCCGGGGTGGCCGCGGTGCCGCTGCCCGGGCTCGACTGGCTGACCGACGTCGGCATCCTCGTCGACCTGCTGCCGCGCATCAATCGCGAATTCGGCTTGAGCACCGAGCAGATCGAGAAGCTCTCGCCCGATCGACGCATCGTCGTCTACAAGGCGATCAGCGCCGGCGGCGGCCTGCTGATCGGCCGCGTCGTCACCCGTGAGCTCGTGATGTGGATGCTGCGGCTCGTGGGTGTGCGGCTGACGACGCAGCAGGCGGCGAAGTACGTCCCGATCGCCGGTCAGGCCGTCTCTGCTGCGCTTACCTATTCGGCCCTGCGCTACGTGTGTGAGCAGCACATCCGCCAGTGCATGGAAGTGCACCGGCTGCTGGCCCTCCCGGCGCCGGGCAGCGAGCTCCCGACGGTCGAGGAAGTCACCTCGGAATCCTGACCGCGCCCCGTACAATCCGCCCCTCCGTCGGGGTGTAGCGCAGCCTGGTAGCGCAACTGCTTTGGGAGCAGTGGGTCGCACGTTCGAATCGTGTCACCCCGACCATTTCCGTCCCGCGCCGATCATGCACGGCCTGGACGGGCAGGCGGGTGCAGCGTTCGACGCTTCCGCGACGCTTCCGTCCGTCCGCCGCGATGGATCGATGGGCTTGCTCTCCTTCTTAAAACGATATATCGTTTGACATATCGAGTAATGGATGGAGAGCGAAGACGTGCATGGATGCTCACAGCGACGCCGATTCGGCGGGGCGCCTGGTGGCGCGTTTGCGGATGGCCCATGGCCGCATGAGCTTGGGCGCGGGCAGTGCCTCGGCGCGGGTCCGCGCGGTCGCGGGTGGTCACCCGGTCAGGCAGGCGGGGGTCGCGGTCAGGGCGGTCAGGGCGGCCCCGGAGGTCATGGAGGTCGTGGCGGACATGGCGCGAGGGGCGGTGGGCGACCGATCGGTGCCGGGACCGGCGCCGGCCGCGTCTTCGGACCGGGCGAGCTGCGCCTGCTGCTGCTGAGGCTGATCGAAGAGACGCCGCGTCACGGCTACGAGCTGATCAAGGTCCTCGAAGATCGTTTCGCCGGCGCCTATGCGCCGAGCCCCGGCGCGATCTATCCGAACCTGATGCTGCTCGAGGAGCTCGGGCATGTGCAGGCGCGCAGCGCCGAGGGCAGTCGGCGCCAGTACGAGATCACGCCGCAGGGCCGCGCCTATCTCGAGGAAAACGCGGATGCGGTGCGAGGCGTTCTCGCCCGCTTGGAAATCGCCGCGCAGGCGGTCGGGGGCGCGATGCCGCCGCGCGAGGTGCAGGAGGCGATGCACACGCTGCGTCGTGCGCTGATGTTCCACCGCGGCGAGTGGAGCGCAGCGGAAATCGAGCGCGTGCGGTCGCTGATCGAAGCTGCAGCCGCGGACATCGTCAAGGCGGGCTGAGGCCGGCCTGCTGCCGGCGGGCGCGCACCGTTGCCGCGTCGGCGGGCTTCAGGCGCGCCGTCCGGCGACGAGCATGAAGCCGCCCAGCGGGCAGCTTGCCGGGACCAGGGCTTCGAGCGCACGTGCAGCCGGGCTTCCCGACGGGTCGAAGATCGCGTAGCGGATGCGGCAGTGCGGCAGCGCCAGCCTGCGCAGTGCCGCGTTCACCTCGGTCGCGGTGTGCCAATGCGCCCCGGCGTAGGCGCCGACACCACCGCCGCGGCCCTTGCGCCGATGCAGCCAGCTGTGCCGGTTCAGCAGCCCGATCGCGAAGCGGTTGCGGCAGACGCGAACGATCTCGGCGAGCGCCTGCGGCCAGGCGGGGACGAAACACAGCGCGGTGATCGACATCACCTTGTCGAAGCTGCGGTCGGCAAAGGGAAGGCGCACCGCGTCGCCGAGGACGAACCGGGCCTCTGCATCGCGCGCGATGCCGGCAAGCTCAGCGCTGCGCCGGCGGGCAAGCGCAAGCGCGTCGCCGTCGATGTCCAGGCCGACGACCTGTCGGGCACGGGTCTGCGCCTGGCGCGTGAACCAGCCGGTGCCGCAGCCGACATCGAGCACGCTGTCAGCGGCCTGCACGGCGAGCGCCTGATCCACCAGCGCCCACTCGCGCTCGCCGATCCAGCGCCCGCGCGGCGTGTCGTACCAGGCGTCGTATTCCTCCAGGGTCATCGCGGCGGCCGGCCTCGCCTGGGTTCATCGGGCGATCGGTGCGCCGATCGGATACGTCCTGGAGATGCCCTCAGGCGCGCGCTCGCACTGCCAGGCTCTGCGTCGCGTGGCCGATGAGACCGGCCTCGTCGTAGAGCGCCGATTGCGCCAGGCCGCAGCCGTTGCCGCCGAGCGCGGTGCGCGCATCGAGGCAGATCCACTCGCCGACCGGGCGCCGCAGCAGGTTGATCGTGAGGTCGCAGTTGACGAAGCTGTGCGTCTTGAAGTCGAGTGCGGCGCTGATGCCGTTGCCCGAATCGGCGGCGATGGCCACGCGCTGGTAGGGGCTCGGCTCCTCGCCCTGCACGAGCGGGTGCTGCAGGCGAAACCAGACGCAGGCGGGGCCGGCAAAGAAGCGGCCCGCGGCGAGGCGGTTCTCGACCAGGTCGGCGTAGCTCTGCTGCTTGCCGGCAAAGGGCATCGTGATGAGCACGGAGTCCTGCGGCGTTCGCGGGGCCGAAGGCAGCGGGTGGCCGGGCGTCCCGGGCGGCACCGGCTGCTCGACCTCGCGCTGCACGAGCGCGGTGAAGCGCGCCAGTTCCTTGTCCTGGGCGAGCAGCCGTGCCGAGTAATGGGCGGCGTTGCGACCGACGTAGTCGGTCTGCAGTTCGACCCGCACCTCGCCCACCGGCACCGGCCGCAGCAGGTTGCCGGTCAGCCGGGCCAGGTGCGTGAGCCCTTGCGGGGCCGCGGCCTGCTCGATCGCGCGGCAGACGAGCGCCGTCGGAGGCCCCGCGTGCTGATGCCCGGGATCCCAGGGGCCGCGGGTGAGGCCGCTGCCCAGGAAGCGGCCGTCGGGCAGCAGGGTGTAGGCGCTGGTGGCTGCGGTTTCGCTCATGCGCGATCGGCTCCGTCGGATCAATCGGGATTGGGGATTGGGTACGGGGGCAGTCTACGTGTTCGCGGATCGTGGCGCGCTGCCGGGGACCGCTGCCGGGCCGCCGCATCCATCCCGGACTGCAGCGCGAGCGGACGAGGAACCGACGGCCGGGAGGCGCGGTGAGAGGCGCAGGCCGGTACGACAATGCGCAACCGTCACGAGGTGCGCGCCGGCGCGGCCGGCCGCCCGATTCGACGAGATCGACGAGATCGACGAGAGGAAGCAAGCCTTGAAGAAGCAGATCGGCATGGTGGGCGTGGGCCTGATGGGTCACGGCATCGCGAGCAACCTGCTGCGGCACGGTCACGCGCTGACCGTGCTCGACCACCCCGGCAACCAGCCGCTGGACGCGCTCGTCGCGGCCGGCGCGCGGGTGGCGGCTTCGCTGCAGGCGGTCGCCGCCGACGCCGAGCTCGTGATCCTGTGCGTCACCGGCTCGCCGCAGGTCGAGGCCGTGGTGCTCGGCGACGGCGGGCTGCTCGCGCACCTGCGCCCGGGCACGGTGATCGTCGATTGCTCGACCGCGGTGCCGAAGTCGACCGGGCGTGTTGCAGCGGCCGTTGGCCGCGCCGGCGGGCGCTTTGCCGACGCGCCGATGACGCGCACGCCCAAGGAGGCCGCCGAGGGCCGACTGAACCTGCTGGTGGGCTGCGACGCCGCGCTGTTCGCCGAATTGCGCCCGTTGCTGGCCTGCTTCGCCGAGAACATCACGCACTGCGGCGAGGTCGGAGCCGGTCACCGGATGAAGCTGCTGCACAACTTCGTCTCGCTGGGCGGCGCGGCGCTGATCGCCGAGGCGGCGGCCTGCGCGCGGCGCGGCCGGGTCGCCCCCGCGGTCTTCGCCGAGGTGCTGGCCAAGGGCGGTGGCGGCGGCGTCGCGCTCGAGCGCATGCGGCCCTTCATCGAGCGCGGCGACGACAGCGCGCTGAAGTTCGCGCTCTCGAACGCCGTCAAGGACCTCGACTACTACGCGACGATGGCCGCCGACAGTGGCGCCGTGCAGGCGATCGCGCAGGCGGTGCTTAGCGACCTGCGGCTGGGCGTGCAGCAGCTCGGCGGTGATTGCTACGTGCCCGCGCTCGTCGACGCACTCGCGCGCGACTAAGCGGCCTCAGCGCGGCAAGCCGCCGGCGGCGCGCAGCCGTGCGGCCAGATCCAGTCGCGGCAGCCGTTCGACCTCGGCTGGCAGAGCCTCGCCCGCGTCCTGCGGTGGTGTCGGCGCGACGGGCTCGAACAGGGCTTCGAGCTCGGGCGGGATGAAGCGCGAGCGTGCGGCGTAGACGTGCCGGCCGCCCCAGGCGCGCTGCTCGCTCGGGTAGAAGCGCTGCGGCACCAGCAGGTGCAGCCGCTCTTGTGCGCGCGTCATCGCGACGTGCAGCAGCCGTCGCTCCTCGTCGATCTCCGCGCGGCTGCCGGTGGCCAGATCCGAGGGGATGCAGCCGTCGACGACGTTCAGCACGTGGACCGAATGCCATTCGCGCCCCTTGGCCGAATGGATGGTCGAGAGGATCAGGTAGTCCTCGTCGCGGCGCGGCACCCCGGCCTCGTCGCTGCTCGCCTCGGGGGGATCGAGCGCGAGATCGGTGAGGAACTGCTCGCGCTGGCGATGGCCGGCGGCGAGTTGCACGAGCTGCTGCAGATCGAGCGCGCGCACCGGCGCGTCGTCGCCGTAGAGGCGGGGAAGCTGCGCCTGCAGCCAGCGCATCGCGCGCTCGATCTGCGCCGGCCAGGGAGCGTCCTGCGGCAGCAGCGATGCGATCGCCGCGCGCAGGCCCGCCCAGTCCGCGGCAGCGCGCGGCGGCGGCTTCCAGGAAAGCAGCAGCTCGGCGGGGCTTTCGCTTGCGTCCATCGCGTCGAGCAGCTTCATCGCCGTCCCCGGGCCGATGCCCGCGGCCAGGCGCAGCACGCGAAAGCCGGCGAGGCGGCAGCGCAGGTTGTGCGTCCAGCGCAGCAGGCTCACCGCGTCCTTCACGTGCGCGGCCTCGAGGAAGCGCAGGCCGCCGAACTTGACGAAGGGAATGCGCCGCCGCATCAGCTCGAGCTCGAGCGCCGCGCTGTGCTGCGCGGTGCGAAAGAGCACCGTTTGGCGCACGAGCGGCGTGCCTTCCTCGCGCTGGCGCAGCACGGCGTCGGCGACCCAGCCCGCCTGCGCCGCTTCGTCGAGCACCTGCACGAGCTGCGGCCGCGCACTGGACGGCCGGTCGCTGTGAAGCGTCTTCGCGTAGCGCCGCCCGGCCTGCGCGATCACCGCGTTGGCCGCGGCCAGCAGCGGCTGCGTGCTGCGGTAGTTGCGCTCGAGCAGGAGCACTCGCGCCGGCGGCGAGAACTGAGCCGCGAAGCCGAGCAGGTTCTCGACGTCTGCGGCGCGAAAACCGTAGATCGCCTGCGCGTCGTCGCCGACGACGGTCAGCCCGCGGCCGTCGGGCTTGAGCTGCAGCAGGATCTGCGCCTGCAGCCGGTTCGTGTCCTGGTATTCGTCGACGAGCACATGGCTGAAGTGCCGGCCCATCGCGCGCGCGATCGCGGGTTCCTGCAGCGCCTGGTGCCAGTAGAGCAGCAGGTCGTCGTAGTCGAGCACGCGCTGCGCCTGCTTGGTGTCGGTGTAGCCGGCAAAGAGGCGGCGCAGCTCGTCCTCCCACGGCGCGCACCAGGGGTAATGCTGAGCCAGCAGTTCGGCCAGCGGCTGTCCGCTGTTGACTGCGCGCGAGAGGATCGCTGCCGCCGTGCGCGGCAGCGGGAAGCGCTGCCCGGCCTCGTGCAGGCCGAGCCTCGTTCGCACCAGCGCCATCAGCTCCTCGGCGTCGCTGCGGTCGACGACGCTGAAGTCCTCCGCCAGGCCGAGCGGTGCCGCGTGCTCGCGCAGCAGCCGTGCGCCCACCGAGTGGAAGGTGCCGCACCAGGGCAGCTCCGGCGCCGGCGTTCCAGGGCGAAGCCCGAGCGCCCGGTGCAGCGACTGCGCCGCGCGCCGCGCCATCTCGGCCGCTGCCCGCCGCGAGAAGGACAGCAGCAGGATGCGCCGCGGGTCAGCGCCCTGCAGCACGAGCCACGCCAGCCGGCTGGCGAGCATCGTCGTCTTGCCGGAGCCGGCGCCGGCGATCACCGCCAGCGGCGCGTCGCCATGCACGACGGCGGCGCGCTGCTCGGCGTTGAGGGCATCCAGCAGCGAGCCGTCCGGGAATTCGCAGGCCGTGGGGGAGGTGGCAGCAGGTGCGGTCACGTGCCCACTGTATAGGCAACCAGTGGACTTGTCGCCGAGCGCGCCACGGACCCGGCGGCTGCATTCCCGTCCGGCGGAGCCCGACATGCAGCCGGAAACATATCGATCGCGGCGTGCGAACTGCCTATCCTCGCGGTCCCGCGCCGAGCGCGCTGCTGATGCCGAGGTCTCGCGATGTTCCTCTTTCGTCGATCCGGAGCCCGCGGGCTGCTCGCCGCGATCGGTCTCGTCGCCGCGCCGCTGATGCTGGCGACTCCGGCGCCGGCTGCGGCGCAGACGGTCCGTTTGCACGCGGCCGGCAGCCTGCGCAGCGCGCTCGACGAAGTCGCACGCGAGTTCGAGCGGCGCGAGTCGCTTCGCGTCGAGAGCGTCTACGGCGCCTCCGGGCTGCTGCGCGACCGCATCGCCAAGGGCGAACCCGCCGAAGTCTTCGCGTCGGCGAACATGGCGCATCCGGCGGCGCTCGCTGCCGCCGGGAAGACGGTTGCACCGCTGCCCTTCACGCGCAACGTGCTGTGCGCGCTGACACGGCCCGAGGTCGGTGTCCAGACCGCCAACCTGCTCGACCGCCTGCTCGACCCGGCGGTGCGCGTGGGCACCTCGACGCCCAAGGCCGATCCTTCGGGCGACTACGCCTTCGAGCTCTTCAAGCGGGCCGATGCGCTGCGTCCCGGCGCGCGCCAGACGCTCGAAGCCAAGGCCCTCAAGCTCACCGGCGGACCGGATTCGCCGCCGCCGCCGCCCGACCGGAGCCAGTACGGCGACCTGATCGCGCGCAAGCAGGCCGACATCTTCCTCACCTACTGCACGAACACGCTGATCGCGCGGCGCGACTTCCCGGAGCTGGTCTCGGTGGCGATCGCGCCGGAGCTCTCGGTTGGCGCCGAATACGGGCTCACCGTCGTCCGCGGGAGCCCGGAGCCGGCCTGGCGCTTCGCCTGGTTCATCCTTTCCGACGATGGGCAGGCGATTCTCGGCCGGCACGGCTTCGGGTCGCTGCGCTGAGCGGGAATCGGAGCAGCCCACCGGTCGGATCCGCATCTCCCGGCGCCAACGGCTGAATCAACGAGCTGTGTTGGTATCTGCGGCGATTGGCGGCCGCTATCATTTCTGCTGCGCCGCCGGTTGGACGCGTGCGCGGGAGAGACAGAATGAAGAAGTCCTTGGCCGTCCTGGCCGCTGCCGCGGGCGTGTTCGTCGCCTTGGGAGCGAATGCCACCGTCGGCGAAAAGGTCGACACTGCGATCGAGGCGGTCGAGCACGGCGTCAAGGCTGGCGCCAGCGGCGTGGAACGCGGCGTCAAGGCGGGCGTGCGTGGGGCCAAGAAGGCCGCCAGCGGCGTCGAGCGCGGCGTCAAGGCCGCCGCCAGCGGCGTCGAGCGTGGTGCGTCCTGGGCCGCGACGGGCGTCGGCAAGGGCGTCGATGCCGCCAAGGACGGTGCCAGCGCAGCGGCGACCAAGCTGGGCATCGGCGAATCCAAGCCGCACGAGCCGGCGCCGGTCGAGACCGCCGTGCCCAAGCCGGTCAAGCGCGGCGGGTAGATGGAGATCGGGGCGCGCCGGCGTCAGGCCAGTGGATCGGCCGGCGGCACGCCGCAGCGCGTCGAGTTCGTGTAGCTCCCGAGATCCGCGACCGCGAGGTCTCTGTTCGCGACGCCCTGCGATTCACTCGGGTAACGACGCGAGCCCGAACCTCCGCCGCGCCCGATCGCAGGCCTCGTCGCCGATGCCCATCGGCGCGCGCAGCCCGAACTCCCGGCAGGGGGAGGGGCGCCATTCGTGGATCGCGCAGTGCGCGGCTTCGCCGACGCGGCCGACCAGCGCGGCGCAGCGCGGCTGCGCGTGATCGGTGCCGCGCATGCGGCACAGGGTGGCGTTGATCGGTTCGGCGAGGGCCTCGGGGACGAAGCCGCCGGCGCCGGCCCATTCCTCGCGCGCGAAGTCGACGCGAAAGCTCGCGCAGCAGGCGCCGCAGCGCAGGCAGGGGTTGTCGGTGCTCATGCGCTTGCCGGAGTGCCGCGCTATTCGCGCACGACGGTGACGGTGCAGCCGGCCTGCGCGACGACCTGCGAGCTGACGCTGCCGAAGTGCCGGCGCAGCGCCGAGGCGCCGCGGGCGCCCATGACGATGTGGTCGACCTGCGTCCGCTCGGCGAAGTCGAGGATCGCGCCTGCGGCGTCGGCCGCTTCGAGCACGTGGAAGGTCAGCCGTCCTTCGTCGAAGGCGATGCCCTGCAGCAGCGGCCGCGCCCAGTGCTTGAGCGCAACGAGCTGGCGCACGTGGCGGCTCTGGCCGTGCGCGTCGAGCCGCCCGTCGACGCTCGTGCGGCCGATGCGCATCACGCTGACGCAGGCCAGGCGCGCGCCGGGCTCGGTCTGGACGATGCGGCGCACCGTTTCGCGCAGCTGATCGAGCAGGCCGCCGCCGGCGCGTTCGACGTCGAGCGCGACCATCACGATCGGGCTCTTCATCAGCTGCGTCGTCGCGCCCAGGCGCGCAGGCGCCTCGCGCAGCCCCGCCGCGGCGCGCCAGCGGCGCGCGAGCCGCTGCCACAGGCCGTCGCGACCGGTCTTGGCGGCGCGCGCGGTGAGCGCGAGCTGTGCCGGGTGCTGCAGCGCCAGCGCCAGCTGCGCGCCGCTCTGGAAGCGGCGCTCGGGGTCGACTTCGAGGCAGCGCAGGATCACCTCCTGCAGCCAGGGCGGGCAGTCGGGCCGCAGTGCGCGCGGCGGCGGCGGGTCCTCGTACAGGCGGCGGCGCAGCCCGCGCACGGTGTCGGGCTGGCCGTAGGGGCGCTGGCCGGTCGTGAAGTGGTAGAGCATGACGCCGAGCGCGAAGAGGTCGCTGCGCGGGTCCTTGCGCACGTGGCGCACCTGTTCGGGCGACATGTAGGGGCTGGTGCCCAGCGGCAGCTCGAAGGCCTCCTCGAGCAGGTCGGGCAGGCGGTCGTGGCGCGAGAGCCCGAAGTCGACGAGCACCGCGCTGCCGTCGGCGCGAAAGAGCACGTTGCTCGGCTTCACGTCCAGGTGCACGAGGCCCTGGCGGTGCAGGTCGTGCAAGGCGGTGGCCACGCGCGAGCCGATCTCGACGACCTCGTCGATCGGCAGCGGCGAGGCCTGAAGCCGCGGGCGCAGCGAGGGCCCCGGGATGTGCTCCATCACGATGTAGGGCAGCCGCGTGAAGTCGCCGCGCGCGACGAAGCGCGGAACGTGCGGGCCCTGCAGCATCGGCAGGATCATCTGCTCGACTTCGAAACCGACGATCGACGCCGGGTCCTCTCCGCGCTGGATGCGCGGCACCTTCATCACGAGCGGCAGCGTGGCGTTGGGGTCGGGGACCGGATCTTCCGCGCCGGCCTGCTCGAATCCAGGATCCGCACGCTCCCCGCGATCGGTGCGATCGGTGTCACCGACCCGCTCGCGATCATCGGCGTCATCCGCGCGGCGGGCGCTGTCCGCGCGGCGGACGCGCCAGATGCTGGCCATGCCGCCTTCGTGCAGCAGCTCGACGACGACGAAGCCGTCGATCTCCTGGCCGGGGTTCAGCCGCAGGTCGGGCAGGGCGGCGGGTTCTTGCGTGTTCACGCGAATGCGCCTCGCGCGCCGTGCTCGGCGATGAGCGCTCGGGACGTACTCCGCACGCTCATAGCCCTTCGGCCAGGCGATCGGCCAGCGCCGGCGGCAGCCCGGCGGCGCGGATCTTCGCGGCGGCGCCTTCGTGGTCGTAGGGCACGCGCCACCAGGTCACGGTCTGCGCGCGGCTGTCGTGCACGACGTAGCAGGCGGCCGGGTCGCCGTCGCGCGGCTGGCCGACCGATCCGGCGATCACCAGCCACTGCCGCAGCGGCAGCAGCGGCACCGGCGCACCCGGCGTGGGCAGGAAATCGGCGACCCTGCCCTGCGCGTCGGCGTGGTAGAGCCGCGCCTCGTGCACATGGCCGCAGAAGCTCAGCTGCGTGCCGGCGGCCTGCAGGCTGCGCGCGGCCTCGCTGCGGCCGAGCACGTACTCGTAGCCGAGCGGGTCCCAGGCGTTGGCGTGCACGTAGACGCAGGCGTCGGTGCGCACGAGCGGCGGGAGCTCGGCGAGGAACGCGATCTGCTCTGCGTCGAGCTGGCCGCGCGTCCACTCGATCACCTGCCGCGGTTCGGGCCGCATGCCCGGCGACGCGCCCTCGGCGGTCGCGAGGTCGTGGTTGCCCTGCACCGCGACCGCGCCGCCGGCCACCAGTTCGCGCACGCGGTCGACGACCCAGGCCGGGTCGGCGCCGTAGCCGACGAAGTCGCCCAGCAGCGCGTAGGAATCGACCGCTTGCCGCTCGGCGTGCTCGAGCACCGCCTCCAGCGCCTCGCGGTTGGCGTGCAGATCGGAGAGGACCGCCGTCCTCACGCTCACCCGCGCCCGACGAAGGGCATCTTGGTTGCCATCACGTTGACGAAGAGCATGTTGGCCGAAAGCGGCAGGCTGGCCATCGTCATGAAGGCTTCGGCGACGCAGGCCAGATCCATTCGCGCCTCGGCGCGCACGCTGCCGTCGGCCTGCAGGATGCCCGCGGCCATGCGCTCGGTCATCTCGCTGGCCGCATTGCCGATGTCGATCTGGCCGACCGCGATGTCGAAGGCGCGGCCGTCCAGTGCCGCGGCGCGCGTGAGGCCGCTGATCGCGTGCTTGGTCGCGGTGTAGCCGATCGAGCCCGGCCGCGGCGCATAGGCGGAGATGCTGCCGTTGTTGATGATGCGCCCGCCCCGCGGCTGCTGGTGGCGCATGATGCGAAAGGCTTGGCTGAGGCAATAGAAGCTGCCGTTCAGGTTGGCGTCGACGATGCGCCGCCAGTCGGCGCCGCTGACCTCGTCGGGGGTCTGTCCCGGCAGGCCGATGCCGGCGTTGTTGAAGAGCAGATCCAGGCGCCCGAAGCTCGTTTCGATGCGCGCGAAGGCGGCGGCGACCTGCTCCTCCTGGCCGACGTCGCAGGCGATCGGCAGGCAGCGCGCGGCCGCCTCGCCGGCCTGCGCCGCGGTCTCCTGCAGCGCGTTTTCGCGGCGGCCGAGCAGCGCGACGCTCCAGCCGGCGCTGGCCAGCGCAAGCGCGCAGGCACGGCCGATGCCCGAGCCTGCGCCGGTGACGGCGGCGTACTTCATGGTCGAATCCTCGAGATCGTGAGGCCGCGATTCTCGCCGCTCGCCTATGCTCTGGATCGGGACGCCGGATCGCCCGAACGCTCGAACGCCTGCCTTCCATGAATGCGATGAATACCGTGCCCACGCTCACCATGCCCGTCCTCTACACCGACGCCGACGGCCGCGCGCGCTGGCGCGACGAGGCGGTGGCGCTCACGGAGGGCCAGCCGCAGGCGCGGCTGTCGCCCCTGACGGCCAGTGCCGGTCACCAGCTGCGGCAAAGCCCGGTCGGCTTTCGCAGCGAGTTCCATTGCACCGGCCACGCGCAATGGGTCTTCATCCTGCGGGGCGGCATGCAGATCGGCCTGCAGGACGGCAGCACGCGCGACTTCGGTCCCGGCGAGTTCTTCTACTCGGCCGACCTGCTGCCCGCCGGCGCGGTCTTCGATCCCAAGCTGCACGGCCACTGTAGCCGCCAGCTCGGCGACGAGGCGCTCGTCACCCTGTTCGTGCGTGGCTGAGGAGCTCCGGCGGGACAAGGCCGCAGCCGCGGCGGCGGCCTGCGACCCTGGCCCCGCGCCGGCAGCCTGGCGGCTGCGCCTGCTCGGCGGCTTTGCGCTGGACGACGGTCGGCGGCGCCTGACGCGGCTGCACAGCCGCGCCGCCGTGCTGCTGCTCGCGCGGCTGGCCTTGCGTCCGGGGCGTGACCACGGGCGTGAGGAGCTGGCGGCCCTGCTGTGGCCGCAGGCCGACGCGGTGACCGGACTGTCCCGCCTGCGCCAGACGCTGAGCACGCTGCGTGCAACGCTCGAGCGGCACAGCGGCATGGCGGTCTTGCGGCCGCTGCTGGCCGCCGACCGCCGCGTGCTTCGTCTGGTGCCGGGCGCGCTGAGCTGCGACGTCTGGCCCTTCGAGCGGGCCTGCGCCGAAGGTGAGGCCGGCACGGCCCTGCGGCTCTACACGGGCGAGCTGCTGCCGGGCTTTGCCGACGAGTGGGTGATCGAGGAGCGGCTGCGCCTGCAGGCGCTGGCCGACCGCTTCGGAGCAGGCGCCCGGCGCGCGGCCCCGACCCTGCAGCCACGGCCCGGTGAAGGGCTGCTGCACGAGCCGCCTGCGCTCGGCGAGCGCGCGCCGCCCGCGCCGCCGATCGTCGACCCGGCGCTGGCTCTGCCGCTGCCCGGCGGGCGCTGGCATGGCGATGCGCAGGTGCTGGCGGCGCTGGCCGAGCGCGCCCGTGCCGAGCGCGTGCTGACGCTGCGCGGCACCGGCGGCATCGGCAAGACGCGGCTGGCGCTGGAGCTGCTGCACCGCCTGGCCGAAGCCGGTGCGCCCTTCGACGTGCTGCGTTTCGTCTCCTGCGTGCAGGTGCAGGCCTTGCCGGCGCTGCACGAGGTTCTGCTGCTGGCGCTGCGCCCGCCGCCTGGCGAGGGCGACGCGCTGACCCGCTGCGCGCAGGCGCTGAGGGGCCGGCGGGCACTGCTCGTGCTCGACAACGCCGAGGGACTGGAGCTCGCCGCGCTGCAGGGGCTGCTGCAGCTGCTGCAGGGCTTGCCCGGGCTGCACCTGCTGTTCACCTCGCGTCGCGTGCTGGGCCTGCCCGGAGAGGTCGATCACCCGGTGCTGGCGCTGTCCCTGCCGGCGGCGGGCACGCCGTGCAGCGAGCTTGCCCTCAACCCGGCCGTGCGGCTCTACGTCGAGCGGGCGGTGGCCAGCCGCGCCGACTTCCACCTGCACGCCGGCAACGCCGAGGCCGTGGCGGCGCTCGTGCGGCGTCTGCAGGGTCTGCCGCTCGCGCTGGAGCTGGCCGCCTCGCGCGTGCGCAGCCTGCCCCCGGCGGCGTTGCTGGCGCTGCTGGCGCAGCCGGGCTCGGCACGCTGGGCGCTGCTGGCGCGCAGCGGCGTGCGGGCCGGCGACGACCCGCGCCACGCCTCGCTGCTGGCGGTGGTCGACGACAGCCTGGCCAGCCTGCCGCCGCCGGCCGCGGCGCTGCTGCCCTGGCTGGCCGCGGCACCGACCCCGCTGCCCGGCGATCTGCTGGCGCTGCTCGCCCAGGTCGTCGGCCTTGCGGCCGACGCGGCGGCGGCGCGCGCGGCGCTGGACGAACTGGTCGCCGCCAGCCTGCTCGACCCCGCGCGCGAGGATGGCGAGGAGACCTGGTGGGCCTTGCGCGAGCCGGTACGCGATCGCGTGCTCGAGCAGCAGGCGGCGACGGCGATGGCTCCCTGGTACGAAGCTCTCGCCGCCTGGGCCGAAGGTCTGGCCAGGCCCTGGCCGCTGGCGCGGCTTGCGCCGCTGTGGCCGCTGCTGTCCTGGCTGGCGCAGGCGCAGGGCGAGGACGTGCCCGCGGCCGCCGTGTGCCGGCTCGCGCTGGCCCTTCTTCCCGCCTGGGCCGAGCGCAGCCCGCCGCCGGCCTTCGTGCGCAGGCTGGACCGCGCGCTGGGTGAGGACGCCGAGGACGGGCAGGCCGGGGAGGTGGAGAAGGCCTCGGACAGGCCGCCAGCGCCGCGTGCCGCGGGCTCGTCGCAGGCGCTGCCGGCGGCGATGCGCGCGCGCTGCCACGCGCTGGCGGCACGCCTGGCGCTGGCCGCGGGCCTGCGCGATCTGGCCTGTGGCCACGCCGCGCGTGCCGAGGCTGCCTGGCCGGAGGACGCGGCCGAGCGCGCACAGGCGCAGTGGGCGGTGGCCAAGGTGCGCTGGCGCGCCCAAGGCGAGGTCGAGCAGGCGCGCGCCCTGCTGCAACAGGCGGCGACCACCGCGCGCGTGGTCGGCGACCCGGCCACCGAGGCCGAAGCCGTGAACCAGCTGGCCACCCTGGCCAACGAGGTCGACGCCGACCCCGCGGCGGCCGAGGCCGGCTACCGGCGTGCGCTGGCGCTGCTGGAGGACGAGCGACCGCGGCCCCTGCACGCGCTGCGCGGCGTGCAGCACAACGTGGCGATCGCCCTCGTCTACGGCGGGCGGCCGCAGGAGGCGCTGGCGCTGATCGAGCCGCTGATCGCCGACGCGCAGGCCAGCGGCGACGAGCAACTGCTGGCGCCGCTGCACAACGCCCTGGGCAGCGCGCTGCAGGACCTGGGCCAACTTACGCAGGCCGTGGCGGCGACCGTGCAGTCGCTGGAGCTCGCCTGGGCGGCGCTGGACACCGAGGCCGTGCTCTACGCGCTGTGGAACCTGGCGCTGCTGGCGCATCGCCAGGGCCAGCCCGAGCCGGCGGCGCGGCTGCTCGCCTTTGCCGACCAGGCCTGGCGCACGCAGTTCGGCCCGCTCGGCCGCAGCGACCGGCGCGACCTGCTGCGCGTGCGTCGCGCCTGCCGGCAGCGGCTGACGCCGCCGCTGGCCGAGGCCATCTGGCGCGCCGGCCAGGCGCTTTCGCTGCCCGATGCGGTGCTCCAGGCGCGGCGCATGCTGCCGCTGCCGCGCTGATCAGTCGCGGCGGCGGCGCCTGTGCAGCCCGGCCAGGGCGAGGGCCGTGGCGGCCATCAGCATCCCCGAGGGTTCGGGCACCGGGTTGGGGTCGGGCGGGTCCACAGGGCCGGTCGGCGCGCCGTCGTACTCGACGACGTAGCCGAAGGCGCCGCTGCCCGGCCAGCTTGCCCAACCATAAGTCGGAGGTACTCCGGCGGTGGCGGCGTTGATGGAAAGCGCCAGGTAGTCGTATTCCGGGAAACCCGTGCCAAGCGGGTGGCCCGGCAACCAGTTCGTGTAGCTCACCAGATCCCCGGCTTCGGGGCCATCGAGCCAGCGCCATTGGCCTTCGTCCGCGGCATCGCTCGCACCCAGCCAGGCGGTGCCGGTGGCCCCGAAGCCGAGCAGGAAGCTGAAGGAAGACTGGATGAAGGTCTGCTCCGCGGCGGACGTGACGCTGGCCAGGTAGCCGCCCTGGCCCAGATGACTGCTGGCAAGCGCCGCGGCGCGTGCGGCGTCGAAGCCGATGGGCGCGAAGATGCTGGCTGCGGGCACGTACTCGTACCAGTGGCCGTTGCCGCCGCTGCCCAAGGTCCACTGCACGGGTGCGGCGTGCAGGCTCGGCGCCGCCCCCTGCAGGACGGCGGCACCCAGCAGGCCAGCCAGCCAGCGGGTCGTTCTTGCGTTTCGCTTCATGGTGCGTGCTCCTGTCGGCTTGTCCGTCGATTCGACGTCGACCCGATGCTCGGCCGCGACCGTTCGTCCAACGTTCCGGAAACGCCGTCGCCTGCCCCCCTGCCTGAGGGGGCAGGCCCGGGCTCAACCCGCCAGCCGCGGGTAGACGCCGGGCCGCCCCGGCATCGAGAGCACCCACTGCCAGACCTGGATGTCGCGCGCCCGGAAGGCGCCGGCGCAGCAGAGCAGGTAGTAGCGCCACATGCGCTCGAAGCGGCTGCCCAGGCGCTCCTCGAAACGCGGCCAGGCGGCGGTGAAGTTCGCGTGCCAGGCCATCAGCGTGCGGTCGTAGTCGGCGCCGAAGCTGTGCAGGTCCTCGACGACGAAGCGGCGCTCGCAGGCGCAGCCGATCTGCGCGATCGTCGGCAGCTCGCCGTTGGGGAAGATGTAGCGGTGGATCCAGGGGTCGGTGCCGTGGCCTTCCTCGTTGCGGCCGATCGTGTGCAGCAGCGCCAGGCCCCAGGGGTGCAGGCAGCGCCGCACGACCTGCATGTAGGCGTCGTAGTTCTTCTGCCCGACATGCTCGAACATGCCCAGGCTCACGATGCGGTCGAAGGGCTCGTCCAGCGTGCGGTAGTCGGCCAGCCGGAACTCGACCGGCAGCCCGGCGCAGCGCTGCCGCCCGAGCGCCGCCTGTTCGGCCGAGATCGTCACGCCGACGCACTGCACGCCGTAGCGCTCGGCCGCGAAGCGCATGAAGCTGCCCCAGCCGCAGCCGATGTCGAGCACGCGCATTCCCGGCTGCAGCGCCAGCTTGCGGCAGACGAGGTCGAGCTTGTGCTCCTGCGCCTCGTCGAGTGTGGCCGCGTGCTGCCAGAAGCCGCAGGTGTAGGTCATGCGCGCGTCGAGCATCGCGGCGTAGAAGTCGTTGCCGATGTCGTAGTGCGTGCGCCCCACCTGCCAGGCGCGCGACGGCGTCTGCAGGTTGACGAGCCGCGCCCTCAGCACGTGCCAGAAGGCCGCGCGAGTCGTGAAGCGCCTCGCGATGTCGGCGCGCAGCACGCGGTCGAAGAGCTCGTCGATGCGCTCGCAGCTCCAGTGCCCGTCCATGTAGGCCTCGCCCAGGCCGAGCGTGCCCTGCGAGAGCACGCGGTCGGGGACGCTCGGGTCGAGCAGCCGGATGTCCCACGGCCGTTTGCCGTCGAGCCGCACATCGGCGCTCTCCAGCACTTGTTCGATGAACCGGCGTGCCTTGCTGTCGCGACGACGCGCCGGTGGCGCGTTGCGGGCGCCAAGCGTTTCGGTGGACGAGACCCTGTTCATGGCATTCCGATTCAACCAAGCCAGCGCGCGCCGCGCAACCGGAAAGCTCCCCGGGACCATGGATTGGGGCGGTTCGAGCCGTCCGGGGGTCAACACGACGCACTCCGACTCGCGCATCGCCGCCGCTCGGGCCCACTGATACTGTGGTGTCGGTCGCGAGCGGGGAAGTCCCCTCGATACGGATGCCGGTGTCGGCCGCACCAAGGACATGGTTGGTCAGGTGCTGCCCTGCAGCAGCAGCGGCACCGCACGGGTCCTGCCCGGAACCGACGGATGCCCTGCCGCGCGCTAGGGTTCCTTCGATTGCATCCCGGCGCGTGCCGGGCCAAGCTCACGAGCTGACCTGCATCAAGCACGCGGCGCGGTTTGCACCTCGCCCGCGAGGGGGTGATCGCTGCGCGCGATCATCGGAACATCGACCAATCCAGGAGACACGCATGGCCGACCTGTTCGACAACCCGATGGGGCTGATGGGCTTCGAATTCGTCGAGTTCGCGTCGCCCGAGCCGGGGGTGCTCGAGCCGCTGTTCGAGAAGATGGGCTTTTCGCTCGCGGCGCGGCACCGCAGCAAGGACGTCGTGCTGTATCGGCAGGGTGACATCAACTTCATCGTCAACCGTGAGCCCAGGAGCCTGGCCGGCTACTTCGCGGCCGAGCACGGACCCAGCGCCTGCGCGATGGCGTTTCGCGTGCGCGACTCGCACAAGGCCTACGCGCTTGCGCTCGAGCGCGGTGCGCAGCCGGTGGACGTGCCCACCGGGCCGATGGAGCTGCGGCTGCCGGCGATCAAGGGTATTGGCGGGGCACCGCTCTACCTGATCGACCGCTTCGAGGACGGGCGCAGCATCTACGACATCGACTTCCAGTGGCTGCCGAGCTTCGAGGAGCCGGCCAGCCGCCACCCGCGCGGGCACGGCCTGAAGATGATCGACCACCTGACGCACAACGTCTACCGCGGCCGCATGGCGTACTGGGGCAGCTTCTACGAGCGGCTCTTCAACTTCCGCGAGATCCGCTACTTCGACATCAAGGGCGAGTACACCGGGCTCACGAGCCGCGCGATGACGGCGCCCGACGGCCTGATCCGCATCCCGCTCAACGAGGAATCGGGCAAGGGCACCGGGCAGATCGAGGAGTTCCTGATGCAGTTCAACGGCGAGGGCATCCAGCACATCGCGCTGCTGACCGACGATCTCGTCGGCACCGTCGATGCGCTGCAGCTGTCGGGCATCCCGCTGATGACGGCACCGAACGACATCTACTACGAGATGCTGGACGAGCGGCTGCCCGGCCACGGCCTGCCGGTGGCGGAGCTGCAGACGCGCGGCATCCTCGTCGACGGCAGCACCGCCGGCGGGCAGAAGCGGCTGCTGCTGCAGATCTTCAGCCAGACGCTGCTCGGGCCGGTGTTCTTCGAATTCATCGAGCGCCGCGCCGACGAGGGCTTCGGCGAGGGCAACTTCAAGGCGCTCTTCGAGAGCATGGAGCGCGACCAGATCCGCCGCGGCGCGCTCAAGGTCGAGGCCTGATCCCCTGGCGGGCGCCAGCTTTCAGCCGATCCGTCCGAGCAGCAGGTACTCCATGAGTGCCTTCTGCACGTGCATTCGGTTTTCGGCCTCGTCCCAGACGACGCTTTGGGGGCCGTCGATGACTTCGGCGGTGACTTCCTCGCCGCGGTGCGCGGGCAGGCAGTGCATGAAGAGCGCATCGGGGCGCGCGCGCTGCATCATCGCGGTGTCGACGCACCAGTCGGTGAACGCGGCCTGGCGCGCGGCGTTCTCGGCCTCGAAGCCCATGCTGGTCCAGACGTCGGTCGTCACCAGGTGCGCGCCTTCGCAGGCGTCGTGCGGGTCCTTGAAGGTCTTCAGGCACGCAATCGCGTCGCCGACGAGCTGCGGGTCGATCTCGTAGCCGCGCGGCGTGCTCACGTGCAGCGTGAAGCCGAGGATGTGCGCCGCCTGCAGCCAGGTGTTGGCCATGTTGTTGCCGTCGCCGACCCAGGCGACGATCTTGCCGCCGATCGCGCCGCGGTGCTCGATGAAGGTGAAGATGTCGGCCAGGATCTGGCAAGGGTGGTATTCGTTCGTCAGGCCGTTGATCACCGGCACGCGCGAGTGCGCCGCGAAGGCCTCGAGCTTGCTCTGCTCGAAGGTGCGGATCATCACCAGGTCGACCATGCGGCTGATGACGCGCGCGCTGTCCTCGAT
>Ga0116143_10000961_pt1 | contig 36567 bp, 35 predicted proteins | sample AD_UKC034_MetaG_FD_89745 | JGI IMG/M metagenome (GOLD analysis project Ga0116143, IMG submission 89745) | Active sludge microbial communities of municipal wastewater-treating anaerobic digesters from USA - AD_UKC034_MetaG | ecosystem: Engineered > Bioreactor > Anaerobic > Digestate | place: USA... | reverse complement strand
GAGAGGGGCCGGAATCGAGCGAGTGCGGCCACGCCGGGGACGCACGAGCGCCCCTGAGAAGCACATGCCAAGACAGCAACGATGATCGGGGCGCGTACAGAGTATGAAAGAATTCATCGATTCGTTTCTGGATTATCTGTCGGTCGAGCGCGGCCTGGCCAGGAATACGCTGGCTGCGTACCGCGACGACCTTGAGGCATATGAGTCGTTCCTTGCCGCAAAGGGAACGGCGTCTGTTTCAGCGACGAGCAGGAACGACGTCGTCAGTTTCATGCTGTCCCAGAAAGACAGAGGGATCGGCGCTTCATCCATCGCGCGGAGGCTGGCGGCGATCAGGATGTTCTACCGGTTCCTCGTGCGCGAGCGCGTCCTGCGCGAAGATCCGACGAGCCTTATCGAGACCCCGAAGCTGTGGAAAAAGATCCCCGAGACGCTTTCCGTCAACGAGATCGAGGCATTGCTCGCACAGCCTGCCGTCCGCAGCGCACAGGGAGTGCGGGATAAGGCGATCCTCGAGACATTGTACGCGACCGGCATGCGGGTTTCAGAGGTCGTGCATCTGAAGACCGAGGATCTGAATCTCGATGTCGGATTTCTGCGGTGTGTCGGCAAAGGGAATAAGGAGCGTGTCATTCCGCTGGGAAAGAAGGCGATTGCGGCGGTCTCCCGGTATCTCGAAACCGTCCGGCCGCGCCTGGTCAAGAACAAACAGTCGGATTGTCTGTTCGTGAGCAGGATGGGATCGCGGATATCGCGCCAGTCCCTGTGGAAGCTGATCAAACGCTACGCCAGGGACGCGCGCATCAGAAAACCCATGAAGCCCCATATCCTGCGCCATTCGTTCGCGACGCATTTATTGGAGCACGGCGCTGACCTGCGGTCGGTCCAGGAGATGCTCGGCCATTCGGACATATCCACGACGCAGATCTATACGCATGTCAACAAGGACCGCCTGAAGGCGATCCATGCAAAGTTCCATCCGCGGCCATGAAAACATATCTTGCACGGCTTCCCGAAGACATACGGTCATTGATCGAAACGGCGGGCGTCCTTGCCCGGGACCGCGGCGAGACCGCATATCTTGTGGGGGGGTTCGTGCGCGATCTTATACTGGGCGTGAAGAATTTCGATCTCGACATAGTGATCGAAGGCGACGGCATCGCGTTCGGCCATGAATATGCCCGGCGGCTGCAGGCAAAGCTCACCCCGCATCACCGTTTCGGCACTGCGACCGTGCATCTGACCGGCGGCCAAAAGGTCGACATAGCAACCGCGCGAAAGGAATCGTATCCGCATCCGGCGCATCTTCCGGTCGTGCGGCCGGGCACGGTGCGGGACGATCTTTTCCGGCGCGATTTTACGATCAATGCGATCGCGCTGCAGATATCGGGCGCGGGCTATGGCCGGATCCTGGATCTTTTCAAGGGGAGAAACGACCTGCGTGACGGTATCCTGCGCGTCCTGCATCCGGTCAGCTTCATCGATGACCCGACCAGGATCCTGCGCGGCATCAGGTTCGAACAACGGTTCGATTTCGTATTCGAGCCGTTCACGTATAAGCTCATGCGCGCCGCCCTGGACGGAACGATGCTCGAGCGTGTCGAGCCCCAGCGGCTGCGCGACGAGCTTATCCTGATACTGAAGGAAGATTCTCCGGTCAAGGCAATGCGCAGGATCGCCGGGGTCGCCGGGTTCTCGTTCATCAGCCCGAAACTTCGCGCGACGGGATCGGTGATGCGCGTGCTTGCGGGTATTGAACGCCGGCTTGCGTGGTTCGCACAGCATACGTCCTCGCCGCGGCCGCTCGACCGATGGCTTATTTATTTTATGGGGCTTGTCGGCGAGCTCTCGGTGTCCGATATCCATGCGGTCTGCCGGCGTTTTGTATTCCGCAAGGCGGACGAAAAACGGATCGTATCGTGCGTGGACGTGTGCAACCGGGCCGTTACGGCCCTGGAGCAGCGGAGTCTGCGGCGGTCCGATGTTTTTCATATCCTGGAACCGCTCAGCTATGAGGTGATCATCCTGATACTGGCCCATACCGACCACGCGCGTGTCGTCGAGCGCGTCAGGGAATTCCTGACGCGTTCCAACGGCACAAAACTGTCGATCTCCGGCCATGACCTGGGGGCGTACGGCCTGAAGCCGGGACCGCATTACCAGCGGATACTGAAAATGGTCCTGACGGCAAAGCTCGACGGCACGGTGAAAGACCGGGCGGGGGAATTGCGCCTTGCCGCCAGGATCGCGCGGGCAGAGTCCAATAGAAAGGGAAGAAAACATGCTTCGTCATGAACGTGTCAAACAGGCGATCAAACGGGAGGTTTCGAACATCATCGCAAGCGAATTGCGGGATCCGCGGATGGGTTTTGTCACGATCACCGCGGTCGATCTCAGCCCGGATATGCGGTATGCAAAGGTAAGCTACAGCGTCATGGGAAATGCCGAACAGCATAAGCAGACCAGGGGCGCGCTGGCGTCGGCGCTCGGGCTTATCCGCACGCTTGTCGCCGAGCGGGTGCAGCTGCGCTTTGCGCCCGAGATCAGTTTCCACGAGGACCTTTCGACGGAATATTCAGCCCATATGCAGGAGGTCTTCGACAAGCTCAAGGACCTTGACGGCCCCCAGAAGCGCAACAAAGAGGAATGACATGAGCATACAAGCCGCGGTCGCCTTCATCAGGAGATACAGGAGATTTTTGATCACGAGCCACACGAACATGGAAGGGGATGCGATCGGGTCCGAGCTTGCATTCGCGTTCCTTATTAAAAAGCTTGGCAAGACGCCGGTCATCGTGAACGAGGATACCGTTCCCTACGGCTATGAGTTCCTGCCCGGGACGAACATGATCGTGAAGTATAACCGGTCTGCGCCCGTACTCCGCTTCGATTGTTTTGTCGCTCTGGATTGTTCCGACCTTCACAGGACGGGCGAGGTGTACCGGCTTAATGCGGCGCACAAGCCTGTCCTGAATATCGATCATCATATATCGAACGGTTATTTCGGCGACGTCAACCTGGTCGACGGGCATGCCTCCTGTGCCTGTGAGCTTGTCTGGCGGCTGTATAAAAAGATGCATGTTCCCGTCACGAAGCAGGCGGCCGTTGCATTATATGCGGGGATCATGACCGATACGGGATCGTTCCGGTATTCGAACACCACGGCAACGACCCATGCCATCGCCGCGGAGCTGGTTGCGGCGGGCATCGACGTATCGGCGGTATACCGCAATATTTACGGCAATATCCCGTATGATGACCTGAAACTGCTTGCGTCGATACTGCCGACAATGCAGCGCTCTCCGGACGGCAGGATCGTCTGGTTCGAAATCCGCAAAGAGGTCCTCAAAAAACAAAAAAAGATATATTTCGACCTGGGCGAGAACATCCTGAATTACGGCCGCAGCCTCAAGGGCGCAGAAGCGGTGATCCTTTTCAAGGAGAATATATCGTCGAAGAACGAGGTACGCGTTAATTTCCGTTCGCACGGGGCGATCGACGTGAATGCGATCGCAAAGGTTTTCGGCGGCGGCGGCCACCGGACCGCAAGCGGCGCGACGGTCGTCGGAGCGCTTTCAAGCGTCAAGCGCGCCGTTCTCGCCGTTGCCAGGAAATCGCTCAATGCACGTCATCCGTGACATCAGGCATATCCGCGCGCGCCGCGGCGCGATCCTCGCCATCGGCGTTTTCGACGGCATGCACCGGGCGCACCGGCTCATCATCAATGCGTGCGTGCGCCGCGCGCGGCGCACCGGCGGATCCGCGGTCGTGATCACGTTCTGGCCGCATCCCCGCGGACAGAAGATCCTGTATTCGCTCGAGCACCGGCTGCGGCTGCTTTCGCATCTGGGCGTGGATGCGTGTATCGTCGTGCCGTTCACCGGAGTTTTTTCCCGCCTGAGCCCGCGCGCATTCGTCGAGGATATCATCTGCCGCCGCGTGAACGCCCGCGCCGTATATGTAGGGGAGAATTTCCGTTTCGGCAGAAACGCGTCCGGCGATGCGGTTCTGTTGTCGCAATTGCTCAAAGCCCGTCATGTCGCAGTGCGCGTTTTCAAAACGATAAAGGTCAACGGCTCGCCCGTCAGCAGTTCGCATATACGCCGTTTGATATCCGCAGGCGACCTGGCTGCCGCGCGGAGGCTGTTGTGTGCGCCGGTCAGTGTGTACGGCCACGTCGTGGCCGGCACCGGCAGGGGCAGGGAACTCGGTTTCCCCACGGCGAACATCGACCCTCATCACGAAGTGACCCCTCCTGCGGGCGTCTATGCGGTGAGGGTTTTCTATGACGGCACAACCGGCAAAGGCGTATGTTATATCGGCACCCGCCCGACATTCGATCCGCGCCGCATTGAGCCTGTCGTCGAGGTCGCTATCTTCGATTTCCGCGGGGACCTGTACGGCAAATATCTCGAAGCTCAATTCATCGCAAAAGTGCGCGGCCAGCGCGCATTCCCATCAATCAGCCGCCTGATCAGCCAGATCGAACGCGATATCCGCAAGGCAAAAAAACTCCTCGGATAATCCCTTCCTACCACTACCGGCCAACCATCCCGCCAGGCATACCACTAAATGTTGTATGTCAACAATTTAAGCTAATATTTGTCTTGACAAAAATGCCTTTTATTCTAAAATTAAGCATATCAGGTGGGGCAAAGTGGAGTAAAGTGGAATGTTCTACGGAGAATTTTTTCACTCAATAGACCGGAAAGGCCGTCTCATCCTTCCGTCAAAATTCCGCGAAGCGGCCAAGGCCAACTTCGTCGAGAAATTCTTTGTGACGCGGGGATTGGATACGTGCCTTTTCATGTTCTCTGAAGAAGAGTGGCGCAGTCAGGAAACAAAGTTCAAGGCCATGCCGTTCACGAAGCAGGAATCGCGCGTTTTCAACCGTTTGTATTTTTCGGGCGCGGTCGATGTCATCCCCGACCGGCAGGGCAGGATACTTCTGCCGCAGTTCCAGAAGGATTACGCGCAGATAAAGAAGGATGTCGTGATCGTCGGGGTTTCGAACAGGATTGAGATCTGGGGCGCGGAAAAATGGAAGGAATTCTTCGGCACATGGAAGCAGTCGTTCGAAGAGATCGCCGAAAAACTGGTTGAAACCCAATAATGGTCATCATGACAGAACAAGTACATACGCCGGTCATGCTCGAAGAGGTCCTTGCCTATCTTAATCCCGGGCCGGGAAAGGTGATCGTCGACGCCACGGTCGGCATGGGAGGGCATGCGCTCGAGATCGCCCGGCGCATCTCTCCGTCGGGCAGGCTCATCGCCATAGACCGCGACAAGGAGTCCCTGGAACACGCGCAGGAGCGGCTCAAGGATTTCAGCGGCATCGCAGAGTTCGTATACGGTAATTTCTCCGATATACAGGAGATCGTAAAGCGGTTGCATATCGATGCGATCGATGGTATAGTGCTTGACCTGGGAGTATCGATGTTCCAGCTGACGCAGGCGGAGCGAGGTTTCAGCTTTACGCGCGAAGGGCCGCTTGACATGCGGCTTGACCGTAACAGCTACATTTCGGCGTATGACCTGGTGAACAATCTGAACGAGGACGAGATCTCGAACCTGCTCTGGTCGTTCGGGCAGGAACGGTGGCACAACCGTATCGCGCACCGGCTTGTCGAAGAGCGCCGGAAACAGCCGATCGCGACGACCGCCCAGTTGAGCGATATCGTCATGCGTGCGATCCCGCTGCGTTTCAGAAGATACCATTACCGGATACATCCGGCTACCAGGACCTTCCAGGCCGTCCGCATCGCCGTCAACCGGGAGCTTGAGGCGCTCGAACAGGTCCTGGCCAGGGCGATACCGCTTCTTGCGCCGGGAGGCAGGATCTGCGTTATCGCGTTCCATTCGCTTGAGGACCGGGCGGTCAAGTGGGCGTTCCGCACGGCCGCGGCCGAGGGGCTCGTAAAGATCCTTACTCCCAAACCGTTGACGCCGTCGGAGGAAGAGATGCGGGTGAATCCTTCGAGCCGCAGTTCGAAATTCAGGGCAGTGGAGAAAATATGAGATTATCCAGGTTCATGGCCGTCTCGATGTCGGTTACGCTGTTGTCGCTCGTGTACGTCTGGCAGCAGAATGAGATCCTGCGCCTGGCATACGAGCGCCAGAAGCATTATACGTATTTTCAGGATTTGCTTGATGCGAATTCCTCTTTGCGCTATAATCTAACTCGGAATACCTCTGTGATCACAATGGCCGGCAGGATGTCAGAGGAGCACGGTTTTACGATGCCCGATAATTATTGCCTGGTGAAGGTGCAGGGATATTCTCGTCGGAAACAGACGCTCGTGTCCCGGGTGTTCGGGATCAGGCGCCAGGCAGAAGCAAAGACCATCGATACCGCTGTCCGGTCTCTCCCCCGGGATTAACGGGGAGACATTAACTTAAAACTCGTGTGTATATAGTCAATTATCGCCGCAGGGTTGAAGCGGTATTTTGCGCCGTCCTTATATTTTTTATCGCGTGTTTAGCCCGCCTTTTATACGTCCAGTTCTTCAACGCGGATTATCTGGCTTCCATCGCAAAAAAGCAGCACAATCTTTACGTAGAGCTTGAACCCCGCCGCGGCACCATCTATGACTCGAATTACAAACCTCAGGCGGTGAATCTCGCGTTCGAATCGGTTTTTGCCGCGCCCAACGATATGACGCCCGGGCAGAAGGAAGCGGTCGTGCGCGGCCTGCCCGGCATATTGCGGATGGACGCTTCGGTTCTTCGCGACAGGTTGTCCCGCAAAAAATCCTTCGTATGGCTTGCCCGGAAAGTTCCGTCGGAAAAGATCGGTCTGATCAAGCAGCTCAATCTGAAAGGGCTCGGTTTTATCAAGGAAAGCAAGCGCTGTTATCCCAACGGCTATCTGTTAAGCCATGTGCTCGGTTTTGCCGGTATGGATAACAACGGCCTCGAAGGCATTGAACTGTGCTATGATAAATATCTCAAGGGCAGGCCCGGCTGGGCGGTGATGCTGCGCGACGCCCGGAGGCAAAGGCTTAACGTATACGATAATTCCATGATGCCCAGGGACGGCTACGATATCGTCCTTACGATCGACGAGGTCATCCAGTATATCGCCGAGAGGGAGCTGGAAGCGGTATTCCGCAAGTACCGCGCCAAAGGCGCTAGCATCGTCGTCATGGACCCGCGCACCGGCGCGGTCCTTGCAATGGCCAACCGTCCGACCTATGATCTTAATGTCCTGGACAAGCTTGATAAGGACGTGATGCGCAACCGTGCCGTCTGCGACATGTTCGAGCCCGGTTCCGTGTTCAAGATCGTGACTGCAGCGGCGGCGCTCGAGGAAAAAAAGGTGAGCGAGATGACGCCTTTTTTCTGCGAGAACGGAGAATACAAGGTCGCCGGCCGCATCCTGCACGACCACCGGCCGCACGGCACGCTTCCTTTCAAGGAGGTCATCGAGCTTTCGAGTAATATCGGCACCGCGAAGGTGGCGCAGCTTCTGGGAGCCGATATGTTATACCGGTATGTCAAAGCATTCGGCTTCGGCTCGAAAACGGGCATCGACATACCCGGGGAGATCTCCGGATCCATGAAGCCGACCCGGCAATGGTCCAGGACCACGATCACCTGCGTTCCGATGGGCCAGGAGGTCGGGGTAACGTCTCTGCAGCTTGCGGCCGGGATATCGGTCATCGCCAACGGCGGCAATCTGATGAAACCGTATATCATCAAAGAAATACGCGATAAGACAGGGGATATGATAAAATATACAAGCCCTTCAGTGGTGAAACGCGTCATCGATGAAGATACCGCGGCGCGGATGAAAAAGATCCTTATCGGGGTGATCGAGAACGGGACGGGCACAATGGGGAAACTCGATCATTTTACCGCAGCCGGCAAAACCGGCACTGCGCAGAAGGTCGAGCCGTCGGGCCAGTATTCGCACAGCCGTTTTATGGCGTCGTTCATAGGATTTGCGCCCGCGGAGGATCCTCAGCTGGCGATCGCGGTGACCGTCGATGAGCCGAAAGGGATGTATTACGGCGGAGTCGTCGCCGCTCCGGTGTTCAAGAACGTCGCGGCGGACAGCCTGAAATATCTGCGGACCAAGGATTATTCCGGGGGAGCGCTTGCTTTATATGAGACTCGATGAGCTTGTCAGTCGGTTAGAGATACTGCGCATATACGCGCCCGGCAGAAAGGGATCTGGAATTCCCTGTTGCGCTGTTACGGCGATAAGCTGTAATTCGCGGGAGATCCAGCGGGACGCTGTTTTTGTCGCGGTCAAAGGCGCTCAAACCGACGGACACGCGTTCATTCAGGATGCGCTGCGCCGCGGCGCGCGGGCGATCGTGTTCGATAACGGCAGGCGGGTCGAGCCCCTGGTGAACGGACGGACAGAAGGGGAAGGGGAGGCCGTTTTAATCCAGGTCGCCGACAGCCGCAGGGCTCTTGTTGCGCTCGCAGAAGCGTTTTACGGATATCCCTCGAAAGCGTTGTCCGTGACCGGGATCACCGGCACCAACGGCAAAACCACGATATCCTATCTGATCGAAGCGATCGTGCGGCAGGCAGGCGGCAATCCGGCCGTGATCGGCACGGTCAATTACCGGTATAACGACAGGGTCATCGAATCGGTCAATACCACGCCCGGTCCGGTCCAGCTCCAGCGTCTTTTCAGGGAGATGGCAGACGGAAATGTCACCCATCTGGCAATGGAAGTCTCTTCGCATGCTCTGGATCAGGACCGCGTTGCGGGCATTTGTTTCTCAAGCGCGATATTCACGAACCTTACGCAGGATCATCTTGATTACCATAACGGGCTGGAAGATTATTTTCGCGCGAAGGCCAAGCTGTTCGCCGGCCTTGAATCCGGGGCATACGCGGTCATAAATCTCGACGACCAATACGGCCGGAGGCTTGTGCAGTCGGGCAGGGGCAAAGTCGTCACCTACGGTCTTGATGCCGCCGCGCAGATTTCTGCGCGGGATATCGTCATGGATACCGATCACACGCAGTTTATGCTCTGCGGCTGCGATCAACCGGTCGTGATGAAGACTCCTCTCATAGGCAGGCACAATGTTTACAATGTCCTTGCGGCTGCTGCGTGGGCGCTGCAGTCCGGGATACCGGCGGCCGCCATCAAAAACGCTCTCGAGCGGTTTACCGCGGTGCCGGGCAGGCTTGAGCGCATCGACGGCCGGGGCGGCGTGCGGATATTCGTCGACTATGCGCACACGCCCGACGCGCTGTCCAATGTCATCAACACGCTCCGGCCGATCGCGGCAAGAAAGATCATCGTGGTTTTCGGCTGCGGGGGCGACCGGGACCGGACCAAACGGCCGGTGATGGGGAAGGTGGTTGCCGAGTTATCCGATCATGCGGTGATCACCAGTGATAATCCCCGTTCGGAAGACCCCGGCGAGATCATCGAAGATATAACCCGCGGTATCTCAAAGACGAATTATACCGTTGTTCCCGACCGGACCGCTGCCATTCGGACCGCTCTGTCCATGGGCGGGGAAGGGGATGTCGTGCTTATAGCGGGCAAAGGCCATGAGACGTACCAGATCATGAAAGACGAAGTTCTTCATTTTGACGACCGGGAGGTTGTTCGGGAATGTTTACGATCACTGAACTGACCAATGCGGCCGGCGGCCGGGTCATTGCAAGCGGTTTCGGCGCGAATGTGAGGTCGGTTTCGACCGATTCACGCACTATCGGGCCCGATGAAGCTTTTTGCGCTATCAGGGGAGAGAATTTCGACGGCCACGATTTCATCCTGCAGGCGGTCCGCAGAGGGGCCGGCTGCGTTATCGCCGAGAACGGCCGGTGCATCGATGCCGGCACGGGCGTGACCGTCATCGAAGTGCCGGATACCGTCAAGGCCTACGGCGCCATTGCGCGTTTTCACCGGCGGCGTTTCAATATCCCCGTGATCGGGATCACCGGCTCAAACGGCAAGACGACGACAAAGGATATGCTTGCCCGGATACTGTCGGCGAAATATGCGACGCTCAAGAGCGAGGGGACACGGAACAATCATATCGGCGTGCCGGCGACCTTGCTGCAATTGGGCCCTTCCCATACGTGCGCCGTGATAGAGTTCGGGACGAACCATCCCGGGGAGATCGCGTATCTGTCGGGAATATGCGAGCCTACCATGGCGCTTATTACCAACGTCGGCCCGTCCCACCTGGAATATTTCAGGGATCTTGCAGGCGTGTACAGGGAAAAAGCTGATATATTGGGCTCGAGCCCCGGGCTGCGCGCCGCTTTTTTGAATGCCGACGACCGCATGTTGCGGAAAAGGCTGGCGCGCAGGACGAGTATGCCGCTGTGTATCGGTTTCGGTATCAGCAACCCGTGCGATTTCAGGGCGCGCGACGTCAAGAATGACGCACGGGGTTTTTGTTTCTCCATGCACCGGAGCGCATCGATCCGGCTGTCAACGCCCGGCGAATGCAATGTTTACAATGCGCTTGCCGCCGTTGCCGTCAGCCGCGTGCTCGGCATGAGCTACCCGGTGATCGCCGCGAGGCTCAAGGATTTCGTTTTTCCGCGGGGCAGGCTCACCATGCGCACCGTGGAAGATGTCCGGTTTATAGACGATTCGTATAATGCCAATCCCCGGTCTATGGCACAGGCGCTTGACGCATTGCGCAGATCAGCCGTCGAAGGAGGCAGGCGGGTGCTCGTGATGGGGGATATGCTCGAGCTCGGCCCCGGGACCGAACGGTTCCATCGCGATGCAGGCAGGCGTGCTGCCGGCTCATGCGATGTGTTCATCGCGGTCGGCAGGCACAGCGCGCTCGCTGCGAACGCGGCGCTTTCCCGGGGGTTCGAGAGGGTAAATGTTTTTTCCTGCGAAACGCCCGCGCAAGCACGGGACATCCTGTATAAGACGGTTGCTGTCAGGAAGAACGATGTCGTGCTCGTCAAGGGTTCCCGCGGCATGAAGCTTGAACAGATCATCGAGCCTTAATAAAGGAAGACTGCTCCTCTTATGTGGTATTATCTGCTGTATCCGTTCCGCGATCTTCTGAATTTTCTGAATATCCTGCGGTATATAACGTTCCGCGCCAGCATGGCGGCATTGACGGCATTCGTCCTTGTCCTGGTGTTCGGGCCCGCAATCATCCGCACGCTCAAACATCTGCATATCGGCCAGAACGTCCGGGAGCGCAGAGTGAGCGAGAAATTGAACGACCTCCACAAGTCCAAGCAGGGGACGCCGACCATGGGAGGAATATTCATCCTGATCGCGATCATCCTTTCAACCCTGTTCTGGGCGGAGCTGACGAATAAGTTCATACTGCTGGCGCTGTCCGGCACGGTGTGGCTGGGCATCACGGGATTCATGGACGATTATCTCAAGGTCGTCAAAAAATGTTCCAAAGGCCTGACCGCGTCCGCAAAATTCACCAGCCAGATCGTTCTGGGCCTTATCATAGGTATCATCCTGTATCTTGACCCGTCCAATAGCACGAATCTCGACCTTCCGTTCCTCAAGGAGGTGTCGATCGAACTGGGTATTTTTTATATCATCTTCGTGATCGTAGTCATTACCGGCTCTTCGAATGCGGTCAACCTGACCGACGGGCTTGACGGCCTTGCCATCGGCACGACCGTGTTCGCGTCTATCGCGTTCGCGGTGCTGTGCTACGTTTCGGGGAACATCAAGATCAGCGAATATCTGCTGATCCCTTTCATAAACGGCAGCGGGGAATTGACCGTGTTCTGCGCCAGCATCATCGGCGCGGGGCTGGGTTTTTTGTGGTTCAATTGTTACCCCGCAGCGGTGTTCATGGGGGATGTCGGAGCCCTTGCGCTCGGAGGAGCGCTCGGCATCGTGGCTGTTCTGATCAAAAAAGAGCTTCTGTTGGTCCTGGTCGGCGGGGTTTTCGTCATTGAAGCGTTGTCGGTGATCCTGCAGGTCGCTTCGTTCAGGTTCACGGGCAAACGCCTGTTCAAATGTTCGCCGCTGCATCATCATTTCCAGTTCATCGGCTGGTCGGAGAACCAGATCATTGTCAGGTTCTGGATCATCGCCAGCCTTCTGGCGTTGCTGACGCTGGTGACATTGAAGATCCGTTAGAAAGGTCCCATGCGCAATCCCCGGATATACAAAGACAGGGAAATAACGGTCATCGGCCTTGCCCGCAGCGGCCTGGCATGCGCAAACCTGTTATCGGGGCTGGGCGCACGGGTCCGCGTAACCGATTCGAAGCCGCGCCGGGATCTTGAGAATATGATCGGCAGGCTCTCGTCAAAGGATATCCGCGTCGAATGCGGCAGGCATACGGAGGATTTTATCCGGGGAAGCGATCTTGCGGTCCTGTCTCCCGGCATCCCGGAAACATCGGACCCGGTGCAATGGGCGCTGAAGCAAAGCATACCGGTGTACAGCGAGATCGAGATCGCATGGACCCTGTGTCCGGCGCCGGTCATCGCGATCACCGGGTCGAACGGTAAAACGACCACCGCGACCCTGATGGGCCTGGTGCTTGAGGCGGCGGGCAGGCATGCGGTCGTGTGCGGTAATATCGGCGATCCGTTCAGCGGCGAAGTGGCGCGGGTCGAGCCCGAAGACTCCGTCGTGCTTGAAGTCAGTTCCTTCCAGCTCGAGCGTATCAAGACCTTTCAACCGCATATTGCCGTGGTGACGAATCTCAATCCCAATCATCTTGACCGATACCGCAGCATGGAAGAATACATCGATGCCAAAAAGAGGATATTTTTGAATCAGGGCGCGTCCGACTATCTGCTTTTGAACGCCGGGGATCCCGCGTCCGCGGCCTTTGCCCGGGGAACAAAAGCGCAGGTGATGTATTTCAACGAAGAGCCGGGGATGGACCAGAATCAGGCAGCCGTGGCAGCGGCGGCAGGCATCCTCGGCATACCGCGCGCTGTCTGCGCCGGCGTATTCAACGGGTTCAAGGGGCTTGAACACCGCATGGAAGAGGTCGCATGTATCGGCCGGGTCACGTTCGTCAATGATTCAAAAGCGACCACGGTCGAATCGGCGATGTGGGCTTTGCGCAGTATCCCGCGCCGCGCAGTGCTGATCGCCGGCGGCAAGGACAAAGGGCTCGATTACCGCCCGATCCGAAAGCTGGCTAAGGAAAAACTGCGGTCATGCGTCCTGATCGGACAGGCCGCGCAGAGGATCGGCGAGGCGTTCGACGGCATCGTCGAGGTGGAGCGGGCGCGCGATCTCAAGGACGCGGTGCGTAAAGCGTTCGAAAAGGCCGTTCCCGGCGACACCGTTCTTTTGTCGCCCATGTGCTCGTCATACGATATGTTCAGCGATTACGAAGAGCGGGGACGGGTGTTCAAGCAGATCGTCAGGGACCTGGAGGCCGATGCGCGTCTTACGGACTAACATATTTATGACGAGCATGATGCTGATCTGCATCGGCATCGTCATGATATACAGCGCGTCGGGTATTTACGCGCTGAACCAGTATAAGGACGGCATGTTCTTTCTCAAACGCCACCTGATGTTCATTCTCATCGGCCTGGCGGCGACGTTCTTTGTTATGGCGTTCGATTACCGTAAGCTGAAGAAATATGCCCGGCCCGCATTATGGGTGGCGGTGTTCTTGCTCGTCCTGGTCCTCGTTCCCCACATCGGCAGGGAGGTCTCGGGCGCGCGGCGATGGTTCCGTTTCAAGTTCATCAGCTTTCAGCCGTCCTCGTTCGCCTGCATCGCGCTTATCGTCTATGTCGCCGATTTCATCGAGCGCAAAGGCAATTTTATCCGCACGATCCGCTGGGGCCTTGCGCCGGTCATGGCGGTCCTGGGGCTTATATCCGGATTGATATTGATCGAGCCTGACCTTGGCACGACGCTGGCGCTCGGCGCCGTCGTTTTTATCATGCTATATGTCAGCGGCGTCCGGCTGACGTATCTGGGCACGATCATCGTAAGTTTTATCCCGGCATTGTACCTGCTCATTTTCAGCGTGCCGTACCGCCGTATGCGCATCCTTGCGCTTTTGAACCCCTGGGCCGATCCCCGGGGCAGCGGTTTTCAGATCATCCAGTCGCAGGTGGCGCTGGGCTCGGGCGGGATCTTCGGCACGGGGCTCGGCCATTCCCAGCAGAAACTTTTTTACCTGCCCGCGGCCCACACCGATTTCATATTCTCGATCATCGGCGAGGAACTGGGTTTGATCGGCACGATCGGCGTCATCATCCTGTTCGTCCTGTTCATCAAGCAGGGGCTCATGATCGCCAAGCACGCGCCCGATATGTTCGGGTATTTTCTGGCGCTGGGCCTGGTGCTTCTTATCAGTCTCAAGGCCATGGTCAATATCGGCGTGTCGTGCGGTATCCTGCCGACAAAAGGCCTGCCCCTGCCGTTCATCAGTTACGGCGGGTCATCGTTCATTTTCGATATGGTGAGCGTCGGACTTCTCATGAACATCGGCCGGGCAGGCGAATATCCATGAGGTGCGGGCGCCGATGATGCGGATACTTGCGGTAGCAGGATCAAGCGGCGGGCATATTTTTCCCGCCATCGGGTTCCTGGATGAATGCAAGGCTGCGCATCCGGATGCGAAGACCATGCTCGTCGTGCCTGCGCGCAGCGTTGCCGGCAGGATCCCCTGCGGCGCGCATGCGCTCGGCCGGGTCAGCGCCGAGGCGCTCTCCGCGCGCCCGGGCCGCGCAAGCCTTATTTCGCTGTGGGCCTTTATCAAAAGTTTCGTCGAGAGCATCACGCTTCTGTCGCGGTTCAAACCGGATATCGTCGTCGGTTTCGGCAGTATCGCCAGTATTCCCGTTGTGTTGTGCGCCTGGCTGTTCAGGATAACGGTCGTCATCCATGAACAGAACGTTCTGCCCGGCCGCGCAAACCGGTTCCTTGCGCATGTGAGCGGCCGGATCGCCGTTTCCTTCCGCCAAAGCGCCGATTTTTTTGCCGGGAACCGGACGAAGGTCGTCTGGACCGGCAACATCATCCGCAGAAGCCTTGTTGCGATCGACCGGCGCGATGCCCGTATGTATTTCAAGCTCGATCCGGATAAACGCACGATCCTCGTTATGGGAGGAAGCCAGGCGTCGCGCAGGATCAATGCGGGATTCGTCGAGGCGTTCAGGGTCCTGCCGCACCGGCGGCGTTACCAGGTGATCCATTTGTGCGGCGAGGCGGATCAGGACGATCGTGAGAAAGCGTATGCGGGGTGCGGGGCAGAAGTGCGGCTCATCGCGTTCCTGAACGAGATGCAATACGCCTACAGCGCCAGCGATCTGGCAATATCGCGCGCGGGCGCAACGACCGTTGCGGAATTGACCGCATACCGGCTTCCCGCGATATTGATCCCGTATCCGTACGCGCGCCGGCATCAGGACGAAAACGCCCGGGTCCTCGCGCAGGCAGGCTGCGTTGTCGTCGTTGCGGATGAACAGATCGATTCGGGCGTTCTGTCCCGCGCGCTCGAGGCCGCGACCGCGACCGAAACGGCGGCGGATTCCATGCGCGCAGCGTATGATCGTGTCAATAACGGGACGCCGTCATCGCTTGTCGATACGGTATTTCAGGTCCATCATCATGGGTGAACGGTATCATTTCATAGGGATCGGGGGCATCGGCATGTCCGGCATTGCGCGGCTATTGCTTGGGGCCGGCTGCCGGGTGAGCGGGTCCGATGCAAAAGAGAACGCGATGACAAAGCTTCTTGCGAAGCAGGGAGCGCGTATTTTCATACGACATGATGCCCGGAATGTCCCGGACGCGGATTACGTCGTCTATTCATCCGCGGTCAAAGAGGATAATCCCGAGATCCGGGAGGCGCGCAGGCGCGGCATCCCGGTCATTCAGCGGGCCGAGGCGCTTGCGCAGTTGATGCGTGACAAAAAAGTCATCTGTGTCGCCGGCAGCCACGGCAAAACGACGACGACATCACTCGCAGCCCACATGCTCCTCGAGGCGGGGTTGTCCCCGACGGTGGTCATTGGCGGGAACCTGAAGAACATCGACGCCAATGCCGCTGCCGGCGCAGGGGAGTTCTTCTGCGCCGAAGCGGACGAGTCGGACGGGTCGTTCCTGCATTATTCACCGCTGTACTCGGTCATCACCAATATCGACCGGGAGCATCTGGACCATTACCGGACGTTCGACGCGGTCATCGCCGCATACGGCGAGTTCATGAGCAGGACGCGGCCGCAGGGGTGCCTGTTCTGCTGCGGCGACGACGAGAACCTGGTGCGTTTGTGCCGGGCATCAAAGCGAAGGCATGTCCTGTTCGGGTTCGGCGAGGCATGCGGCATGACGGCCCGCAATATCCGGATCGAGGGATTGTCTTCCGTTTTCGACTGCGTGTATGAGGGCGCGCCGGCGGGAAGCTTCCATCTGTCAGCGGGAGGCCTCCATAACATTTCCAACGCGCTCGCCGTGATCGCGCTCGGGATAGAGCTCAAGATCGATGCCGGAACCATCGGCCGGGCTCTGGCGACCTTTCAAGGCGCCGGCCGCAGGCTCGATATCAAATGGCACGATAAGGACTGCATGATCATCGATGATTATGCACATCATCCGACGGAGATCAGGGCGACGCTTGCCGCGGTGAGGCATCTTTCGTGCAAAAGGCTTGTCGCGGTGTTCCAGCCGCACCGGTATTCCCGCACGAAGTTGTTGCTTGATGATTTCGCCCGCTGTTTCGGCGACGCGGACCGGGTGGTCCTGACCGATATCTACCCTGCGAGCGAACCGCCGGTCCCCGGCGTGGATGCTGGTCTTGTTGCTTCTGCGATCAGGGGTTATGCGCCGGATAAACCGGTCGATGTCGTGCCGAAACACGAGCTGATGGGATATGTGCGCCGGATCATTGCTTCCGGGGATATCGTGTTAATGCTCGGCGCAGGCGACATTACGAGGATCAGCGATGAACTTGCGGTCGAACTTTCCCGTACCCATTAAAAAGAGAGTACGCCTTTGCCGCCACACGACGTTCGGCATCGGCGGCCCTGCGCAATTCTGGGCAGAACCCGGGGATGTGTCGGAACTGGCGGACCTGGCCGCATGGTGTAAAAAGAACCGCACGCGCCTGCGCGTGATCGGCGCAGGGAGCAATATCCTTGTTGCGGACCGCGGTGTGTCCGGCGTTGTCGCGCGGCTGGGCGCGCCGGGCTTCACCGTCGTGCGGCGCGCGGGAGAACGCGTTATCGTTGGCGCGGGCGCGCCGCTTGCGCGGCTCGTCGCGTTTTGCAGCCGGCAGGGGTTGTCGGGCGTCGAGTTCCTGCACGGCATCCCGGGCACCGTCGGGGGTGCAGTGGCGGGGAATGCCGGCACCAAAGATGCGGCGATCGGGGATTTAGTTGAATTTGTCATCGTTATGGACTATAATGGCAGGGTGTCGAAGCGGTCCGCTGCGGATATCGGTTTTTCCTACCGTTGTTCGGGCCTTGAGGATGTTATTATCCTGCAGGTATGCTTGAAACTTGTGGGGCGCGATCCCGGCGCGATACGCCGCAGGATCGCGGAGTACGCGGCTGCGCGGCGCGCGGGACAGGGCGCGGCATGGCGCAGCGCAGGGTGTTGTTTCAAGAATCCGCGCGGGACATCGGCAGGCCGCCTCATCGACGCCTGCGGATTGAAAGGCAGGCGCTGCGGGTCAGCGGTTGTTTCCGGCGTGCACGCGAATTTCATCCTGAACAAAGGCGGGGCGCGCGCGTCGGATGTGCTCATGCTCATGCGGTGCATCAGGGAAACGGTCAAAAAAAGGTTCGGCATACTGCTGGAGCCCGAGATAAAGATATGGCGATAGCGATGAAAGCAAAAACCGGTTTCGGCAGGATCGGGGTGTTGATGGGAGGCCCGTCCCGGGAGCGCGACATTTCTCTGCGGTCGGCCGCTGCCGTATGCGAAAGCCTGAAACGCCAGGGGCTCGATGTGGTGCCCCTTGATATAACGACCGACGACTTCGCCGCCAACGCGGCATTGATACGGCAGAATGAGATCGATTGCGCGTTCGTGGCATTGCACGGAAGGTTCGGGGAAGACGGCCAGATACAGAAGATACTCGAAGATCTGCGTATCCCGTATACCGGTTCAGGCGTTGAAGCGAGCAGGCGCGCCATGGATAAGGTCGTTTCACAGGACGTGTTCCGCCGTGCGGGATTGAGCGTCCCCGCATATGTCGGCATCGAGCGGGCAGCGTATGAACGGAATGAGGGCGCGGACATGCCGTTCCCGCTGCCGTGGGTCGTCAAACCGTGCCGGGAAGGCTCGAGTATCGGCCTGTCCATCATCGAGGGCGCCGGGGATTTGCGCAGGGCGCTCGAACTCGCGTTCGGATCAGACGATACCGTGATGGTGCAGCAATATATCCGCGGCAGGGAATTGACCGTTGCCATACTTGACGGCCGGCCGCTGCCGGTCATCGAGATCGTTACAACCAGGAAATTCTTCGACTATGAGGCGAAGTATCAGAACGGGTTTACGGATTATATCGTCCCGGCAGCGCTCGATGAACGGGTCGCATCCCTGGTCCGAAAAGCGGCGGTGAGCGCTCACCAGGCGCTCGGTTGTTCGGGATACTCGCGCGTCGATATTATCCTTTCCCCCGAAGGGACGCCGTATATCCTCGAGTTGAATAATATTCCCGGGCTGACGCAGACAAGCCTTTTGCCCAAGGCGGCCCGGTGCGCGGGCATCGACTTCGACCATTTGTGTATCACCATGCTTCGTTCGATCTATGAGAAGAAATAAACAGAGCCCGCCGCGGCCGCGCCAGCGCCGCCCGGCGGCATTGATCCCGGGACTGGTCTTCGGGCTTGTCCTGTTGGCCGTGGCGGCATATGCGCTCAGGTCGTTCAGGACGCACGATTTTTTTAAGATCAAGGACGTCATCATCCGCGAAGGGGCTTTCATACGCGATGACCGGGGCAATGATCTCAAATTCCTGATCGGCAAGAATATTCTTTCGCTCGACCTGAAGAAGAACGTACAGTTCATCCAGTCCATGTATCCGGCGTACCGGACCGCGCGCCTGGTCAAATTCCTGCCGAACCGGATATGCCTGGACCTTTTGAAACGCAATGCCGTCGCCTGTTTCAATTCACAGCCGCCGCTTTTTATCGACGACCGCATGATCTTTTTTGAAGGGGGCGATGCCGCCGGGAAGAAACTGCCGGTCATTTCCGGCATAGACACGACGAACAGGAATTTCAGGCCGGGCATGCGCGCCGGCCACGCCGGAGTGCTTTTTGCGGCCCGCCTGATCCAGCGCGTACAGATGAACAGGGCTCTGCAGCGGTATGCGGTCGAACGGGTCGTCGTGCACGATGCCGCGAACGCGTCGCTGTATCTTTCCGGCCCGCTCGAAGTGCGCATCGGCGCCAATAAGCTCGATGATTCGCTGCAGATCCTCGGCAGCCTGTTGAGCCAGGTCGGCAACGGCGTCTCGAACATCGAATATATCGACCTGCGGTTCAAAGACCCGGTCATACGATTCAAAGGCAAGGAGGCGTGACGGCACATGCTTGAGAATTGCATATGCGCTCTGGATATCGGTTCCTCGAAGATAGCCGCGGTCGCCGCGCAGGTGAAAAAAGGCCATATAACCAGGATGTCCCTTGAGACGGTCCCTGCGCGCGGCATAAGCAAGGGCGTCATCGTCGATTCCGTCGATCTTGTCGATGCGGTCACGCAGGTGATGAAGAATCTGAGATCGTCCTCAGGGATCACCGTGCGTTCCCTGTTCGCCAATATTTCGGGGAAACACATCACGACACGGCATTCCAGGGCGGTGATACCCCTTGCCCCGCGCGGCAATAAGGTGATCACCGTATCCGATATCAACAAGGTCAACGAACAGGCCCGGATCCTCGGCGCACGCATGGAAGAGGAGATCGTGCATGCGATCCCGTTCGGTTATTCGATTGATTCGGATGCCGCGATCGTCAATCCTCTGGGTTTGTACAGCCACCGGCTGGAAGTAGACCTGTTCCTGGTGTGCGCGAATCTCGCCGCGGTCCAGACCGTGACGCATGTGGTCAATCAGGCGGGCTTCGACGTCAAGGGGCTGTTCTTCTCCGGACTTGCGGGCGCCGCCATCGTGTTCCCCGAGGATTCACGAAAAGGGACCCGTGTGCTCTGCGACATCGGCAGCGACGTCACCGAGCTGCTGTTCTTCAAGGACGGATATTTGAAGAACATCCGCGTCCTGACGACCGGCGGAGACGCGCTGACCGCCGGCCTTGCGGATACGCTGGCGATCCCCTGGGACCTGGCTGAGGACATCAAGGTTTCGTACGGGATCATCGGGGATGTGTCCCGCGTTGCCGAGGATAAAGAGGTCCTTATCAAGAAAGACAACATATACAGGCCCGTCAAACAGCGCCAGGTGTGCGAGATCATCAGCGCCGCGGCGCGGACCCTGGGCCAATCGATCAAAGAAGCGGCGGAGAACGAGATGCCGCTTGCCAAGATAGATTCGTTCGTCGTGACCGGCAGGACCATATTCCAGGACGGCCTGCTGGAAATGCTAGAATCGTCGCTGGGCATCAGGGTCGCCTGCGGCAGGATCACCGATCCCCGGATCATACCGTTCGTCAACAAGAACGACGTATTGTCCGGACAGAAATACCTGACCTATCTGACCACGCTCGGGATCGTCTCCGGCCAGCTCAGGGAGCTCCAGCCGCGCAAAGACGACCCGCTGTCCGGCGTCCCCGATCACCCCGTTCTCAAAATCTTCCACAAGTTCAAAGAAGTCTACCAGGAATACTTCTAAAATCATGGGGACGGTTCTCATCCCCCGGCGAGCCCGCTCGCGTGGAGATGAGAACCGTCCCCATTATTTCCTGGAGATGAGAACCGTCCCCATGCTTTCCAAAGCTTTTTTCCCATTGACCCGCCGGGTTCCGTGTGTATAATATATTAGCCCACAGATATGATCAGCGATAATGTCCGGAATGTGAAAGCCAGGATCGAGGCAGCGTGCGTCCGGGTCCGCAGGGATCCGGCCGGCGTAACGCTTGTCGCAGTGACCAAAGGCAGGCCTGCCGGAGATATCCTTCAGGCGCTCGATGCGGGCATATCGGATATCGGCGAAAACAAAGTCCAGGAAGCTTCGGCGAAATATGAAGCGGTCAGCGGCCGGCTGCGGCAGGGATCTCCGGTGCGATGGCATATGATCGGTCATTTGCAGACCAATAAGGTCAAGGACGCGGTGCGCATGTTCGACCTTATCCATTCGGTCGACAGCCTGCGCCTGGCGCAGGAGATAGATACACAGGCCGCAAAGATCGGCAAGGTCCAGGATATTCTGGTTGAAGTCAAGACCTCGCCTGAAGCGACCAAATACGGTATTGACCCGGACGCTCTGTCCGGCCTGGTCGAAAAGATCGCGCGGTTGAAGAACGTGCGGTTGCAGGGGCTGATGACCATGGCGCCTGCCGGAGCAGCCGCGGAATCGGCGCGCCCGTATTTTCGCGCCATGCGCAGTTTCGGGCACGCCGTTCTTTCCATGGGAATGACCGATGATTTCGAGGTCGCGGTCGAGGAAGGAGCGACGATCGTGCGTATCGGCAGGGCATTATTCGAGGATACATGAAAAAGAGCTCAAGCATCGGGGTGATCGGTTTCGGGAACATGGGCAGCGCGATCGCGTCCAGGCTCAGGGGTTTTTATAAGGTATATGTTTTCGAAAAGGACATCGATAAGCTGAAGAACAGCGGCGGCGTCATGATCCTCGGCGGCATAGAGGACATCATCGATGCCGCAGGGACCATCATCATCGCCGTGAAGCCGCAGGACTTCGACAATGTCCTTGAAGAACTGCGCGGCAAGATCAGCCAGCGGCGCGTCGTTTCCATCGCCGCCGGCATTTCGACCGGATATATCGAGGAAAGCGTCGGCGACGTCCCGGTGATCCGGGTTATGCCGAATCTTCCCGCGAAAGTCGGCATGGGCATGATCTGTTTGTGCAAAGGCCGGTATGCGCTTGAGACCGATCTGTCGTTCGCGCAAAAGGTATTCGGGCATCTGGGCAAGACGCTCGTCGTCGAAGAATCGCAGATGAACGCGGTGACCGCAGTGTCAGGCAGCGGCCCGGGTTTTTTCTTCGGTCTCATCGAAGGCAAGCCCGAGAGCGAATGGGCGGTATACGGGACCAATATTTTTACGCCGCTTTTGATCGAAGCGGCGCGTGAGATCGGGTTCAGCCGGCAGCAGGCGCAGACGCTTGCCGTTGCGACCGCAGAAGGCAGTATCGCGCTCCTGCGTCAGACGGGGCTTTCTCCGCAGGCGCTGCGCCGGCAGGTCACGTCAAAGGGAGGCACGACCGAGGCGGGCCTGGAGGCGCTCGAGCGCACGCGGTCGCTCGTTCAGGCGGTCAAGGCAGCGGCGCAGCGGGCAGAGGAACTTTCCGGAGGGAATTGATCATATGGGAAAGATAGGTATCATCGGCGGCAGCGGTTTGTATAAGATCGAAGGGTTCACCGATGTCCAGGAGATCGAGGTGCAGACTCCGTTCGGCAGCCCGTCGGACGCGTTCATGTGCGGGATGTTCGAGGGCAAGGAGGTCGTGTTCCTTCCGCGCCACGGCAGGGGCCACCGGATCAATCCGAGCGAGATCAATTACCGGGCCAACATCTTTGCCATGAAAAAGCTCGGCGTCGAGCGGATCATTTCGCTCACCGCATGCGGCAGCCTGCGCGCCGAAATGAAGCCGCTTGATTTCGTGCTTCCCGACCAGTTCGTGGACCGGACCAACCAGGCCCGGAAGATGACCTTTTTCGAGAACGGCATCGTCGCCCACGTGAGCCTCGCCGACCCGGTATGCGCAGATCTGCGCCGCCGCGTGTATGAAAGCGTCAAATTGCTCGGTTTCGGAGTTCATGACGGCGGGACCTACATCACCATGGAAGGGCCTGCGTTCTCGACCCGGGCGGAATCGAACCTGTACCGTAGCTGGGGCATGGATATCATCGGCATGACGAACATGTCCGAGGCAAAGCTTGCGCGCGAAGCGGAGATCTGCTACGTGACGGTCGCCGCGGTCACGGATTTCGACTGCTGGTATCAGTCCGCCGAAGAGGTGACCCTTGAGATGGTCATCGACAACCTGCATAAGAACGTCGACCGGTCAAAAGCGATCGTGCGCAGGATGATCAAGGAACTGCCCGTCGAACGCGCCTGCGGCTGCGGCGCGGCTTTGCAGAACGCGATCGTCACCGACCGGTCGATGATCCCGGAAAAGCTCAAAAAGGACCTTGCGCCGGTCATCGGCAAATACATTCAATAGAGAACATCGATCATGGAATATAAAAATACCTTAAACCTGCCCAAGACCGATTTCCCCATGAAGGGGGACCTGCCCCGGCGCGAGCCGGAATTCCTGAAGAAATGGGAGGGCCTCGGCCTGTACCGGCTCATGCGCGAGAAGTCTGCCGGCAGGCCCAAGTATGTCCTTCACGACGGGCCGCCGTATGCCAACGGTAACATCCACATCGGCCATGCGCTGAACAAGACGCTCAAGGATTTCATCGTCAAGTACAAGACCATGCGGGGCTTTGATTCGGGGTATGTTCCCGGATGGGACTGCCACGGCCTGCCGGTGGAGCATGCGCTTTTCAAAGAGCTCAAGATCAGAAAACACCAGATCGACCAGGTCAGTTTCCGCAAAAAAGCGCACGATTATGCGATGAAGTTCGTCGTCCTGCAGAAAGAGGAGTTCAAACGTCTCGGCGTGCAGGGCGACTGGGAAAATCCGTATCTCACGCTCAGCCGCGAATACGAGGACGGCATCGTCGGCGCGCTTTCCGATCTTGTGAAAAAAAGGTATGTGTACCGCGGATTAAAGCCCGTGAACTGGTGTTTTCGCTGCGAGACCGCGCTTGCCGAAGCGGAAGTGGAGTATGAGGATCATACATCCCCGTCGGTATTTGTCAAATTCAAGCTGGAACGGTCAACGCGGTTTCCCGACGACGCATCCCTGGTCATCTGGACCACCACGCCCTGGACGCTGCTTGCCAACGTCGCTGTCGCGGTGCATCCTGATTTTGTCTATTCCTATATAAAGACCGGCAAGGGGAACCTCATTATTGCCAACGTGCGTTTACCGGTCCTTGAGCGCATGGGCATAGAGAAGTATGAGGTTGTCCGCGAAATAAAAGGCAGGGACCTGGAAGGCCTTGTCTATATCGGCCCGTTCGGTCTTCGCACGGGCACCGTAGTTCCGGCGAATTATGTGTCCGCGGAAGAAGGGACGGGGCTGGTGCATACTGCTCCGGGCCACGGCGCCGATGATTATCTGACAGGCCTGAAGCATAAGCTTGACATTATCATGCCGGTGGATGCCAAAGGCAATTTCGACGCATCGACCGGAGAGTTCACGGGGATGAATGTTTATGATTCGAACAAGGTTATCATCGACAAGCTCCGGGCGCAGGGCGCGCTGCTTTTGGCCGGGACGATCCGGCACTCCTATCCGCATTGCTGGCGGTGCAAGAACCCGATCATCTTCCGCGCCACCAACCAGTGGTTCCTCAATATCGATCATGACGGCCTGCGCAAGAAACTGCTCGGGGTGATCGCTTCCGATATAACGTTCGTGCCTCCGTCCGGCAGGGAGCGGATCTCGTCGATGGTAGGGCTGCGCCCCGATTGGTGCCTGTCGCGCCAGCGGTACTGGGGCGTGCCGATACCGTCTCTGGTCTGCGCCAAATGCAAGGATGAGTTCCTCGAGCCGGCGGTCATCGACGCGTTCAGGAGGTTTGTCGCTACCGAGGGGACTGACTGCTGGTTTATCAGGCCGGTGGATGATTTTATCCCCGAAGGATTCGCGTGCGGAAAGTGCAAAGGCACGAAATTCGAAAAGGGCTCCGATATCCTCGATGTCTGGTTCGATTCGGGTGCGAGCAGCCAGTCCGTGCTGAAAAAACGTCCGGACCTTATGCCGCCGCCGTGTTCTTTGTACCTGGAAGGTTCCGACCAGCACCGCGGATGGTTCCAGGCGTCGCTGTGGGTTTCCATGGGGGTCGACGGTAAGCCGCCGTTCGAGTCGGTCCTCACGCACGGGTTCGTCGTTGACGGCGACGGCAGGAAGATGTCGAAATCGCTCGGCAACGTCATCGCGCCCAACGATATCATCAAGAATTCCGGTGCGGACATCCTGCGGCTGTGGGTCGCATCGAGCGATTACAACGAGGATATCCGCATATCGCAGCAGATACTTCAGCGCCTGTCCGAGGCGTACCGCAAGATCCGCAACACGGCGAAATTCATCCTGAGCAATCTCTATGATTTCGACCCCGATCCCGATACGGTCGCATATGCGGACCGTGCGCTCATCGACCGTTGGATACTGGCCGAATGCGACGCGGTGATCCGGCAGGTCACGCAGGCCTACGATGATTTCGAGTTCCACAAGGCGTTCAAGGGCATCTATGATTTCTGCAACGAGACTCTGTCCATGTATTATCTTGACATGGTCAAGGGCAGGCTGTATACCGCCCGTTTCGATTCGATTCAGCGCCGCAGCGCGCAGTCTTCCATGTATGAGGCCCTGTATGCGCTGGTCCGGCTCATGGCGCCGATCCTGGCGTTCACCGCCGAGGATATATGGCAGTATGTCCCCCGGCGGTCTGCGGACAAACAGACGCCGAGCGTGCATCTTCTGGATTGGCCCCATGAGGACGCCGCGCGCCTTTCGGGGAGTGACCCGGCGGGCATCTCGGGCATATCCGAGGTCATGGGTTTTATTCCCGCGGTGACAAAAACGCTCGAAGAGAAACGCAGCGCGGGCCTTATCGGCAGCTCGTTCGATGCGAAAATAAATATATTGACAAAAGACCGGAATCGGTATAATTACTTAGATGGGTTGCGGGCGAGTTTGCCCGAGATCTTCAAAGTTTCCCATGTTTCCGTTACGAAGACCGATTCGCTGGAGCCGTATGCGCCGCTCGATGCGGAGCATCTTGATGTCGCCCTCGATGTGCGCAAGGCCGACGGCGGGAAATGCGAGCGGTGCTGGAATTACAAGGAGTCCGTCGGGAAAGATCCGTCGCATGCGCGGTTGTGCGATCAGTGTGTAGCTGCCATCCAAGGAGGCGAGTACATTGAGAAAGAAATTGAATAAGAAAGAACTCGGGGATTACAAAAAACTGCTGCAGAAGCGCAAGGCAGAAGTCCTTGACGCCATCGATCATGCGTCCGAAGAGACCATGAAAAAATCCCAGAAAGACGCCTCCGGGGACATATCGGGATATACGTACCATATGGCGGACGTCGCCACCGATACCTATGACCGGGAGTTCTCGCTCGGCCTGGTGTCAAGCGAGCGCAAGATGCTGTTCGAGCTTGGCGCTGCGATGAAGAAGATCGAAGACGGCAGTTACGGCATCTGCGAAGATTGTCAATCGCCCATTGCCAAGACCAGGCTGAAAGCGATCCCCTATGCCCGCCTTTGCGTGAAGTGCCAGGAGAAAAGAGAGAAGAAATAGGACCTTCTTTCATGGTCGTTCTTATCGTTTCGCTCATCCTTGTCAGCGACCGGATGACCAAGGCTTTTTTTTCGCATCTGCTCGCCGCAGAAGGCTCTATTCCCGTCATCAAAGGTTTCTTCCATCTGACCCTCGTTCATAACCGCGGCGCCGCGTTCGGCATGCTCCGGGGCCAGACACTTTTTTTTATACTCGCGTCCGTCATCGCGGTCTTTTTTATCCTTTTCCATATGAAGAAAAGCACGGCCGTTGAGAAATACGCGCTGTCTTTGATCCTCGCGGGAGCAGCGGGAAATCTCATCGACCGGGTATTATACGGCCACGTCGTCGATTTTATCGATATACATATCGACCCGTATTTCTACTGGCCGGTCTTCAATGTCGCAGACACCGCCATTACCGTCGGCGCATGCATGCTCGGATGGCTTTTGCTGCGTCAGGCGATCCCGGAGAAAAAATGAAACGGCACGACATTATCGTTCCGGAGGACGCATCAGGGCGGATCGACCGGTTCCTGATGGAATTTTCGGCAGCATCGGGCCTCGGCCTGTCCCGCACGGAGATACAGGAGTGTATTGCATCGGGACAGGTGACCGTGAACGGCACGATCGTCCAAAAGGCGAGTTCCAGGGTTTCCGCGAACCAGCATATCGTTTTTGAGCAGGCGGAGCGCAAAGGTCCGAGCGCCCTTATTGCAGAAGACATCCCTCTGGACGTCGTATATGAGGACCGGGACCTGGCTGTCATCAATAAGCCGCCGGGGCTTGTCGTGCATCCGGCGCCGGGCAATGCGGCGCATACGATGGTCCATGCGATGCTGCATCGTTTCAAGGACCTGTCCGATATCAACCCGCAGCGCCCGGGGATCGTGCACCGTCTTGACAAGGAGACCTCGGGCCTTCTCGTCATCGCAAAGAACAATACCGCGCATCATGCGCTCGCGCAGCAATTCGCCGATCATTCGATCAAGCGCAAATACGTCGCAGTGGTCAAGGGCAGGGTCGAATATGAGGAGAACGTCATCGAGCTTTCCATCGGGCGGCATCCGGTCAGGCGCGAACATATGGCGGTCCATTCCGGGATCAACGCGCGGTATGCGAAGACCCGTTACCGCACGCTTAAACGCGCCGGCAAGGTCAGCCTGCTGGAACTGGAGCCGTATACCGGCCGGACGCATCAGCTGCGCGTCCATTGCGCATATATCGGACATCCGATCATGGGCGATGTCAAATACGGCAAACAGGTGCCGTTCCCCCGCATGGCGCTCCATGCCCGGTATATCGGGTTCGTGCATCCGTCAACCGGCAAATTCGTCGAATTCGAGACCCCGATCCCCGAAGAATTCCTCAATGCGGTCGCCTGATAAGAAAGTTCTTGATTTTTACGTAAGTAGTTGGTATAGTAATGCAAAACAAGGGTCAGTTCGATAACTTCCTGAAGGAGGCTTAAGATGGCCGGACAGAACACTGGTTTAAAACTCCTTGTCGTATTTCTGGTTGTCATTTCCCTGGCATTGGGCGGCGGCGGATATTTCATGCTCACAAAGGAAAAAGAGCGCAGCGCTCAGCTCGAAACGGAATTGAACGAAACGAAAAGCAAATACCGCCAGGCCCAGGCAGAGATAGAAACCCAGAGCAACAAGATCACCGGCCTCACGTCGAGCCTTGATAATGCGAACAGCGAGATCCGAAGATTGAACAATAAGGTGAACGAGGAGCAGACGGCGCGTCAGGAAGCGGTGTCGAAACTGGAGAGTTTGAGCTCCGAACTGGCGAAACAATCGAGCCTGAGCGGCGACCTTCAGAAGAAGCTGGCCGAATCCCAGGGAGCGTTGAAGGAATTCGATAAGCGGCTGAAGGAGATGGAAGAACAGCTTAAATCCGCCGAGGCCAAGAAAGCCGATCTCGAGAAAAAGGTAAAAGCCTTCGAAGAAAAGACATCGAGCGTCGAGCTCGGCAAGATCGTGGTCAGCCCTGAGCCCGCAAAGAAAGCCGAGAAAGCCGAGAAAGCCGAGAAGGCCGAGAAGGCTCCGGAACCTGTGAAACCGTCAGCCAAAAAACTCGAAGGCAAAGTCCTGGTTGTCAACAAGGATTATCGTTTTGCCGTGATCAACCTCGGAAGCAAGGACGGCATAACGGCCGGCGCCGCGTTCTCCGTCATACACAACGGCAAGAAGATCGGCGACGTGAAAGTCGAGAAGGTCCACGATACGATGTCCGCCGCGGGTTTCGTGACGCCTGAGCTCAAGGATAAGATCATCGAAGGCGACTCGGTCATCCAAAAATAAATGGCTTCTTTTGTAACGCAGGGTATCCGCGCGTTGAAAGGCACGGTCAGCCTGCGCGGCGATAAATCGATCGCGCACCGCGCAGTGATGCTCGCCTCCGTCGCCGAAGGAACCACCCGCCTGCGCAATTTCCCCCCCCATGAAGATGCTGCGGCAACGCTGCACGCGTTCCGGTCTCTCGGAGTCACCATAACACGCAGGAAAGATACGGTCATCATCAAGGGCAGAGGGCTGTCGCGTTTGCATGCGCCCCGCGGCCCGCTTTTCGTAAACGAGTCGGGGACGACTTTGCGCCTGCTTCTGGGCATACTTGCCGGCCAGCCGTTCAAGGTTTCGCTGCACGCCGCTGCCTCATTGTCGCGCAGGCCCATGCTGCGCGTCATACAACCGCTGCGCGCCATGGGAGTCAATCTCAGCGGCCGGCGCTGCGGAAAAGAGGAATGCGCGCCGATCACAATAGAGGGGGGACCGGTGCGGGCATTGAGGTACCGGATGCCTGTTGCGTCCGCTCAGGTCAAGAGCGCAGTGCTTTTTGCAGGACTGTATGCGCGGGGGACGACACGGGTCATCGAACCGGCGGCCACGCGCGACCATACCGAGCGCATGCTCGGCCTTTTCGGCGCCGGCATATCGAGGCAGGGCCGAACGATCGATCTGCGCGGCCCGTGCCGGCTTACGTCGCCCGGAACCATCACCATACCCGGGGACATATCGAGCGCCGCATTCCTGATCGTTGCCGCTATCCTGCTTCCGGGTTCCCGTATTCAGATCAAGACCGTGAGCCTTAATCCCTCGCGCATCGGCATACTGGCTGTTTTAGCGAGAATGGGAGCTCGTGCCGCAATTACGGTCAGGCAAAAAGGCGGAGCAGAACCCTGGGGAGATATCACGGTACAAGCAGGAGCGCTGCATGGAGTTACGATCCAGAAAAAAGAGATCCCGTCATTGATCGATGAGCTCCCGGCTCTCATGGTTGCTGCATGCTGCGCATCAGGCATAAGCACGCTCAAAGGTGTTGAAGAACTGCGTGTGAAGGAGACTGACCGGATCCGCTCAATGACCGAAAACCTGGCGAAAATGGGCGGCCGCCTTGCGGTCGTGCGCAGGAAACGGTCGGAGGATATCGTTATCCGCGGCGCCGGAGGCCTGCGGGGAGCTGCGGTGAGCAGTTTCGGCGATCACCGGACCGCCATGGCTATGATAGTGGCGGGAATGGCTGCATCAGGCCGGACCTCGATCGATGATATCGGATGCATTTCAAAATCCTTCCCTGACTTTCTGAAAGTCCTCAAGCCCCTCATGGTCAAATAGGGGGCCGGTTTTCGTATCTTTTCATTTGACATACACTTTAATTCCTGATAGAATTGAAAAACAATGCGGTAGCGGTATCTCTTACAAAGCGCTCGCCTATCTCCCAAGGAGAATGACATGGGTAAGTTCAGGGATTTTGCCACGAAAATGTTCAATTATGTCTTCGGGCTGTTTTCGAACGATATGGGTATAGATCTGGGCACTGCCTCGACCCTGGTGTATGTAAAGGGGGAGGGCGTTGTGCTGTGCGAGCCGTCGGTCGTTGCCATAGAAAAAGGCACGTCCCACGTGCTTGCGGTCGGCGAAGAGGCGAAGCGCATGCTCGGCAGGACGCCCGGCAACATCGTGGCTATCCGGCCCATGAAAGACGGCGTCATTGCCGATTTCGAGATAACCGAGGCGATGCTCCGGTATTTCATCAAGAAAGTGCATCATCGCCGCGTCCTCGTCAGGCCCCGTATCCTCATCGCGATCCCGTCGGGGATCACGGAAGTCGAGAAACGCGCGGTCAAGGATTCCGCCGAGCGCGCAGGCGCCCGGGAGGTATTCCTTATCGAAGAACCGGTCGCGGCGGCGATCGGCGTCGGCCTGCCGATCCAGGAACCCATCGGCAACATGATCATCGACATCGGCGGCGGCACCACCGAGATCGCGGTCATCTCGCTTGCGGGGATCGTATTTTCCAAATCGATCAGGATCGGCGGCGACGAAATGGACGTCGCCATCATCGAATATCTGAAGAAAACGTACAACCTGATGATCGGAGAGCGGACCGCCGAATACATCAAGATCAAGATCGGCTCCGCCTATCCGCTCGAAGAGGAATTGACGCTTGATGTGAAAGGGCGGGACCTTGTCGCCGGCCTGCCCAAGACCGTGACCATCACGTCCGAAGAAGTGCGAGAAGCTTTGCAGGAGCCGATGCGCGCCATCCTTGAAGCCACCAAGATCGCGCTTGAGCGCACTCCGCCCGAGCTTTCGGGTGACCTCATCGAACGGGGCATTGTCATGGCAGGCGGCGGATCGTTGCTCAAAGGCATCGATAAACTCGTTTCGGAGGAATCAGGCCTGGCGGTGCATGTTGCCGACGATCCTCTGACCGGCGTCGTATGCGGCACGGGCAAAGTCCTCAATGAGATGAAGTATCTCAAAAAAGTCACGGTCCCGATCAAGTCAGAGATGCGCTCATAGAGAATCCCAAATGTGTTTAGGCTTACCAGAAAATCCCTGCTCTCCGTTCTTGGTTTTATAATACCCCTTTTCATCCTTTCTGCATTGGTGCCGGTCATCCGGCGCCCTGTTCTTGCCGTCCTGCGGCTTCCGCTGTATGTGTTCAATGCCGCCGGCAGGGAGGTGCGCGGGATCGTCTTCTATCACCGTAATTATGTCGACCGGGATCGTCTCGCGCGCCGCATCGATTTTCTCGGCAACAGGCTCGCTGCCATGAACGAGCTGTCGGTCGAGAATACCCGTCTTGCCGATCTTCTTTCCCTGAAAAAGGAACTTCCGTATAAGGTCATCGCGGCGCGCGTTATCGGAAGGGACCCGTCGAACTGGTCCTCGTCGGTGATCATCGACAAGGGTTCGTCGCACAAGGTGCGCGCGGGGGCCGCGTCGGTCAGTTTTCTCGGGCTGGCGGGCAGGGTCACCGATGTCAGGGGTGATACGAGCACGGTGACTTTGATCAACGATCCGAACATCAGCGTTTCCGCCCGCGTCCAGCGCAGCAGGCAGGAAGGGCTTGTGTGCGGGTCGCTCGGCGGCGCGCTCCTTATGAAGCTGTTGCCCAAAGACTGCGATATCGCCGCCGGCGACACGGTCGTCACATCGGGATTGACGCAGATATATCCCAAAGGGCTTTTGATCGGCACGGTCAGTACTGTTGCGCGGGATTTTTCGGGGCTGAGCATGTACGCGGTCATCAAACCGAGCGTGGACCTTGCGAGCCTCGAGGAAGTGCTGGTCATCGCGGAATGAGAAAGATAATCTTTTTGGGGCTTGTGCTTGCCGCCGTGCTTGTCCAGTCGACCCTGGCCGACGGCATGAGGATCCTCGGCGTCAAACCTGACCTCGTATGGGTCATGGTCATGGCCGCCGCGCTGTATTTCGACTTTTCCGACGCGGTCATCTGCGCGGTTTTAGCCGGGATCCTCAAAGATGTCCTCGGCATATCTTCTTTCGGGGCGTATACTCTGTTTCTGCCGTTGTGGGCCGCGGCGGTCAGGAGCCTTTCGAAACGGATATCGTTCGATCATGCCGCGGTGAGCGCCGTTTTTCTCGCGGTGATGATCTTCGTCAATGCGGTCATCATCCGCAGTATCCCGCCGGTTTCGACCGGCCGGCTTTCATTCATGGCGTTTATGCATATCGCCGTTATCGAATCGGTCTATACGGCCGTTGTATTCGCCTGCGTCAGCCCGTGGCTGCGGCGCGTCGCCGTTTCTACCCTGTGGTGATCATGCGCGCAAAGATCTTCAGTGTTTGTATCGCTGCTGTTTTCATCATGCTCGGTATCGCCCTTTTTAATATGCAGGTGATGCAGGGGGGCAGGTACCGGGACATGAGCAACAAGAATTGCATCAGGCTGGTGCCCCATGCCGGCATGCGGGGAAGTATCCTGGACCGCAACGGCGTTGTCATCGTCGGCAGCGTGCTTTCATATGATGTCGTGGTCCTTCCGCAGACATCGGCGCGCGTCGAGCAGATCCTTGCCTTCCTGTCCGGCATCACCAATACGCCCCTCGCACAGCTGCGCAAGACGTACCGAAGGAATTATTCCTCCCCGAGCATGCCGGTGCCGGTCCTGAAGAACATCGACCGCCAGACCGCGGCGACCCTCGAGGAAATGAAGCTTGATATCGACAGCCTCATCGTCCAGCAGACGCCGGTCAGGCACTATCCGCACGGCAGGCTTGCGAGCCATGTGGTGGGGTATCTGAGCGAGATAGATCACTGGCGCCTCACGAAACTGCAGGATTACGGATACAAGACCAAGGATATAGTCGGATTCGGCGGCATCGAGGAAAAATACGATTATTATTTGCGGCAGGAGGACGGCGGCCTTTCGGTCGAGGTCGACCATCAGGGCAGGTTTATGCGTGTCCTGGGGTTCCGCCCGCCGCTCAAAGGCAAGGATATACAACTGACGATCGACGGGCGCATCCAGAAGCTGGCCGAGGACGCGCTCGAGGACGCCAAGGGCGCCATTGTGATCATCGATCCGGTTTCAGGCGAGGTCATTGCCTGCGCGAGCGCTCCTGATTTCGATCCGTCCGTATTCGTCAAAAAAACTTATTCTGTCATGGGCGCTTTGTTCAACGACCCGAATGCGCCGCTTATGAACCGCGCGATCGCCGGGACGTACCCTCCCGGCTCGGTGTTCAAGATGGTCGGCGCCGCGGCCGGCCTGGAATCGGGAAGGGTCAGCCCGGCAACGACGCATTATTGCCCGGGGAGCCTCCTGGTCGGAAGCCGCGCGTTCAAATGCTGGAACACGCACGGCAGCCAGGACCTGATACAGGCGATCGCGCAGTCGTGCGACGTTTTTTTCTATAAGCTCGGGCTCGCCGTCGGCGCCCAGATGATACACGATTATGCGTTGAAACTCGGCATGGGCAGGAGGACCGGCATCGAATTGCCGTATGAATCGTCGGGCAGCGTGCCCAATCCCTTCTGGAACAGGGTATATAAATTCCAGCGCTGGTATGACGGCGATACGGCGAACTTTGTCATCGGCCAGGGAGCGCTTTTGACCTCGCCGCTGCAGTTATGCCGTTTTACCGCGGTTTTTGCAAACGGAGGGAACCTGGTCACGCCGTATATCATCAAGGCGATCGACGGCAGGGATGTTTCGGGATCGCACCAAAAGGTTTCTTCGGTGCGCCTGCGCCGCAGTACGATCGAGCGGATCCGCGAAGGCATGCGTCAGGTCGTTTCCGGAGATGCCGGAACCGCGCGCGTTCTGGCCGGAGCGCCCGTCGCCGTTGCGGGAAAGACGGGGACGGCGCAGACCTCCGATGATAAGACGCATGCGTGGTTTTCCGGTTTTTTTCCGTATGAAAAGCCCCGGTATTGCATCTGCGTATTCCTCGAGCGGGGCGGTTCGGGCTCTGCGGCAAGCGCCGTGGCCAAACAGATCATAGACTCGATGGCGGAGGAGGGATTTTTGCCATGAGGACGGACCTGAAGATCCCCGGTATCGCGCTGTTGATCTCCATGATGGGTATTGTCACCATCTATAGCAGCACCTATATGAAGGAGGGGGAATTCTGGCAGTCGCTGTACCAGCGCCAGATCCTGTGGGTCGCATTGGGGCTTGTCGTATACGCGATCTTTTCAAGGATCAACTATCGGCGCATCTGGGACTGGACCTATGCCATCTATGCGCTGGTGATCATTCTGTTGTTGCTTGTGGTGGGCAGCGGCATCGTCCGGCTCGGCGCACAGCGGTGGCTCAGGATCGCGTGGTTCAATCTGCAGCCTTCCGAAGTCGCAAAATTCGCCGTGCTTATCTATATGGCCAGGTATTGCAGTAAAAAATCGCCGGATGATGTGGGGCTCAAAGCCCGCCGTTACGGCATCGTCAAAGGCCTCATTATACCGTTCTTGTTCGTCATCGTGCCGTCCGCGTTCATCATAGAGCAGCCTGACCTGGGAAGCGGCGCCCTTGTTTTCTTCCTGTTTTTCGCGATGCTGTATCTGGGCAATGTCAGGCTCAGGTACCTTGCGCTTGTCGCCGGGATACTGATCGCGGTCATGCCTGTTGCGTGGCATTTCCTGCACGATTATCAGCGTGACCGGATACTCGTTTTCCTGAATCCGAATATCGACCCGCTCGGCGCAGGATATACGATCATCCAATCGAAGATCGCCATCGGTTCGGGCGGATTTCTGGGAAAGGGATGGCTGGGAGGCACGCAAAGCCAGTTGTTCTTCCTTCCCGAGGCGCATACGGATTTCATATTCGCGACATTCACCGAACAATGGGGGTTTGTGGGAGGGATTATACTGCTCGCATTGTATTTTCTTTTGATCAAGCAGGGCATCAACGTGGCCGAGCGGACCGGGGACCATTACGGCAGGCTTCTATCGCTCGGCATCTCATTGATGCTGGCGATCCAGGTCTGCATCAACATCTCCATGAACATGGGGCTGGCGCCGGTCGTGGGCATACCGCTGCCGCTCATGTCGTACGGCGGCTCGTCAATGATCATTACCTATATATGCCTTGGCATGATGGCCAACATCAACAGGACGCGCGCGGTTTTCTAAGAGCGATAGCGGCACAGGGGGGCGTTATGAATATGGAACTGACGGGGATGGAAGATCTTTTTCTGCAATTGAAGAAACGGCTGTCAACGCCGGGGCGCGTTATCAGTATTGACGGAGTGGCCCAGGCGGGGCAGAAAGCGCTCGCCGATACGCTGGCAGGGCGGTTCGCGTGCCAGCTGATCGAGGTCGATCATACGGCCGATGCCCAGCAACTCATTGCGGGAGCCGCAGCGGGGCGGAAGAAGGGGCATGTGATCATATCCGGTATCCTCATGCGCCGGATATTGGCTGCCGCAGGGCTGAAGCCGGATATCGCCATCTACGTTATACCGTCGGAAAAGAACAGCCGTCGGGCATTCTGGGAAGGCATCCTTTCCAAACCGCAGCAGGAGTATCTGGCGGAGTTGAAGGCAGATCTCGATAAGAAGACGGTCGAGTATCACTGGAAGCATCATCCGATCATCAACGCGGATTATCTGGTCGAAGGAGATGAGTAGTCTGTCGCGGTAGTGTCTCTCAGGGGCGCTCGTGCGTCCCCGGCGTGGCCGCACTCGCTCGATTTCGTCCCCTCGCTCTTGCCGGTACGTTTGAGCGGGCAATCCGTGCCCGCTCGGGGACTCCAACGCCCTTCGATACACTACCGGGACAGACTGCGAGTCTTATTCGAATAAAGGAACCATATGCTTAATGAAGATAGGTTTTTTGGATCGTCGCGTTGATCCCTGGAGGGTGTGTCACAAAGCGAGTTCCCGCAGAGGCGGGATACTGACGTAATACCTAGTTAACGTCAGGTATCCTGTTCGAGCGACTGACACACCCTCCAGGGATCAACGAATAATAAAAGAAAGTAGATACCATATGTTAGATCAAGAAATGCTGTTAGGGGTACGCAAACCGGCGCGCTACATCGGAAGCGAGTGGAACGCGTCGAAGAAATCCTTTGACGGATCGGCGCTGCGCTTCGCTTTGTGTTTCCCCGATCTGTACGAGATCGGCATGAGCAACCTGGGGGTCAGGATACTGTATTCCGTCCTGAACGCGGTCACCGATGTGTGCTGTGAGCGCGTATTCATGCCGGATATCGATATGGCGCAGGCATTGAAAGACAAGCGCATGCCATTGATGACGCTTGAGTCTCAGCGGCCGGTGCGGGATTTCGACATTCTGGGGGTTTCGCTCGGCTATGAATTGTCTTATACCAACGTGCTGGCGGCGCTCGATCTGGCAGGATTGCCGCTTGAGGCGGCGGCGCGCGGCAGGGAATTCCCGCT
>Ga0116143_10000957_pt1 | contig 36622 bp, 29 predicted proteins | sample AD_UKC034_MetaG_FD_89745 | JGI IMG/M metagenome (GOLD analysis project Ga0116143, IMG submission 89745) | Active sludge microbial communities of municipal wastewater-treating anaerobic digesters from USA - AD_UKC034_MetaG | ecosystem: Engineered > Bioreactor > Anaerobic > Digestate | place: USA... | reverse complement strand
GGCGCCGACCCAGATCTGGCGCCGCTGAGCGCCGCCGAAGGTGAAGCAGCCGTAGGGCCCCTCCACCGTCACGCGTTCGCCCACGCGCAGCGTGTCGGCCAAGGTGCTGGTGTAGTCGCCCAGTGCCTTGGTGACGAAGACGATGCGGCGCTCGCCCGCGTCCCAGGCCGAGGCGATGGTGTAGGGGTGCGCCCCTTCGGCGCGTGTGCGGGTGACGAAGGCGAACTGCCCCGGCTGGTGTCCGTGCCAGCGCTCGTCCATGCGCAGCGTGGATTGCAGCACCTGCAGGGCCGGGTAGGGGTGCAGCGCCTCGATCGTGCCCTGTGCCCGACGGCCCGCGCCGACCTGGCGCGTGAGCACCCGCAGCGCCGACGCCGTGCCCGCCGCCACCAGCAGCGCCATCACCCAGCCGATGGGCTGCGTCCAGTAGTCGAACCGGATGAGTACCACGGTGTGAAAGGCCAGCACCAGATAGGCCACCGCCAGCAGGGTATGCGTCTTGGCGAACAGGCGGTAGGGAAAGCGCTTGATCAGCGCCAGCACGATCAGCACCACGGCGGCGTAGAAGGCCCATTCGCCCAGCCCCTCGGCCGCGCCGCGCCAGCCGACCAGCACGGCTTCCAGGCCGGTGGTCTGGGGGCGCGCTCCGCGCTGCGGGCGCTCCAGCCAGCCCCAGCCGACGGCCCATTTGGGACCCTTGGCCCACAACCAGTGCGTCACCGACAGCACCAGCGCACCGATACCCAGCCATTTGTGCAGGCGGTACATCTTGTCCAGCCCGCCCAGGAGCGGCTCCAGCACCGCCGGGCGTGCCGCCAGCAGCATGGCAACCGACATCGTGCCCATGGCCAGCACGCCGCTGTACTGCACCCACACCGTGCGCAGGGCAAACAAGCCGGCCTGCGCCGGCCACAGCGTGTCGGCCAGCAGCCACAGGGCGGTGAGACCGCCGATCAGCAACCAGAAAGTCCAGGTGATTTTTCTCATCGCGTTTTCTTTGCGGGTGGGGAGACCCGCGTTCTGTTTTTTCCCTTGGAACACCATTCTCGGCCCCGGCATTGAAGGCGCTGCGAACCTTGCGTGAACGCCGGGTAAAGTCGATTCGTCGCAGGCCATGGGCGGCCCATGGTCGACAATGCCGCCATGTCAGCACTGCTTCCCAGTATCGACCGTGCCGCGCTGCTGGCGGCTTGCAACGCGGAGCTGCGCCCCGAGCAGTTCAAGGACTACGGCCCCAACGGCCTGCAGGTGGAGGGCAAGCCGCGCATCGGCAAGATCGTCAGCGGCGTCACCGCCAGCCGGGCCCTGATCGACGCCGCCATCGCCGCCGGTGCCGACGCCCTTTTTGTGCACCACGGCCTGTTCTGGCGCGGCCAGGACGGCACCGTCACCGGCTGGATGAAGCAGCGCCTGCAGCGCCTGCTGGCGCACGACATCAACCTGCTGGCCTACCACCTGCCGCTGGACGCCCACCCCACGCTGGGCAACAACGCCCAGCTGGGCCAGCGCCTGGGCCTGCTGGCCACCGGGCGCTTCGGCGAGCAGGAGCTGGGCTTCATAGGCCATCCGGCCGCGGGCCCCGGCTTCGACGACGCGCAGGCGCTGGCGCATCATCTGGAGCATGTACTGAATCGGCCTGTCACGCAGGTAGGGCAAGCGCAAACAGCTATTAAAAATATAGCTTGGTGCAGCGGCGGGGCGCAGGGCTACTTCGAAGCCGCCATCGCCGCCGGGGCGCAGGCCTTCATCACCGGCGAAATCTCGGAGCCGCAGGCGCATCTGGCGCGCGAGTGCGGCGTGGTGTTCTACGCCTGCGGCCACCACGCCACCGAGCGCTACGGCGCCCCGGCCATGGCGGCCCATGTGGCGGCGCGGCTGGGGATCGCGCACCAGTTCATCGAGATCGACAACCCGGCATGAGCGCGCTCTTGCAGCGATGCCAGATGCTTTTAAAAACATAGCTGCTGGCGCAGTTTGGGTGCTGGTTACAGCCGAATTTGACCATGAATAAACCACTGGCCATCACCATGGGCGACGGCGCCGGCATCGGGCCGGAAACCATCGCCAAGGCGTTCCGCGACGCGCCCGATCTGCTGCGCGGTTGCTTTGTCGCCGGTGACCTGGCCACGCTGCGGCGCGCCGCGGCCGTGGTGAGCGAAGGCGGCGTGAGCCTGCCCGTGGCCGCGCTGGAGCAGCCGGCCGAGGCGCTGGCGGCGCCGCCGCGCTGCGTGCCGGTGCTGCAGGTGGTCGAGCCGCGGGTGCCGGCGCCGTTCGGGCGCATCAGCGCGCCGGCCGGCCGCGCCGCCGGCGACTGCGTGGTCTGGGCCGCGCGCGCGGCGCTGCGTGGCGAGCTGGCGGGCCTGGTCACCGCCCCGCTGCACAAGGAGGCGCTGGCCGCCGCCGGCGCGCCCTACGACCGCTACCCGGGCCACACCGAGCTGCTGCAAGCCGTGGCGGCCGAGCACCTGGGCGTGCCGGTGGCGCGGCTGCCGGTGCGCATGATGCTGGCCAACGACGAGCTGCGCACCGTGCTGGTCAGCATCCACGTCTCGCTGAGCGAAGCCATCGAGCAGGTAAGCAGTGGCAACATCGCGGAAACCCTGCGCATTACGCACGAGGCCGTGGCGGCGGCGCTACAGCGGCCGCCGCGCATCGCGGTCGCCGGGCTGAACCCGCACGCCGGCGAGGGTGGGCTGTTCGGGCGCGAGGAAATCGAGGTCATCGCCCCGGCGATCGCCGCCGCCCGCGCGCGCGGCATCGACGCGCACGGCCCCTTCGCGCCCGACACCGTGTTCATGCGCGCGCGCGGCTTCGCCGAGTTCGACGTGGTGGTGGCCATGTACCACGACCAGGGCCTGATCCCGGTCAAGTACCTGGGGGTGGAGCAGGGCGTCAACGTCACGCTGGGCCTGCCCCTGGTGCGCACCAGCCCCGACCACGGCACGGCGTTCGACATCGCCGGCAGCGGCCGGGCGGACGCCGCCAGCCTCATCGCGGCCGTGCGCATGGCGCGCCAGCTTGCACCATGAAAAACGCCCGCCGCGCAGTGCGGACGGGCGCCAGAGGCTATAAATTAGATAGCTATCGAACGGTACGGACTCAGCGCTTCAGACTGTCGCGGATCTCGCGCAGCAGTTGCACCTCTTCCGCCGGTTCGGCCGGCGCCGGCTCGGCGGCGGCCGGTTCTTCCTTCTTCAGCCGGTTGATCTGCTTGACCATCATGAAGATGATGAAGGCCAGCAGGATGAAGTTGACCAGGATGGTGATGAAGTTGCCGTAGGCGAACACCGCACCGCCCTTCTTGGCCTCTTCCAGGCTCAGGCCCGCCGCCTGGCCGGCCAGCGCGATGTAGTAATTGGAAAAATCCAGTCCGCCGAACAGCTTGCCGACCACCGGCATGATCAAATCGCCAACGATCGAGTCGACGATCTTGCCGAACGCGCCGCCGATGATCACGCCCACCGCCAGATCGATGGCGTTGCCCTTGACGGCGAACTCTCTGAACTCCTGCATCATGCCCATGCGCATCCCCTTCGAGGTTGTTGAATAGGGCCACAGTATTGCCGGCGGCTGATCCGTGTCAATCCTGCGCCGGATGGCGGGCGGTGCGCCGAAGACGCTCCGCTACAATCGACCGTTGATTACGAGATAAAAAAACCTGCCAGAGGAACCCCCCATGAGTGATGTCCCTGCAAGCACCTTCACCCCCGCACCCATGGACAGCAGCAAGCGCACGTGGCTGATCGCGTCCAGTTGCGCGGGCGCGGCTGGCGCCGCGGCCTTGGCCACCCCCTTCGTCACCAGCTTCGCGCCGTCCGAGCGGGCCAAGGCGGCGGGCGCGGCGGTCGAGGTCGATATCGCCAGCCTCAAGCCGGGCGAGAAGCTGACCGTGGAATGGCGCGGCAAGCCGGTCTGGATCATGCGCCGCACGCCGGAGCAGATGGCGACGCTGAAGGGCCTCGACGGCCAGCTGGCCGACCCGAACTCCGAGCGCACCGCCTTCCCCACGCCCGACTACGCCCGCAACGAGGCGCGCGCCCGCCAGGAGCACCCCGAACTGCTGGTGGTGGTCGGCATCTGCACCCACCTGGGCTGCTCGCCGGTCGACAAGTTCCAGACCGGCGCCCAGCCCTCGCTGCCCGACGACTGGAAGGGCGGCTTCTTCTGCCCCTGCCATGGCTCCACCTTCGACCTGGCCGGTCGCGTGTTCAAGAACAAGCCCGCGCCCGACAACCTTGAAGTGCCGCCCTACGCCTATCTCTCCGACGCCAGGCTGCTGATCGGCGAAGACAAGAAACAAGGATAAACAGAGGCGGTCATGGCTGAATTCAAGGAAATCTCCCCCAACGCCCCGCTGGGTGCCAAGCTGCACAACTGGTTCGACAACCGGTTCCCGACGCTGTTTGCGGAATACCGCAAACACATGTCGGAGTACTACGCGCCGAAGAACTTCAACTTCTGGTACTTCTTCGGCTCGCTGGCCATGCTGGTGCTGGCGATCCAGATCGTCACCGGCATCTTCCTGGTGATGCACTACAAGCCCGACGCCGCCAAGGCCTTCGAGTCGGTCGAGTACATCATGCGCGACGTGCCGGGCGGCTGGTTCATCCGCTACATGCACTCCACCGGCGCCTCGGCGTTCTTCGTCGTGGTCTACCTGCACATGTTCCGCGGCCTGATGTATGGCAGCTACCGCAAGCCGCGCGAGCTGGTCTGGATCTTCGGCTGCGCCATCTTCCTGGCGCTGATGGCCGAGGCCTTCATGGGCTACCTGCTGCCCTGGGGCCAGATGTCCTACTGGGGCGCGCAGGTGATCGTCAACCTGTTCTCCGCCATCCCCTTCATCGGCCCCGACCTGGCACTGCTGATCCGCGGCGACTACGTGGTGGGCGACGCCACGCTGAACCGCTTCTTCAGCTTCCACGTCATCGCCGTGCCGCTGGTGCTGATCGGCCTGGTGGTGGCGCACCTGCTGGCGCTGCACGACGTCGGCTCCAACAACCCCGACGGCATCGAGATCAAGAAGGGCCCCAAGGGCAACCGCTGGTCGCCCGACGCACCGGCCGACGGCATTCCCTTCCACCCCTACTACTCGGTGCACGACATCGTCGGCGTGAGCGTGTTCCTGATGGCTTTCTTCGCCGTCGTGTTCTTCGCGCCGGAAATGGGCGGCTACTTCCTTGAATACAACAACTTCATCCCGGCCGACCCGCTGGTGACGCCGGCGCACATCGCCCCGGTGTGGTACTTCACCCCGTTCTACTCGATGCTGCGCGCCACCACCGACCTGATGGTCAACGTGCTGTGCGTCATCATCGCGCTGGCCGTGGTGCTGGGCTTCGTCAAGTGCCGCTGCGCCACGGCGTTCAAGATCGGCGCCGCCGTCGCCGGCCTGGTCGCCATCGCCCTGCTCAAGACCTTCGACGCCAAGTTCTGGGGCGTGGTGGTGATGGGCGGCGCCGTCATCATCCTGTTCTTCCTGCCCTGGCTGGACCGCAGCCCGGCGCGCTCGATCCGCTATCGCCCGGATTGGCACAAGTGGGTGTACGCGGTGTTCGTGATCTGGTTCCTGATCCTCATGGTGCTGGGCATCATGGTGCCGGGCCCGATCTTCGGCACGCCGTCGCTGGCCTGGCTCACCAATGAGCTGGTGGCGATGGTGGGGACGCTGTTTTACTTCGGCTTCTTCCTGCTGATGCCGTGGTGGAGTCAGCTGGGCACGCCCAAACCCGTGCCGGATCGCGTGACCTTCAAGCCGCACTGAAGAGGCAGGAGAAAAACATCATGAACCTTTGGAAGAAACTGCTCTTCGGCATGGCGCTGGCGCTGCAACTGGCGAGCGCCCAGGCCGCCGGCGGCGGCATGGCCTGGGACAAGGCCCCCGGCAAGACCAACGACCTGGCCAGCCTGCAAAACGGCGCCAAGGTCTTCGTCAACTACTGCCTGAACTGCCATTCGGCGGCCTTCATGCGCTACAACCGCCTGAAGGACATCGGCCTGACCGAGGCGCAGATCAAGGACAACCTGCTGTTCACTGGCGATAAGGTCGGCGACATGATGAAGGCCGCGATCGACCCGATCCAGGCCAAGGCCTGGTTCGGCGCCAACCCGCCGGACCTGACGGTGATCGCCCGTTCGCGCGCCGGCGCCGGCGGCACGGGCGGCGACTACATCTACACCCTGTTCCGCAGCTACTACCGCGACGGTTCCACGCCGACCGGCTGGAACAACCTGGCCTTCCCCAACATCGGCATGCCCCATCCGTTGTGGGAGCTGCAGGGCGAGCGCCGCCCGGTGTTCGACACCCGCGAGGAGCACGGCCAGCAGGTCAAGGTGTTCACCGGCAAATGGGAGCAGGTGACGCCCGGTACCGTGTCCGAACAGGAGTACAACACCATGGTCGGTGACTTGGTCAACTACCTGACCTGGATGGGCGAGCCGGCGCAGAACCAGCGCGTGGCCATCGGTGTGTGGGTCATGCTGTTCCTGCTGCTGTTCACCTTCATCGCCTGGCGCCTGAACGCGGCGTACTGGAAAGACGTCACCTAAGCGTCCTTGTTCAATCCCCGGTCTGACCGGGTCTGCGGAGTGGGGCGACGCTGCCAGCAGCGCCACCTCACTCCTTCGGTTTTAAGGAGCCCTGCCTCATGATGGTGCTGTATTCCGGTACGACCTGTCCCTTTTCCCACCGTTGCCGCTTCGTGCTGTTCGAAAAGGGCATGGATTTCGAGATCCGCGACGTCGATCTGTACAACAAGCCCGAGGACATCAGCGTGATGAACCCCTACGGGCAGGTGCCGATCCTGGTCGAGCGCGACCTCATCCTGTACGAGTCGAACATCATCAACGAGTACATCGACGAGCGCTTCCCCCACCCGCAGCTGATGCCGGGCGACCCAGTGGACCGCGCGCGCGTGCGCCTGTTCCTGCTCAACTTCGAGAAGGAGCTGTTCACCCACGTCAGCACGCTGGAGAGCCGCACCACCAAGAGCAACGAGCGCGCCCTGGAAAAGGCGCGTGCCAGCATTCGTGACCGCCTGACACAGATGGCGCCGGTGTTCCTGAAGAACAAGTTCATCCTGGGCGAGAACTTCTCCATGCTGGACGTCGCCCTGGCACCGCTGCTGTGGCGCCTGGACTACTACGGCATCGACCTGTCCAAGAACGCCGCCCCGCTGCTGAAGTACGCCGAGCGCATCTTCTCGCGCCCCGCGTTCATCGAGGCGCTGACGCCGTCCGAAAAGGTGATGCGCAAGTAAGGCCCGGGCCAGACGGATGAACGCGCTCGACTCCAACTCCACCCGCCCGTACCTGATCCGGGCGCTCTACGAGTGGTGCACTGACAATGCGCTCACGCCGTTCATCGCCGTGCTCGTCGACGCCACTGTGCAGGTGCCGCGCGAATACGTGCAGAACGGCGAGATCGTGCTCAACGTCAGCTTTGACGCCACCAGTGGCCTCAAGCTCGGCAACGAATTCATCGAATTCAAGGCCCGCTTCGGCGGCGTGCCGCGCGACATCAGCGTGCCGGTGGACCGCGTGATCGCCATCTACGCCCGTGAGAACGGCCAGGGCATGGCGTTTCCGGTGCCGGTGGCGCAGTCGTCGGAGGACGACGCCACCGACGAGCCCGAGGCCCCGGCCAGCGCAGCGGCCGCGCCTGCGCCCGGTATCGCGGCACCACGCGGCGGCATCCAGCTGGTGCCCACGGCGGCCACTGCCGAAGACGACGGCGGTGTCCCGACCGACCCGCCCACGCCGCCACGCCAGCGCCCCGCGCTCAAGCGCGTCAAGTGATACGGGATGAGCCAGCGGCTAGAATCGCTGCGCCATCCACGCCGGTTTAGCTCAGCTGGTAGAGCACCCGCCTTGTAAGCGGTAGGTCGTCAGTTCGAATCCGACAACCGGCACCACACCCCAGCCCGCATCGTCAGCCGACGGTGCGGGCTTTTTGCTGATCGGCGCCGGATGCGGCGCCACAGCGATGTGCCATGGGGTCGGCCATCGACGTTGCACCGCCGTCACAGCGAGCCGCCCACGGGGCGTAGGGGACTGGCCTGCCCGGAGGGTGTCAAATTTCAGGCTATAGCCCGCATGAAATATAGATTCTTTGCTTTCGATTTATGAAAGTACCAACGGAAATACCAACAAAACCGAAAGTGACCCCTCAAAGGCCTGACCAAGGCAGTTTACATGCTGCCTGCCGGGTGCCTCACCCCACCTTGGGCACCATCACCGTGCGCTCCAGCAGCGCCACCACTACCCGCCGCCGCTGGCAGTCTGGCCCGTTCAGGACGTGCGCCAGTCTTACCGCGCGCTCGATGGGGGTGATGGCCTGCACCCTGGCCGGTCGGCTCGCTGCCTCCAGAGCCGACAGTCGCTGTTCAATCCGCATCACCATCCTCCTCGCGCAGAACCCTCTCGGGGTCGTCGGCCACTGGGCGCAGGTAGTGGTCGTGTCCGCACGCCACGCGATGCAGCAGCGCGGTCAACGGATCATCCGGCCTCCTGGGGGCTGACCTGATTGCGGATGGCTCTACCGCCACGCCCAAAAGATCCACAAAGATCGGGCGAACCGGCTGCCCCGGCGCTGTTCTGGCAAGTGCCTGCTCCCGGGACTCACCATGCTGCGGGATCACGATGGCGTATTCCGCACCATGAATGCCAGCCTGGGCTTCCAATGCCTCGATCCGTTTTTCAAGCATCACCATCTTCCTTGTGCTGGGCATCCACGAAGTTCACACGGAAAACGCCCACCGGTTGCTCACCGTACTGCGCCATGTAGTCTGCCACCTTCTGCTTGGCGTCCTCCCCTGGCAGCGCGACGACGTAGCAATTGCGGCGATTCGGTGCCTGCGCTTCCAGCGCCTTCACGCGGGCATCAAGGTTTGCCACGGCTTTCCTCCAGTGCCTTCACGCGACGTTCCAACTCGTCCACTTCCGCCACACGCGCCAAGGTTCCGATTCCTGTCAGCAACTGAGCACCTTGCGATGGCGCAAGACTTCCACCCGCCACGGCTTGCAACACCGCCTGCCCCTTCTCGGTGAGCGTTCCGGAAGGCAGCGCCAGCACGGCAGGCAGCTCCACCGGCTTGATGGCCGGGATGGCCCGCTCGATCAGAACCCTTGCCGCCTGCACGTCGCCCGCGAGCGCCTGCTGCACCAGCACGTCGATGATCTGCGGCACCTGCTTGGCGATGGCCTCGCGCAAGCCCCCGACGGTGCTGGGCACCGCCTTGGGCCTGCCCTTCGGGTTGCCGCTCTCGCCTGCTTTGAACTTCGCCATGTTTTTTCCTGCCAGATCAGGCGTTAACAGAGGCCATGTGCTGCCGCAATGACAGACGCCATGGCGTTCGCTGCGATGATCGGCGATAGGGGGTGTGCCGCAAAACCCTATGTCGGGCGCCTCGAAGAGCCGCAGTCCGCCCCATAAGCGCCGCTACCATCGCCAGATGTCAAACTTTGGTGCTGCACTTGGGTTTCGGCACCCTCGAAATGGCGGGTACAGGTTGATCGAAAAATCGGGATCATGCCCGGGAGGATTGGATGGACGTTTTCGAATTCAGGAAGCAGCTCGTTGATGAGTACGCGCAATTCACGCGCAGCTTCACGCGCATCCGGGCAGACGACATCCGCACCCACGTCGATCAGGAATACGACAGCCAACGCTACTGGCCTGAGCCGCTGATCCAGATCAATCCGAACTTCCGCTCCGGCGGCACGGTCGATGAATTGGTCCAGGCTGGCCAGCTCGATCCAGCGTGCTCCGACATTTTTCGCCTCGGAAAATCGGCCAGTTCTGCAGGCGTCACTTTGCCCCTGCACCAACACCAGGTCGAAGCCATCAGCCTGGCCCTGGCTGGTGAGAGCTATGTGCTGACCACCGGCACCGGCTCGGGCAAGTCGCTGGGTTACTTCATTCCCGTCGTTGACGCCTGCCTCAAAGCTAAGCGGGGCGACCCCACGCCGCGCACGCGCGCCATCGTGATTTACCCGATGAACGCATTGGCCAACTCGCAGCTGGAGGAGCTAAAGAAATTCCTCGGCTCCGACCCTGCCGCGCAGGCGGTCAGTTTCGGCCGCTACACCGGGCAGGAATCCGACGCCGAACGGCAGGCCATGGCCGCCAATCCGCCAGACATCCTTCTGACGAACTTCATGATGCTCGAACTGCTCATGACCCGTCAGAGCGACATCGACAAGGCCGTCATGCGCAACGCCAGGGGTCTGCGCTTTCTCGTACTCGACGAGCTGCACACCTACCGCGGCCGGCAGGGCGCCGACGTGGCCTTGCTGGTGCGTCGCGTGCGCGAGGCATTGGCAGACCAACTCATCTGCATCGGCACCTCCGCCACCATGGCATCCGAGGGCACCCAGATGCAGCGCAACGCCGTGGTCGCAGATGTCGCACGGCGCTTGTTCGGCACCCCCATTGCCGACCGAAACGTCATCACGGAGACCCTGCGCCGCACCACACCCGAAAGCGAAACGCTGCAGAGCGTGCGCCCACGCCTTGGCGCCGCCATCCGTGCGGGTGTGCCCACCACCCTGGACTACGACGCCATGGCCGCCCACCCGGTCTCGGTCTGGGTGGAGTTGACCCTGGGCCTGACCTACGAGGGCGACAAACCCCGCCGCGCCAAACCACGCACCCTGGCCGATGCAGCGCAGTCGCTGAGCGCAGATTCTGGCGAGCCCGTCGAAGCCTGCCTGGCCTATCTGCAGCAGTTCATGCTGCGCGCCTATACCGTCACCGACCAAGCCGGCAAAAGCCTGTTTGCCTTCAAGCTGCACCAATTCATCGCCGGTGGTGGCAAGGTCTACACCACCCTGGAAGCGCTGGGCCATCGCTCCATCACGCTGGACGGGCAGCAGTTCGTCTCCGGCGATGCGCAGCGCCAGCGGCGCTACTTTCACACCCATTTCTGCCGCGACTGCGGGCAGGAATACCTCCCCGTCTGGGATACCGACAGTCCCGAGGGGCGCAGGTTCGATGTGCGCAACATCGATGAGCGCCAGCACGAAGACGAGCAAGTCAAGTTCGGCTTCCTGATGCCCGACGGCCACGGCCTGTGGGACCCCGGTGACCTGGAGCGTTACCCCGAGTCCTGGCTTGAAGAACGTGCCGATGGCGAGTGGCGCATCAAGTCGCCCCAGCGCAAGTACCGGCCTCAACCCGTCAAGGTCCGCCCGGACGGCGTGGTGACCCAGGAGCAGGGTCTGCAGGCCTGGTTCATTCCGGGGTCGTTTCGCTTCTGCCTGGCCTGCGGCGTCGCGCACAGCACGGCCGGAAAGGACTCGCTGCGCCTGACCACGCTGTCGGGCGAAGGCCGTAGTTCGGCCACCACCATGCTCACCCTGTCGGCGTTGCGCTATCTGTACGAGCAGGACCAGCAGCTACCTGCCGAGGCCAAGAAGTTGCTGGGCTTTTCCGACAACCGCCAGGACGCCGCCCTGCAGGCGGGGCACTTCAACGACTTCCTGCAAGTGCTGCTGACGCGCGCGGCCCTGCTGTCGGCAGTGCAGAAGGCGGGGCCCCAGGCCCTGTCCGAGCGAGAAGTCGCCAATGCCGTCTTCGAGGCACTCGGCTTTCAGCGTGACGATCCTGCCGTCCGTGCCGAATACATGCAGCAGCCAGAACTCAAGGGCAACACCCGCCGGCAGGTGCAGGAGGCCATGCGCGGCATTCTGGGTTATCGCGCCTACTTCGACCTGCGGCGTGGCTGGCGCTTCAACAACCCGAACCTCGAGCAGTTGGGCCTGATCCGCATCGCTTATCAGGACCTCGAAGACCTGGCGTCCGACGCTGCCGAATGGGCCGAAGCGCCACAGGTCCTGCGGGCCGCCACGCCAGCGGAACGGGCTCGGGTCCTGCACGAGCTGTTCGACTTCATGCGCCAGGGCCTTTGCATTGCCACGCGCTATCTGGACCGCACCGAGCAAGATCAGTTGCGCACCCAGAGCTACGCCAACCTGCGCGAACCCTGGGGTTTTACCGAGGACGAGCGCCCCTTGCCGGCGCGCTGGTTCGTCACCTCGCGACCGCGAGACGAGGCAGACCGCCGCGGTCGACGGCTCCAGGTTGAAGACTCCCTGGTGATCGGCTCCAGCCGTTCGCGCCTGGGTCGCCTGCTGCGTCAGGGCAGCACCTGGGGCGGTGCCAACCCTCATGTCCGTACCATCAGCGACCAGACCTGGTCCGACGTGGTCGGCGCGCTGCTCAAGGCCGCCGAGTCGTACGGCCTAGTGCGCAAGGAAGAGACCGACTTCGGCCAGATCGGCTGGCAGCTCAACGGCACTGCGCTGCTCTGGCAGCTCGGTGATGGCCAGAGCCAGCGCCAGGCCGAGGACAACCCCTTCTTCCGCTCTCTTTACCGCAACATCGCCGGCCTGCTCGACAACCCCGTCCACCAGCTCTTCGACTTCGAGGCTCGCGAGCACACGGCCCAGGTCGAACAGAACGACCGGCTGGAACGCGAGGCGCGCTTTCGCTTTACCGAGAAGGACCGCGACGAATGGCGCCAGACCACGGGGCACGAACTGGAATGGCTACCCGTACTGTTCTGCTCGCCGACCATGGAGCTCGGCGTCGACATCTCCTCGCTCAACACGGTCTACCTGCGCAACGTGCCACCCACACCGGCCAACTACGCCCAGCGCAGCGGACGCGCCGGACGGGCCGGACAACCGGCGTTGGTCATCACCTACTGCGCCTCCCAGAGCCCACACGATCAGTACTACTTCCGCGACCCCGTGCGCATGGTTCACGGCCAGGTCAATGCTCCGACGCTCGATCTCGCCAACCTCGAGCTGATCAAGAGTCACATGCACGCCATCTGGCTGGCGGAAACGGGCAGGCGCCTGGGCAACAGCGTGCGCGACCTGCTGGACATGAACCAGCCCGAGACGCTGCCCATGGCCGAAGACTTGGCCGTCGACCTCGACAAGACCGACGCTCGCCGACGCGCGCATGAGCGAGGCCTGCGCGTGCTGGGCATGCTGACCAGCGAGCTCACGCCCCGGAGCGCCCCCTGGTACACCGACCAGTGGCCGGAGTCGGTGTTCCGGCTTGCCTACCAGGAGTTCGACCGTGCCCTGCAACGCTGGCGCGACCTTTACCGCGCCACCGCTCAGGCCATTACCCTGAACTTCGCCATCGAGAACAACCCGGCCGCCAGCGAGCGCGAACGTCGCGAAGCCCAGCAGCGCCACAACGAAGCCCGCAAGCAGCGCGACCTGCTGCTGGCCGGTGACAGTGCCTTCAACTCGGACTTCTACACCTATCGTTATCTGGCCAGCCAGGGCTTCCTCCCAGGCTACAACTTTCCGCGCCTGCCGCTGCTCGCTTACCTGCCGGCGCGGCGCGGTCATATCGGCCGCGAGAGCTTCCTGTCGCGGCCACGCTTTTTGGCGCTGAGCGAATTCGGGCCCTACAGCCTCATCTATCACGAGGGCAGCCAATACCGCGTCATCAAGGCGTTGCTCACCATCACCGGCCAGGACCAGGTCAGCGAGGGCGCGCGCCTGCCGACCGAAGTCGCGCGACTGTGTCCGGCCTGTGGCTATGGCCACTTTCGCTCCCAGCGCGATGCCGACCGCTGCGTCTCATGCGGCGCCTCGCTCGCCGACGCCCAGGAGGTCAAGAACCTCTACCGCATCGAAAACGTCTCCACCCGCCGTGCCGAGCGCATCACCGCCAACGAGGAAGAGCGCGTGCGCCAGGGCTACGAGATGCAGACTACGCTACAGTTTGCGCAGGCCGAGGGCCGGCTGCAGATGGTCACCACGGTGGTCGAAGACGAGCAAGGCCCCTTGCTGGAACTGCAGTACGGCCCATCCGCCACCGTCTGGCGCATGAACTTCGGCTGGCGTCGCCGCAAGGAAAAGGCCATGCAGGGTTTCATGATGAACCCGGTCACCGGCCACTGGGTTGGCGGTGTCGATGACGGCAGCGGCGAAGCCGAGCCCGACGACGAAGCCCCTCCCGACCGAACCCCGCCGCAGCGCATCGTCCCCTACGTCGAAGACCGCCGCAACATCCTTGTCGTGCGGCCGCACCATCGGCTGGGCGTGCTCGGGACCGAAACCTTGACCACCCTGCAATACGCCCTCAAGCGCGGCATCGAGGCTGTCTACCAGCTCGAAGAAAGTGAGCTGATGGCTGAGCCGCTGCCCACGCGCGACCACCGCCAGTCCATCCTGCTGTTCGAGGCCGCAGAGGGTGGCGCAGGTGTGCTCACGCGCCTGGCCACCGAACCCGAGGCCCTGTCCGCCGTCGCCGCCAAGGCGCTGGAGGTCATGCACTTCATCGCTCCGCCGGCGGGCCAGGCCTGGCTGCGCGAGACGCTCACCGAAGAGCTCGACCAAGCCGGCAAGCCGCTGTGCGAAGCCGGCTGCTACCGCTGCCTGCTGTCCTACTACAACCAGCCCGACCACACCCTCATCGACCGCAAGGATCAGGGCGCGGGTGGTCTGCTGCTCGACATCCTCTGCCGCCTGACACGCGCACAGGCACGCCAGGGCACGCAGGGCCGTGCTCCCGAGGAGCACGACGCACAACTCGCCCGCACCGCCGGCAGCACGCTCGAGCAGGCGTGGCTGGACTATGTCGGACAACACGGCCACCGCAAGCCCGACCGAGGCCAGCACACCATCGCCGCAGCCAACGCCTGCGCCGACTTCTTCTACGACGACCTCAACCTCGCGGTCTTCATCGACGGCCCGCACCACGCGACCGAAACGCAGCGCGCCGCCGACGCGGCCATCGACCGCCGCCTGGACGAGCTGGGCTACCTGGTCGTGCGCTTTCCCAAGGAGCAGGCGCGCTGGCCTGACATTTTCAAGAATCACGCCGACCTCCTCGGCCCCGGCAAAGCCTGATACCCGATGAACGCTCCCACACCGGAATTTCTCCCGGGCAGCCTGGTTTCCGCACGCGGCCGCGAGTGGATCGTCCTGCCCGAATCCGACACCCAGACGCTGCGTTTACGACCGTTGGGAGGCGGAGACAGGGATGAAACCCTCGTCTACCTGCCGCTGGAGCGCCAGCCCGTCGCACCCGCCACCTTCGCCTGGCCCACCGTGGAGCAGGCCCGCAACCACAGTGCCAGCCAGTTGCTGCTCGATGCGCTGCAGCTCAAGCTGCGCAGCGGCGCCGGCCCTTTCCGCAGCTTCGGCAACATTGCCGTCGAGCCACGCGCCTACCAGCTCGTGCCGCTTCTCATGGCGCTCAAGCTCCCCACCGTGCGTCTGCTCATTGCCGACGATGTCGGCATCGGCAAGACCATCGAAGGCGCCTTGATTGCCCGCGAGCTGCTCGATCGCGGCGAAATTCAGCGCCTGGCCGTGCTGTGCCCGCCCCACCTGTGCGAGCAGTGGCAGCGCGAACTGAGCGAGCGCTTCCACATCCCCGCCGTGGTCGTGCGCTCCAACACCGCCGATCGCCTGGAGCGCGACCTGCCGCCGGGCACCTCGCTGTTTCACGCCCACCCTTTCACCGTCGTCAGCCTCGACTACATCAAGTCCGAGCGCCGCCGCGAAGCCTTCCAGCGCTTCTGCCCCGAGTTCGTCATCGTTGACGAAGCCCACACCTGCACCCAGGCCGGCCAGGGTCGCCAGCAACGCCACCAGTTGCTCAAGGGTTTGGCCGAAGACGCCGAGCGCCACCTGGTCCTGCTCACCGCCACCCCGCACAGCGGCGATGAAGAAGCGTTTTTCAACCTGCTTGGCCTGCTGCGGCCCGACTTCACACAACTCAAGGACCTGCCCGCCGGCCAGCGCACCGACCTGCGCGAAGCCCTGTCGCTGCACTTCGTCCAGCGCCGCCGCCCCGACATTGCCGAGTGGCAGGACACCTCCATGTTCCCCGACCGGCGCATCGCGGAAATCACTTATCGGCTCAGTGGCGCCTGGGGTCAGCTTTTCGCCGACGTGCTGGCCTACGCGCGGGAACTGGTCGAGCGCTCCGAAGGCCAGGCCCTGCGCGAGCAGCGCATGAACTGGTGGGCTGCCCTGGCGTTGCTGCGCTGCATCTCCTCATCGCCCGCCGCCGCCGTCAATGCGCTGCGCACCCAGCTGCAGGGCGCGCTGGGCGAAGGCGCGCAGGGCGAAGCCCTGTCGCTGCAGGAGTTCGAAGCCCAGGCGCTTGAGCGCGTGCTCGACGGCACCGACGACGCCCTCTCCACCGACGACCTCGAACCCGGCGCCCAGACCGAAGACAGCCTGCGCCTGCAAGGGCTGATGGCCAGCGCCGCCGCGCTCGCGGGCCAGCAAAACGACCCCAAGCTCGCCAAACTGCAAGAGCATCTGGCGCTGCTGCTCAAGGATGGCTTTCAGCCCGTCGTCTTCTGCCGCTACATCGCCACCGCGCACTACCTGGCGGCAGCCCTGCGCGAGAAGTTCAAGTCCGCGGCCATCGCCGCCGTCACCGGCGAGCTCACGCCCGACGAGCGCGAGGCCGCCGTCGAGCAGCTCGGCGAGAGCGAGGCGCGCATCCTGGTGGCCACCGACTGCCTGTCCGAGGGCATCAACCTGCAAAACCTGTTCACCGCCGTCGTCCACTACGACCTGAGCTGGAACCCCACCCGTCACGAGCAGCGTGAAGGCCGCGTCGACCGCTTCGGTCAGAAGGCGCGCGAAGTCCGCAGCACCATGCTCTACGGTGAAGACAACCCCGTGGACGGCGCCGTGCTGCAGGTCATCCTGCGCAAGGCCGAAAGCATCCGCAAGGAGCTGGGCGTGCTCGTGCCCATGCCGGACAACGAAGCCAAGCTCACCCAGGCCCTGATGAACGCCGTGCTGCTGCGCAAGGGCACGCCGCTCAATGCCCAGTCGCAGCTCGACCTGTTCGGTGCACCCGCCAAGGAGATCGACCTGGCCTGGCAAAGCGCCCGCGAAAAGGCCCGGCAGAACCGTTCCATCTTCGCGCAACGCCGCCTCAAGCCCGAAGACGTGCTGCCCGAGTGGCAAAAGTCGTCGGCACTGCTGGGCGGCGAGGACGACGTGGCGCGCTTCGTGCAGCGCGCCGCCAGCCAGCTCGGCGCCCCGCTGCAGGCCGTGGGCCAGCACCACAAGCTGCTCACCCAGCACCTGACCGCTGCCGTGCAGGAGCGCCTGGCCGCCGAAGGCCTGCAAGGCACGCTGCGCATCGATTTCCACCAGCCCGCCGCCCAGGGCGCCACCTTCATCCACCGCACCCACCCGCTGGTCACCGTGCTGGCCGACACCCTGCTTGAGCAGGCGCTGGACACCGCCCCGCCGGCCGAAGACGCCGCCGCCGTGGCCCGCGCGGGCGCCGCCTTCGTGGCCGGCGTCCGCCTCAAGACCACCGTGCTGCTGCTGCGCATCCGCCACCAGCTCAGTGCCACCCACGGTTCACGCAAGCGGCTGCTGATGTGCGAAGAGGCCGTGGCCGTTGCCGCCCGTGGCAGCGAGCCGCTCACGCCACTCACGCCCGAGCAGACCCGCGAGCTGCTGGGCTGCGAGGCCACCCGCAACATGCCCGCGCCCCTGCGCGAGCGCCAGTTGCAGGCCGCGCTCACCGCCTTGCCCGGCTGGCAGCCGCAGCTGGAGGCCATCGCTGAAGCCCGCGCCCAGGCCCTGCTGCAAGACCACCGCCGCGTGCGCGAAGCCGCCGAGGGCCGGGGCAGCTACCAGGTCAGCGCCAGCCTGCCGGTGGACGTGATGGGCCTGTACGTCCTGCTGCCGGACGACATGGCGCAACAGGGCTAAGTCTTTGTCATGCAATGAAATTCCTCAAAACGTCAAATTAAGCATTTCAAATTTAGTCTAATATGACGTTTTAAGAAAATTTCCGCACCCCATGTCCATCGACCTGCAAATCCCCCCGCATGAAGTCCAGCGCCGTCTGGCGCTGGACAACCCGTGGTGGCGCGCCGGTGCAGGCATCGACCCGGAAGAGGCCGCCTGGCCCCGCCGCGCCTGGTATGGCCAGTTCTCGCGCCTGGCGCGCGAAACCTCGGTGCGCCGCGCGGTGGTGCTCATCGGCCCGCGCCGCGTCGGCAAGACGGTGATGCTCAAGCACCTGATTGCCGAGCTGCTGGCCGGCGGCGTGGCCGGCACGCAAATCCTGTTCCTGTCGCTGGACACGCCGCTGTACTCCGGCCGCTCGCTGGAAAGCCTGGTGCAGATGTTCACCGACCTGCACCACCACACGCCGGCCCAGCCCCTGTGGGTGCTGTTTGACGAAGTGCAGTACCTCAAGGATTGGGAGGTGCACCTCAAGTCCCTGGTCGACAGCTACCCCCACATCCGCTTCATCGCCAGCGGCTCGGCCGCGGCGGCGCTGCGCATGAAAAGCCGCGAATCCGGTGCCGGGCGTTTCACCGAATTCATGCTGCCGCCGCTCACCTTTGCCGAATACCTGCACTTCGCCGGGCAGGAAGACGCCCTTGTGCGCGAGCAGCCAGCGCCAGCCCAGGCTGGCGCCCCGGCGTATCTCGCCACCGACATCACCGCGCTCAACGCGGAATTCGTGCGCTACCTCAACTACGGCGGCTTCCCCGAAGCGGTCATGAACCCCGCCGTGCGCGCCAACCCCGAGCGCTTTCTGCGCCAGGACATCGTCGACAAGGTGCTGCTCAAGGACCTGCCCAGCCTCTACGGCATCGGTGACACGCAGGAGCTCAACCGCTTCTTCAACGTGCTGGCCTTCAACACCGGCGGCGAGCTCAGCCTTGAAGCCCTCAGCCGCCACTCCGCCATCACCAAGGCCAAGCTGTCGGACTACCTGGAATACCTCGAAGCCGCCTACCTCATCCGCCGCGTGCACCGCATCGACGACAACGCCCTGCGCATGCAGCGCGCCCGCACCTTCAAGGTCTACCTCACCAACCCCTCCATCCGCGCTGCGCTGTTCGGTACGGTCTCTGCCGACGACCCGGCCATGGGCCACCTGGCAGAGACGGCCGTCTGGGCCCAATGGCTGCATAGCACCGAAATCAGCCATGCGCTGCACTACGCACGCTGGAAGGCCGGCCGCCAGGACCTGGAGGTAGACATCGTCTCGCTCGACCCGCGCACGCAAAAACCGCGCTTTGCCGTCGAAATCAAATGGTCCGACCGCGCCCCGCAGGCCCCGTCCGAACTGCGCGGCCTGCTCGAACTCGCCGCCCGCCACCCCCTGGTGCGCTCGCCCCTGGTCACCACGCGCACGCTCAGCGCGCACACCGAGGTGGACGGCACCCCCATCGACTTCATGCCCGTCGCACTGCACTGCTACACCATCGCCCGCAACCTGCTGCGCGGCTCGTAACCCCATCTGCCCATGCTCCACCGCAGCTTTGCCCGCTCACCTCATCAGCTCACGTACCGCGCCATCCGCATCGAAGGCGGCCTCATCCCCGCCGAAGAGCTCACCCGCCTCACGCTGCTGGCCGACCCCAAGGCCAGCGAGCAGACCGAGGCGCACTACCGCATCGCCAAGGGCCTGAAGCTGCGCGACGAAATCGCTCGCGACTTCAAGATCGCGCTCGCCCTCTGGCGCGACTTCCAGGCCCTGCGCCAGCGCACGGACGCGGACGCCCACGCGCTCACCCTCAGCCAATGGCTGCTGCCCCTGCTGCGCGACGTGCTGCACTTTGCCGACGCCGCGCGCTGCCCCGCCACCCTGCACGCCGGGCAGAGCTACGCCATCGGCCACGCCGGCAACGGCGGCCACGTGCCCCTGGTGCTGGCCGGCTTCGACCAGCCGCTGGACAGCGCCGCCGAGCGCTTTGGCGACACCCACCCCACCACCGGCAAAACGCGCCGGCGCAGCCCCTTCATGCTGGCGCAGGAGGCGCTCAACGCCAGCGACGCCGCGCTCTGGGCCATCGTCAGCAACGGCCTCACGCTGCGCATCCTGCGCGACAACCCCAGCCTCACGCGCCCGGCCTACATCGAGGTCGACCTCGAAGCCATCTTCACCGAAGAGCTGCTGGCCGACTTCAGCGCCTTCTGGCTGCTGGCCCACGCCAGCCGCTTTGGCAGCGCAGACTCGCCGCCCGCCGACTGCCCCTGGGAGCGCTGGCGCGCCGCGGGCCAGCAGGCCGGCATCACCGTGCGCGGCAAGCTGCGCGACCAGGTCGAGGCCGCCCTGCGCCAGCTTGGCACCGGTTTTCTGTCCCACCCCGCCAACGCCGCCCTGCGCGCCGCGCTGCAGAACGGCGATAGCGGCTACAGCCGCCAGGCCTTCTTTGAAGAACTGCTGAGCCTGGTCTACCGCCTCATCTTCCTCAGCACCGTGGAAGACCGGCGCGACCCCGGCACCGGCGAGCCCCTTGTCTTTGCCCCCGACGCAAGCCAGGAGGCCAAGGCCCGCTACCTCGCCGGCTACTCCATGACCTGGCTGCGCAACCGCGCCGTGCGCCGCAGCCAGCACGACCGCCATGGCGACCTGTGGCAGGCCCTCAGCATCAGCTTCGACGCGCTCGGCCGGGGCGAGCCCGCCCTGGGGCTGCCCGCTCTGGGCGGCCTGTTCGCGCCCGGGCAGTGCCCGCAGCTCGATGCCGCCCAACTGGACAACCGCCACCTGCTCGCCGCCGTGTTCCAGCTCGGCTGGTTTCGCGCCGAAGGAGGCCTGTCGCGCGTCAACTACCGCGACATGGGGCCCGAAGAGCTCGGCAGCGTGTACGAGAGCCTGCTCGAACTCGTGCCCGACCTGCAAGGCCTGCACTCGGCCGCCAGCGCGCGCCTGGCCTTCGTCGGCGACGACGAAGCCAGCGCCTCCACCCGCGGCAACACGCGCAAGCTCACCGGCAGCTACTACACGCCCGACAGCCTGGTGCAGCAGCTCATCGCCAGCGCGCTCGAACCCGTCATTGCGCAAACCGTTCAGGCCCACCCGCAAGACCCCGTGCAGGCCCTGCTGCAGCTTGCCATCTGCGACCCGGCCTGCGGCAGCGGGCATTTTTTACTGGCCGCCGCCCGCCGCCTGGCCGACGAAGTGGCCCGCCAGCGCGCCGCCGCCGAGCGCGAAGGCGGCGCCCCCACGCCCGCCGACTACCGCCACGCCCTGCGCGACGTGGTGGGCCGCTGCCTCTACGGCGTCGACAAAAACCCCATGGCCATCCAGCTCGCCAAGACCGCGCTGTGGCTCGAGGCCTACTCGCCCGACCGGCCGCTGACCTTCATCGACCACCACCTGCGCGTGGGCGATGCGCTGCTGGGCGTGCTCGACCCGCAGGTGCTGGAAAACGGCATCCCGGACGAGGCCTACACGGCGCTCAGCGGCGACGACAAGGCCAGCGCCGCGGCCCTCAAGAAGCAGAACAAGGCAGACCTCAAAAGCTGGCGCCGCATTGCCGCCGGCGACCTCATCACCCAGGCGGGCCTGGCCGCCCAGGCCAGCAGCGTCGAGCAACTGGCCGACGACACGCCCGAGCAACTCGCCGCCAAGCGCAGCGCCTGGCAGCAGGCCCAGCACGCCGCGCGCCGCACCCCCTTCGCCCGCCTGGCCGACACCTACGTCGCTGCCTTCCTCGCGCCCAAGCTCGCCGGTGCCAGCGCAAGCACCGTGCCCCTCTCGGGCTACCTCTGGGGCCTGATGAGCGGCGCCGCACCCGACGACGCGCTTCAGGCCGCCGCCCAGGCCCTGTGCCGCCAGCACGGCGTCTTCCACTGGTGGCTGGCCTTTCCGCAAATCGCCGCCCGCGGCGGCTTTGACGTGATGCTGGGCAACCCGCCGTGGGAGCGCATCAAGCTGCAGGAAGAAGAATTCTTCGCCACCCGCAGCCCGCTGGTGGCCGCCGCCCGCAACAAGGCCGAACGTGCCGAGCGCATCGGGCTTTTGCAGCGCGGCCTGCTGCTGCACACCCTCAGCCCCGACGTGGCCGCTGCCGAAGGCCTGCAGCCGCCCAACCGCGCCGAAATGCGGCTGTACGAGGACTTCATCGCCGCCCGCCGCGGCGCCGAAGCCGCCAGCCTCTACGCCCACGACAGCGGCCGCTACCCGCTCACCGGTGTGGGCGATGTCAACACCTACGCCCTGTTTGCCGAAACGCTGTTCCAGCTCACCGCGGCGCAGGGCAGGGCGGGCTTCATCGTGCCCACCGGCATCGCCACCGACGATTCCACCAAGGCCTACTTCGGCCACGTCTCGCAATCCGGCCGCCTGGTGAGCCTGCTGGACTTTGAAAACAGCCAGGGCGTCTTCCCCGCCGTCCACCGCAGCTACAAATTCAGCCTGATGACGCTCGGCAGCGCCGAGGCCGCGCAGTTCGTCTGCTTTGCCACGCAGGTGGAGCAGGCCAGCGACCCGCGCCGGCGCTTCACCCTCACGCCCGAGGAATTTCGCCTCATCAACCCCAACACCCGCACCTGCCCGGTGTTTCGCAGCCAGCGCGACGCCGAGCTCACCAAAAAGCTCTACCGCGCCGCGCCCGTCCTCATCCGCGAGGCGCAGACGCAAGGCGCGGGCCAGCACGCCCGCGTCATCGAGCCCGAAGCCAACCCCTGGGGCATCAGCTTCCAGCGCATGCTGGACATGTCCAACGACAGCCACCTCTTTGCCGACAGCGCCGCCGCCCGCCACCTGCCGCTGTACGAGGCCAAGATGATTCACCAGTTCGACCACCGCTGGGCCACCTACGCAGCCAACCCTGACAAGCCCGGCGGCGTCGAGACGCTGGACGTGAGCCCCGCGCAAAAGGCCGACCCGCGCTTTGCCGTGCGCCCGCGCTACTGGGTGGACGAGCGCCAGGTGCTCGCCCGCATCGCCCGCGTGCCCAGCCGCGTCGCCAGCGCCTGGCTGGCCTGGCGCGCGGCCACCGACGCAGCCGCCGCCGACCCTGCCGCGCAGGCCCAGCAGCACGCCGCGCTCACCCTGGCCCTGGCCACCTGGGTCGCCGGCGCGCTGTTCCGGCGCGAAGCCATGCGCCTGAGCGCTGCCCCTCAAGCGACCGCCAGCCTGTGGGAAGAATCAGAGCCAAAAACGGCTCCAGCGCCCGCCCAGCAAGCGCAAGCAGCTATCAAACAAGGAGTTGACGCGCCTGCCTTGGTCTGGAACAACCACACGCGTGCGCGTGCCAGAGAGACCACTGAAGAGCAGCTCGCCCGCCACCACCCGCAACTGGCGCAGGCCCTGCGCGCCGACGGCACCAGCGGCAAAAAGGCCCTGCCCGTGTTCGAAAAATGCGCCCTGCAGGACGACCCCGCGCAGGGCCTGGGCCTGAGCGAGGCCGAGCTGCAGCACATCGCCACGCAGCAAAGCGGCTGCGCCCCCGCAGCCGCCATGGCGCTGGACTGGCTCGACGACTGGATGGATCGCCGCAGCCCGAGGTGGTTGATGGGGTGGCGTGGTATCGCTAGGACAACCGATGAACGCAGTGTGATTGCCGCAGCTATGCCTCGTGCTGGCATGGGGAACAGCATCCATATCGTGACTCCTTCGCATCAGTTTTCAGCCGCACAGGTCGGTGGATTGCTTGCAAACGTCTCATCACTGATATTCGACTTCGTAGCTCGCCAGAAGATAGGAGGGGCGAATTTCAATTTTTTCATTCCGAAGCAGCTTCCTGTCCTGCCCCCCGACCGCTACACCCCCGCCGACCTGGCCTTCATCGTCCCGCGCGTGCTGGAGCTCACCCACACCGCGCACGACATGCAGCCCTGGGCCGACGAGCTGCTGGCCGCCATGCCCGAGGCCGACCCGCGCCCGCCGGCCGAGCGTGGCACGCCGCTACCCCCCTTCCCCTGGAACCCCGAGCGCCGCGCCCAGCTGCGCGCCGAACTCGACGCCTGGTACGCGCGCCTGTACGGCCTGACCCGCGACGAACTGCGCTACATCCTCGACCCGGCCGACGTGATGGGCGACGACTACCCCAGCGAGACCTTCCGCGTGCTCAAGAACAACGAGCTGCGCGCCTTCCGCGAATACCGCACCCAGCGCCTGGTGCTGGAGGCGTGGGATGCGCTGGAACAGCAGGCGAGCTCATAGGGACTGATGGCTCACGGAGAAAGAAATGCCTGCAAGGCCCGATCGTTCAACACCTCGTTCAGCACCACGCCAGGTGCGCCCGGTAGAGGCGTGCCCATTTGACGCACCGGATGAACGCAGTTCCCTCGATCTTCAAAAGCACCGCAGCCTCCACCCTGACGGCCTGCGGTTGATGACCACATGCTTTGGCCGTGCGTGGCGCGCACGCGATGACCGGGAAGCCGCGTTCGAGAGCTTCGTGTTCGCCTGGATTGCCGTCAATGCATGGGCCGCCTGCGTGACTGGAGAGGACGCAGACCGGGAATACATGCGCCGGCTTTCTCGTGACGTGGGCCTGCGAGCAGCGTTTGATGAGCTGCTGCGCGAAGACCAGGAGTTCCGACGTGAGGTGGAATCCTTTTTCACGCTCTTGCCGATTTTCAAGGCGCAGCGCTTGCGCCGAGCGGGGGTGCGAGTGGATGAGTCGGCTTCCCGTCGTGAAACGGTGCATCGGTATTTCGCTGCGGGCATCACCGAGTTCGAGCCCGAGTGCGCCAAATATCACCTCGACCGTGGCGAAGCCATCCCTTGTGACTGGCCGCATTTCATCAACGCCGTCTATCGCGTGCGCTGCAACCTGTTTCACGGGGAAAAGGCGGCGCATTCGGAGATGGACCAAAAAATCGTGCGCAGCGCGCTCATGAGTCTGACCGGGTTTTTCCGCGGCGCCCATATCCTCTGACACACATGACCGACACCCTCTTCAAGGAAGTCCACTACACCCTCGGCGGCCTGATCAACGACATCGGCCTGGGCCGCATCGGCCTGCCCGACATCCAGCGCCCGTTCGTCTGGGCCAACGCCAAGGTGCGCGACCTGTTCGACTCCATGTACCGGGGCTACCCGGTGGGCTACTTCCTGTTCTGGCAGACCGGCGCCGAGGGGGTGGACACCAAGGTGATTGGCGACGCCCACAAGCAAAAGGCCCCCTCGCTGCTCATCGTCGACGGCCAGCAGCGGCTGACCTCGCTGTACGCCGTGATTCGCCGCGAGGCGGTGCTGCGCGAGAACTTCGAGCGCGAGCACATCCGCATCGCCTTTCGCCCGCAAAGCGGCACCTTCGCCGTGCCCGACGCCACCACGGAACGCGACCCGGAATACATCCTGGACATCTCGGAGGTGTTCCGCACCGACACTTATGAACTGGTTTCAGCTTATCTGGAGCGCTTGCGGGCAGCACGCGAAGTCTCAAAAGAGGAAGAGAAGGACATCGCAAGAGCCATCGGGAAACTGGCGGGACTGACCAACTTTCCCTTCATCGCGCTGGAGCTGTCGCAGCAGTGCAGCGAGGAGCAGGTGGCCGACGTGTTCGTGCGCATCAACAGCGAGGGCAAGAAGCTCAACCAGTCGGACTTCATCCTCACGCTGATGTCGGTGTTCTGGGACGATGGCCGCACCGAGCTGGAGCAGTTCTGCCGCGCCGCGCGCCAGCCCGCGCCCGCCGGCCAGGCCAGCGCCTTCAACCAGATTTTCCAGCCCGACCCGGACCACCTGCTGCGCGTGGATGTGGGCGTGGCGTTTCGCCGCGGGCGGCTGGAGCATGTGTATTCGCTGCTGCGCGGCAAGGACCTGGCCAGCGGCGAGATCAGCACCCAGCAGCGCGACAGTCAGTTCGCCAAGCTGCGCGACGCGCAACAGCGCGTGCTGAACCTGACCTACTGGGCCGATTTTCTGAACGTGGTGCGCGCCGCGGGCTACCGCAGTGCCAAGCACATCAGCTCGGTGAACGCGCTGGTGTTTGCCTACCAGCTCTATCTGCTGGGCCGCACGGAATACGCGGTGGAGGGCTTCAGGCTGAAGAACGCGATTGCGCGCTGGCTGTTCATGTCGCTGCTCACCGGGCGCTTCACCACGTCGCCGGAGTCGCGCATGGAGCAGGACCTGGCCGAGCTGCGCGAGCTGAAAACCGCAGACCAGTTCCTTGAGCGCCTGGCCGCCGTGGAGGCCGCCACGCTCACGCACGACTACTGGAGCACGACGCTGCCGCTGGAGCTGGCCACCTCGGCCGGCCGCAGCCCGGCGCTGTTCGGCTTTTACGCCGCGCAGGCCTTGCTGGGCGCGCGGGCGCTGTTCTCGCAAAGCGCGGTGGTCGATCTGCTCGACCCCCCGGCCCAGGGGCAGAAGAAGGCGCTGGAGCGGCATCACCTGTTCCCCAAGCAGTACCTCAAGAAGCGGGGCATCGATAGCGTGCGCGACATCAACCAGATCGCCAACTACGCGCTGGTGGAGTGGGACGACAACATCGCCATCTCCGACGAGCCGCCCAGCCAGTACTGGGGCAAATACGCCGCCCGCTTTGACGCCCAGACGCTGGCCACCATGATGCGCTGGCACGCGCTGCCAGGCGAGTGGTGGCAGATGGATTACGAGCCCTTCCTGCAGGCACGCCGCCCCCTGATTGCGGACGTGATCCGCCAGGGCTACCAGAAGCTGGCGAGTGCATCGGCATGAACCCGCTTGAGCGCGTTCGCATCGAAAAGGCCGCCGCCGACTGCGGCTTTGAAATGCCGCCGACCGAGCAAGGCGGTGCGCTGCAACTGCGTTCCGCCCGCTTCCCGGAGGTGGTGACGGTGCGCCCCCTGGGGGCAGAGGCGTTCGAGGTTGGCGCCAGCAACCACGCCTTGTTGCGCGACGCCACCACCTTGCACGGCTATGCCGCGCTGTACGACACGCTGCGCACGCTGGCGGCGCATGCGCGCACCCTGCCCAACCGGGTAGCCGATGCGTTTCGCCACCAGACGGCGGCCCTGCCACGGACGACGGAGGCCGAGCGCCTGGTCATCCAGCGCGTGGGGCAGGACCTGTTTCGCGCAGCCCTGCTGGATTTCTGGCAGGGGCGCTGCTGCGTGACGGGCCTGGCGCTGGCGCCGCTGCTGCGCGCCTCGCACATCAAGCCCTGGGCCGCCTGCGACAACGACAACGAGCGCCTGGACGTATTCAACGGCCTGCTGCTGGCCCCGCATGTGGACGCGCTGTTTGACGGCGGCTGGATCACGTTTGCCGATGACGGCGCCCTGCAGGTGTCCGCCGCGCTGCCGCCCGCCGCCGCGGCTTGCCTGGGCCTGAAGATGGATTGGGCGATCCACGGCCTGGCACCGGCGCATGGCGCCTACCTGCAGTTTCACCGCAGTCAGGTATTTCGCGCTTCGGCGCCGGCCGCGTAGGGGTGAGTCCATCGGGCGCCGGGTCAGCGCCTCGGTTTTTGAGGGCGCTCGTATTTGGTGTGCGCCGACAGGCCCAGCAGCGTCTCAATTTGCCCGGCGGCCCGCATGATTTGATAGAGGTCGATCTGCTCGATGGTCGTGTCGTCCTTCACATGCGCCGACAAATAGCTCTCCGAATTGCTGTGCACGCCGTTGCGGCTGCAGACGATGTAGGAAACGGATTCCGCCTCCAGCTCTCTTTGAGAATGCGTCATGACAGGGCGTACAGGCACGCCCAGCCATTTGTCCGTTCCCAGATGCCCCAGATACAGATGCCCCAGTTCGTGCGCCATCGTGGCGAACTTCACGTTGTGGTCGTGGTTGCGGTTGATGGTGATCCTGTAGGTGCTGGGCAGCTCAATCTTGGCAGCGCGCTCCACCCTCTCGATGGAACCTGCTTTGCCGTCACCAGCGTCCACCTCGTACCAGTTGATGTGTTTGCTGCCCAGCTTGTGCACGTAGCTTTCCAGCGCAGCAGCGTCCATGGCGTCGTCGGCCGCAAACGGAATCACGCCCTCGGGCAAAGGCTCGCCTTCGGTATCGGCCACGTCGTACACCAAGGCCACCGGGCCAAACGGCCACAGAATCAGCAGCGGGCGAGCCCCGTCCTTCACCGTGCGGTTGAATCGCCTCAACCAGTCCAGACGCGATGCGGCGTACAACAAACCGGGCTTTTGCACCTGCAGCAGCATGGCATTGAACGGCGCGAAGTTGCGCAGCCGAACCACGAAATCGAGCAGCGCACGGTAGTCCTTGCCCGTGCGGTACAGCTTCGACTCGGTCAGCAGCTCGTCCAGCAGGGATCGAGTTGCCTCGGTCTCGAACAAATCGAATTGCTCCGTCATGAACGCCTCCTTGCCGCGTCAACGCTACCACGCGGCGTTTGTCGCTGGGCGACGCTCATCTTGTTGCCAGGTAGGGTGGTGCACCGGCAGATGCAACACCTCAGAAGTCCAGCGCGCCCGGCTCCCACGCATCGAGCCGCTGCCCCTCGTCGGCCTCCCGCCTGTCGGCCTGCACCGCGTTGCGCTTGCGGGTCACGTGGTACGGGCTCAAGATGGCGTGCGCCACCAGATCAAGCGCCGGCCGGGCGTTGCCTTCCCTGTCCGTCCAGGTCTTGGGCGTCAGGCTTCCTGACAGGGCGATGCTGTCGCCGGCATCCAGCGCCAGCAGCGCAGTGACTGCCGCGTGGTCGAATGCGATGACGTTCACGAACAGGCTTTCGCCGTCGCCTGCCGCGGCGCGCACCTTGGCCGTGGCGAAGGTGTTGCCGTTCTTGCCCGTGCGGGCCTCGGGCTTGGCGTGCAACTTGCCGCCGACGAGTGCATCCATCATGGTGTCGTTCCTTTCATTGCAAGGGGTGAACAGGGCCGGTGTTCTTCGGGGGTGATGTTCATCGTGCTCTCCTTTTGGCTTCGGGTGCTGCTGGTGGTACGGCGGCGGTGTAGATGGCCCACAAACTCATGCCGGTGGTGCATCGTTGCCCATAGCCCCTGCCCGCGCTCTGGCAGGTAGGGCAGTCCTGGGCGTGCGCCATGTAGGCATCGTGCAGGGGTTTCCAATCGGATGACTTGGCGGTTGCCGGAGCGGCTGGTGTTGGCGGCTGTGCAGGCGTCTGCGGCACAGGCCCATAGGTGTGAGTGAAGTGCTCCAGCAGTTCGGCGCGCAGCGCGGGCGGGGTGGCCAACACATCGGCGCGCATGGCCTGCCTGGCTGCTTCGTCGTCTCCGTGGATGGCGCACGCCCGCATCGCTGCGGCTAGCAGTTTGGACGTGACGCGGGCTGATTCCCGGATGCGCACGATCAACTCGGGCTTGTGGGCCAAGACTGCGGCGCGCTGCGCGTCGGTCAACTTGCCCGCAGGCACCACGATGCCCGTTTCGTCCGGAGTCAAGTCAGGCTCGATCCCGCACTGCAACAGCTCGGCAAGAATGGCGGCGGCGGTCATAAAACCTCCGTGTCAGGGGCAACTTCGCCAACTTCGCCAACGTTTTGCCCTTGGCCACCTTGGCTAAGTTGCTGGTTTTTGGCCGAGCTGGACGGCAGGCTCCAGTACCAGCGCCCTCCCAATTCCGCGTTTCCCTTGCGCTTGATGACGCCCAGCCGGTCGGATGCGCGCTGCACAGTGCGCCATGCAAGGCCCGCGTCCTTGGCTTCGCTGCGCACGGCCTGCGTGGCAGTCGGTATCGTCAACACTGTGCGCAGGAATGCTTCGGCCGCTTCCAGGGCACTGCCCGTGTCGTCGTCTTTGTTGGCCGGGGCGTCGGGGTCTGTCAATAACTCGCGCGCCGTACCCTCCACGGGATTGCCCCAGGCGATGCATGACGCTTGAATGCCGGGCAGTGGTTCAGACTGCATCAGGTGATACTCAAACCCACCATCGTCCGGGCCGATGTTGCTTTTTGCGCGAGCGAGTACGCGGATGTCCCGGCCTTCGTCGTCTTGCACCTTCGCGGCCACCAGGACGATGCGTGCCACGGCGGTGAAGGCCACAGATCCGATCACGCGCTGTGCCGGGTCTGCTCCTTGCCCGCCCTTGGCAAAGTGCGTAATGCCCAGCACCGCGCAGTCACAGGCGTCAGCCAGATCGACCAACGGCTGCAGTGCCCGGCGCGTCTCGGTGTTCTTGTGGCTGTCGCCTGTGACGACGTTCACCACGGGGTCAACAATCAGCAAGCGAACACCGCCGAAGTCGTCGATGGCTTTGCGCAGTTGCTCCAGATCGCGCGCGGGATCAAACGGCACCACAGTACCGCCATGCACCGCACCCTTGATGAAGTGGCAGCGTTCGCGCAGCGCACCCGATGCCAGCAGGCGAGGCAGCAGCGTGTCTGCAGGATCATCCTCACCGGACCAGATCAGGATGTTGCCCGGCTCGCAGGGCGTGCCGTCTGGCCAGCGTCCGCCCCTGGTGACGGTCGCAGCCATTGCCAACGCAAGGGTGGTCTTGCCTTGGCCGGGTGCACCGGCCAGGATGTGAAGCTTGCCCAGCGCGAGCCAGTAGGGCCACAGCCATGACACAGGCCGCGGCACCAGATCGGCGCCACTGACCAGCACTACGCAAGGCGCTTCAGCGGCCTTTGGCGCAGGACGATAGGCCAGTGCGGCATCCATGCGCGCGATGGTGGCGTCCAGCTCTTCGGTTTCGTTCATGCTGCCACCTCCACCACGTATTGAATGCGTGCGGCAGCTTTGAGCAATCCGCTCCGATCAGCGTCGCTCAGGATCACGCCATAGGCCACGTTTGCCGCCGCAACGGCGGTAAGCGCCGCGTCATGACGTAGCACACGCAATGCATCGCGGGCGGAAAATGGCGTGGGCCGTGAATGCTTTGGTTCCGGTTTGCCATCATCTATCCACGCGCCCAGCTCTCTACAGGCAGGCACAAAATCAACGCCATGGATGGCGCGGTGGAAGGCGAGCACGTCGCCGCCACGCGCACCGCAACCGGCCATGCAGATGAATGCGCCAGATTCGGTGTTCACGCGCAAACTGTCACTGCTGCCGTGAAATGGGCATCCGGCGGTACGCCACTTGCCCCGGCGCTCCCGGAAGGTCAGTCCTTGCGCCTCGTAGTACCCGAGCGGATCGGGCAGGCGGGTGCGATCCAAGGTCATCGCTCACCCTCCTTGCGTTGTTCGGCCATCCAGCTGCGAACATCCCCCACCCTCCAGCACGCAGTACGGCCGAAGTTCGTTTGTTTCGGAAATTTCCCCTCGGCAATCCAGCGCCAAAACGTGGACGCACTGACCTGAAGCAAGGCAGGGCGCTGCGGATACTTCCTGTCCGGCACCAAGTGGCGTTGCCTGATATAGCTGCCATTCGGCAGATCATCAAAACCAGCCACCACAGCAGCATCACTCTCCAAAGCGGCCAACACCCTGGGGCTGCAGGCGCCCTCTTGGGTTGGTTTTTTCTTCATTGGCATATCAACTCCTTGACCCTGCCGTCCCGCGTTGCGCTGTCGCGGGACGGTGGGCGGTTACGTGGCATGAGCTCGCACGAAAAGGAGTCTTCAGGGGCGTGGGTTAAAAGCCAAACCCTATACTGGGTGAAAATTAAATCTACATGGGGTGTTGCGGGACTCTGTGAGAGTGAAAAGTACTGCTTTTAGGCGTTAAATTTCGCACATGGAAAAACGCACGGAAAAGCAGGCAAGATTCCCCCACGGCGTCACAAAACTGCTCGTCCTGGGCGCGGTAATGAAGCTGTCCGCCGATGATGGCGAGATCACGCTACAGGGGCTTCAGCGTGAGCTACCCATGCTCAGTCTCGGCACCATCAAGAACCGCGTCATGCTGTTAGCGAGGGATGGCGTCCTGCGCCGGGTAGATGTGGGGGTTTATGCGGTCATCGGTGTGGCGTTTGCCAGAGTGCCCAAAAAATATCGACCACTCAGTGGCAACTATCCTCATCAGCTACCGCAATCCGCCACGCCGGGAATTGGCAGGGGTGGGCCTAACTGGATATGGCTGCGGTAGTGGCCGGGCGCAGCAGTGCCACACTGGCCGGGTCAGGCCGTCCGCTTGCTGAAAGGCAAAATGGCCGCACCATTGCGGAGCTCGTCCAGGTAGTCGGCCCATCGCGTCATCATTTCCACGCGCTGCTGCATGAAGTCTGCGCGATCGTATGCAGCACCCAGCGGGCCACTCTTGCCATGGGCCAACTGCGCCTCCAGCACATCGGCGGAAATGCCCGGCATCCGCTCGACCATGATGGTGCGCGCCATCGCTCTGAACCCGTGTGCGCTCATCTCGTCGCCAGAAAAGCCCAAGCGACGCAAGGCGGCGTTCACGGTGTTGTCGCTCATCGGTCGGTCATGGGTGCGCAGGCCCGGAAACACGAATCGTCCGTGGCCGGTCAGCGGCACCAGTTCGCGCAGGATGGCGACAGCCTGGGGCGCCAGCGGCACCAAATGCGGCCTGCCGTTGATCTTGCCCTGCACCGTTCGCTTCATCGCCTGCGCGGGGATCGTCAGCATGGCCTTATCCAAATCAACCCATGCCCACTCCATGCTGCGGATGTTGCCCGGGCGCTGGAACAGCAGCGCCGAAAGCTGCAGCGCCGCACGGGTAATGGGCTGGCCTGAATAGCCATCGATGGCGCGCAGCAACTCGCCCGCCTTCACCGGCTCCAGGATCGCGGCCATGTGCTTGACCACCACGGGCTGCAACGCGCCGTGCAGGTCGGCGGCTGGGCTCCTGTCAGCGCGGCCCGTCTGCACCGCATAACGGAATACCTGTCCCGCCGTCTGGCGCAGGGTATGCGCCGTCTCACGCGCTCCACGAGATTCCACGCGACGCAGCACCGAAAGCAGAATGGGCGCAGTCACGTCGCCCACGGGCATCCTGCCGATGCTGGGGAACAGGTCTTTCTCCATGCGCTCCAGCCACCGGGCAGCGTACAGCGGACTCCAGCCCGGCGCCTTGATGGCATGCAACTCTCGGGCGATGGCCTCGAAGGTGTTCGCCGCTGCGGCCTTGGTGGCAGCTTTCTCGGCGCGCCGGATGACACCGGGGTCGATGTCCTGGGCCAGCAGCTCCTTCGCCGCGTCGCGCTTCTTGCGCGCCTGGGCCAGCGTGACAGCAGGGTATGCGCCAAAGGCCAGGGTCTTTTGCTTGCCGCCGTACCGATAGGCCATGCGCCAATACTTGCCGCCGCTTTTCACCAGCAGGAACAGCCCGCCGCCGTCAGAGTGCTTGTCGCCAGCGGGCCTGCCGCTGTACTTGGCGTTCTTCACGAAGGTGTCTGTCAGTGCCATGTGCGCCTCGTTGGTACTCGGTTTGTTGGTACCTCGCTTGTTGGCACCTCAAGATACCAACACAAGTACCAACAAATTGTTGGTATGTCGTGGGGCATTCTGACATCGCGTGAGACAAAAGAAAACCCGCAACGCCAATAGACATGCGGGTTTTGCGATGGTGCGGCATCGTGTGAGATGCCAATTTGGCCTGCCCGGAGGGACTCGAACCCCCGACCTGCTGCTTAGAAGGCAGCTGCTCTATCCAGTTGAGCTACGGGCAGTGAAACGAAAACAGGCCCGCCGAAGCGGGCCTGTGTGTTCGATGGTCGGAGCGGCGGGATTCGAACTCGCGACCCTCTGCTCCCAAAGCAGATGCGCTACCAGGCTGCGCTACGCTCCGACAAGGGGCGCATTCTACCTTGTCCGCTCACCCCATCGGCCGGCGTGGACAGGGCGGTCGCCCGTATGGTCGAAAGCTATATTTGTGATAGCTGCCGGCGCTTGCTGGACGGGCGCGAGCGGTCGATTGCATTTTTAGGCTCAGCTGCCGCGCGTGACCGGCATCTCCACCGCCTTGGCGCCCGGCATGTGCTTGGCCAGCTCCAGCTTGGCGATGGCGTTGCGGTGCACCTCGTCGGGGCCGTCGGCCAGGCGCAGGGTGCGCTGGTGGGCGTACATGGAAGCGAGCGGAAAGTCGTTGCTGACGCCGCCGCCGCCGTGCGCCTGGATGGCCCAGTCGATGACCTTGGTGGAGACGTTGGGGGCCACCACCTTGATCATCGCGATCTCGGCCTGCGCCACCTTGTTGCCCACGGTGTCCATCATGTAGGCGGCCTTGAGCGTGAGCAGGCGCGCCTGGTCGATCATGCAGCGCGACTCGGCGATGCGCTCGCGCCACACGCCCTGTTCGCTGATGCGCCGGCCGAAGGCCACGCGGTGGTTCAGGCGCTGGCACATCAGCTCCAGCGCGCGCTCGGCGGCGCCGATGGAGCGCATGCAGTGGTGGATGCGGCCGGGCCCCAGGCGCCCCTGGGCGATGGCAAAGCCCCGGCCCTCGCCCCACAGCAGGTTGCCGGCGGGCACGCGCACGTCCTTCAGCTCGATTTCCATGTGGCCGTGCGGCGCGTCGTCCATGCCGAACACCGTCAGCGGGCGGATGACCTTGACGCCCGGCGTGTTGGCGGGCACCAGGATCATGGCCTGCTGCGAGTGGCGCGGCGCGTCGGGGTCGGTCTTGCCCATCACGACGTAGATCGCGCAGCGGGGGTCGCCCGCGCCCGAGGACCACCACTTGCGGCCGTTGATGACGTAATGGTCGCCGTCGCGCTGGATGCGGCATTCGATGTTGGTGGCGTCACTCGATGCCACGGCCGGCTCGGTCATCAGGAAGGCCGAGCGGATCTCGCCGCGCAGCAGGGGTTCCAGCCACTGGTCCTTGTTGGCCTCGGAGCCGTAGCGCTCGATGGTCTCCATGTTGCCGGTGTCGGGCGCCGAGCAGTTGAAGACTTCGGGCGCCCAGGACACGCGGCCCATGATCTCGCACAGCGGCGCGTATTCGAGGTTGGACAGGCCCTCTGGCGCGCGCTTGGACTTGGGCAGGAACAGGTTCCACAGGCCTTGCTCACGTGCCTTGGGCTTCAGCTCCTCGATGATGCGCGTGGGAATCCAGGCGTTGCCCTTGGCGCGGTTGGCCGCCACTTCTTCATAGAAGCGCGCCTCGTTGGGGTAGATGTGCTGGTCCATGAAGGCCAATAGCCGGGCCTGCATGTCCTGCACCTTGGGGCTGTAGTCGAATTCCATGACGTTCTCCTTTTAGGCAATCAAATCAGGCGCCAGCCCTTGTGTGGCGAGCGCCGGGAGCTATGCTTTTTGAGCAAACGACCAGGCCAGCTCGGCCATCGGCCGGGCACCCGCGCCGCTGGCGCGCGCCTGCGCGCTGCTGGCGGTGCCGGCTTCCACCCGCTTGGCGATGCCCTGCAGGATGGCGGCGATGCGGAACATGTTGTAGGCGAGGTAGAAGTTCCAGTCGGGTGCCAGCTGCTCGGGCGTGGCCAGGCCGGTGCGCTCGCAGTAGCGGTGGATGTAGTCCTGCTCGGACGGGATGCCCAGGCTGGCCAGATCGACGCCGCCGATGCCGCGGAACGTGCCCGGCGGGATGTGCCAGGCCATGCAGTGGTAGCTGAAGTCGGCCAGCGGGTGACCCAGGGTGGACAGTTCCCAGTCCAGCACCGCCAGGATGCGCGGCTCGCTGGGGTGGAAGATGACGTTGTCCAGCCGGTAGTCGCCGTGCACGATGGAGGTCAGGCCGTCGTCGCGCGCGCTGGCGGGCATGTGCGTGGGCAGCCATTCGATCAGGCGGTCCATTTCGGTGATGGGCTGGGTGACCGAGGCCTGGTACTGCTTGCTCCAGCGGCCGATCTGGCGCTCGAAGTAGTTGCCCGGCTTGCCGTAGCCCGCCAGGCCGCGCGCGGCGTAGTCCACCTTGTGCAGCGCGGCGATGACGCGGTTCATCTCGTCGTAGTGGGCGCCGCGCTCGGCGGGCGTCATGCCGGGCAGGGTCTGGTCCCACAGCACGCGGCCCTCGACGTACTCCATGATGTAGAAGGCGCGGCCGATGACGGATTCGTCTTCGCACAGCGCGTGCATGCGCGCCACCGGCACGGAGGTGGAAGCCAGGCCGCGCATGACGGCGAACTCGCGCTCGATGGCGTGCGCCGACGGCAGCAGCTTGGCGACGGGGCCGGGCTTGGCGCGCATCACGTAGGTGCGCCCGGGCGTGATGAGCTTGTAGGTGGGGTTGGACTGGCCGCCCTTGAACATCTCGACGCCCAGCGGGCCGGCGAAGTCCTCCACGTGCTGCGTCATCCAGGCGCCCAGGGCGGCGGTGTCGAAGGCGTGCGCCCCGGACACCGGCCGGGTGCCGACGAACTGATCGGTGTGGCTCATGTCACTGCTCTCCCTCGCTGATGCGCAGCAGCGCGTCGCGGTCGCAGACCACCAGGCCCGTCGGCTCGACGCGGATCACGCCCTCGCGCTCCATGGTTTTCAGCTCCTGGTTGACGCGCTGGCGCGAGGCGCCCAGCAGTTGCGCCAGCTCTTCCTGCGCCAGTTGCAGGGCGATGCGGATTTCGTCGTTGGACGACAGGCTGGGCACGCCGTAGCTGCGCACCAGGTGGCTGAGCTGCTTGGCCAGGCGCGCGCGCAGCGGCAGGGTGTTGAGATCCTCGACCTGGCCGAACAGCAGCCGGATGCGCCGCGCCTGCAGTTGCAGCAGCGCCTCGTACAGCTCGGTGTGCTGCGCCAGGATCTTGTGGAAGTCGGCGCGCGCCACGCACAGGATGGTGGTGACGCCATGCGCATAGGCATCGTGCGTGCGCCGGTCGCCGTCGAACATCGCCACGTCGCCGAACCACACACCCGGCTCCACGTAGGTCAGCGTGATCTGCTTGCCGGTGAGCGTGGTGGAGCTGACGCGCACCGCGCCCTTGGCGCAGGCGATCCACTGCTCGGGGGGTTCGCCACGGGCGCTGATCAGCTCGCCGTCGGGGTAGCGTTTGACAAAGGCGCATCGAAGGATGTCGTGCCGCAGCGAAGGGGATAGAGAGGAAAACCAGCGACCACTGTTGATCGCCTCGCGTTCCTCCATGGTAAGAATGGGCTCGTCCATGGTCTGTCTTTTGGGTGACTGCAAGAGGCGGCATT
>Ga0116143_10000954_pt1 | contig 36709 bp, 20 predicted proteins | sample AD_UKC034_MetaG_FD_89745 | JGI IMG/M metagenome (GOLD analysis project Ga0116143, IMG submission 89745) | Active sludge microbial communities of municipal wastewater-treating anaerobic digesters from USA - AD_UKC034_MetaG | ecosystem: Engineered > Bioreactor > Anaerobic > Digestate | place: USA... | reverse complement strand
TATTCATAAATTAGTGTCTGACGGTAAACAAGTTAATAGCACAGGACCCTTAAATCCATTTAACTTTTTGACAAAGGTTGAAGACAGCGATATTATAATTTATAAAAAGTCAATTGTTAAAACAGCTGATCAGAAGATAACTGTATTTTACCCTAAAATTGTATCTGGAAAAGAAATAATGAAACCTGGAGTAATTTTTAAAATTGCAAAAGGAACAATTTGGGAAAAGCTCAATTTTCTATCTTTAATGTTAGCCTTATTTATGGGTACATCTGCCTTGCCTCATGTATTGATAAGATACTATACTGTACCTAGTCAGCGTGCAGCTCGTAAGTCAACAATTGTTGCAATTGCTGCAATTGGATTTTTCTATATTCTTACTTTGTATTTAGGGTTAGGTGCTATGGTTAATGGTGTTAACGATATGGCAAGTTCAAATATGTCAGGACCATTATTAGCTAAATCTTTTGGAATAGGTATTTTCTCTATAATATCAGCAATTGCATTTGCAACTGTTTTAGGAACAGTTTCAGGACTTATAGTCGCATCATCTGGAGCTATTGCCCACGATTTTATGGATAAATATTTAAATAAACAAATGACAGATAAGAATAAGGTTCGTGCCGGAAAATTTGCAGCATTCTCAGTAGGTATTATTGCAATTATTTTAGGTATTGTTTTTAAAGGTATGAATGTTTCATTTTTAGTAGGACTTGCTTTTGCTGTTGCAGCATCTGCAAATTTGCCTGCGATAATAATGATTATTTTTTGGAAAAAGACTACAGGTAAGGGCGTTGCTGCATCAATTATGATGGGTGTATTTTCATCCATAATTTTAATATTGTTGTCACCAACAATGTTTGAAATGTATGGCTTGGCTAAAACAGCAGCTATATTCCCATTAGATAATCCGGGCATTGTTTCAATTCCTTTATCCTTTATTACTTTAGTATTGGTGTCATTAAAGACTAGAAGTGAACGAGTTTCGTAAAGAATTTTAAATGTATTAGTTGATATTAAAACCTCAGTTATTAGTTTAACTGAGGTTTTTATTTTGAAAGAATATAGAACTCTGTTCTTCTGTTTTTTGATCTTCCGGCTTCGGTATCGTTTGTCGCGATAGGTTTATTAGGACCAAAACCCTGATACCTTAATCTGTTTTTACTGACGCCTTTTTGTACAAGATAATCATATACAGATTTTGCTCTGTTTGTGGATAATGTCATGTTAGTTTGCACACTGCCTATATTGTCGGTATGCCCTCTTATTTCAATTTGTATGCTTGGGTTTTCAATAAGAAATTCAATGAATCCATCTAAAACAGCAAGACTTTTTTTATCAATTTCATATGAGGCAGTTGCATAGTAAATATCTCTAAGTTCTACTGCTTTTCCTTTTTCGATAGGTTTTACTTCAAAACTAATTTCTACTGGTTTAACAAATATTGAATCAGTTGTTTCAATTAAAGCAGAAGTATAGCTATAGTCTTCTTTTTTTACAACCATTAAATAATCATCATGAGTGTCCTTTTCTGTTGTAACAGCTACTGCATAATGTCCTGTTTCGGAATCAACAAGGCCTTGAGAAACTTCTTCGGTTCTTACATTTTTGACTTCTAGTTTGGCTTCTGTAATAGCACTCCCGTTGTCATCAATCAATTTACCTTTGACAACAAACACTTTTTCAGGTCTGGCTTCGGGGTACAAATCAAAAGAATATATATCCCAGCCACCCATTCCATCAAATTTATTACTGGCAAAATAAGCTTTTGTGCCTTGAGTATTTACAACAAAACCAAGATCATTATTTTTTGTATTAATAGGATATCCGATATTTATTGGAAATGTCCATTTATTATCTCTGAATTTAGTAAAGAAGATATCAAATCCACCTACACCTTTGTGTCCGTCTGATGAAAAATAAAGTGTTTGACTATCAGAGTGAATGAATGGAGATTTCTCATTACCAGAAGTATTAATTGTTGTGCCTAAATTTTGAGCTTTGGTCCAGGTGCCATCATCATTTTTTGTTGAATACCAAATGTCACAAGTAGGAATATTGGGATCAAATCCTATATTCTCTGGTCTAATACTGGCAAAATAAAGTGTCTTACCATCAGATGATATTGAAGGCTGACTTTCCCAAGTGTATATCCCATTAATGTGTGGTCCCATATTTACTAAATCTGACCACCCGTTATTTTTTCTGACAGAGTAATAGATGTCGCAGTTGTCATAATCACGGCTAACGAATTCGCATATTGTAATATATAGAATACTATTATCAATTGTTATAGAGGAAGCTCCTTGATTTTTACCTGTATTAAAAGGATAGGGCAGGGGCTCTCCATTTGAAAATTTCGTCCCGCTTTCATCCATAGCTCTGGCAACTGTAAATTCTTCCGTGAATTTTTCTCCGTATATGGAATTAATATCTTTTTTCATATAGGCATGAGTAAAAAAAGCCAGACTTCCATCGGGTGAAATTATAGGAAGATAATCATCATTAATAGTTGAAACGCCTTCAACAATAATTGGTTTAAATGGCACCGGGTTTAAAATAATTTGCTGATATTCATCTATATATTTAATGGTGTTGTAGCCATCAGAATAATTTGCATCTCTTTTTGTTGTATTTGTAACAAACTGATTTATATATTTTTTTGATTTTTCAAAATCTTCGCTTTCGAAGTATATTTTACCTAATGTATAATTTACTGAAAAATCATTATAGCGTGGACAAGTTTCAACAATTTTTTCGAGACATTTTATATAGTTGTTGAAGCTTACAGTTTTCGACTTAGAATTTACTGCAGTTTTATATCTTGAATAATTTATTTCTGCTATAACTGCCCAAGCTTCAGTAAATTCGGGTTCTTCATCAACAACCTTTGCCAGAATAACTTCTGCTTCATCTAACTGGCCACCTACGTAAAGATCAACAGCTTTGTTAAAATTCTTCTCAATTTTCTTATTATTTATATCATTGCAATATTGTATATTAGACTGAGAATGTATAATGCAAGACATTAACAATAGAGGGAATAATATTTTAAAGACTTTTAACATAAATATATTATTGACAAATATATTTTAAAATTCATTAACCTTAAATACAACGTGATAATAATTATTAAATTATTTAATTTGTCAAGAAATATGCCTTAAATAATTTTAAAGAATAAACTTATTAAATCGTACAAATTTTCTATTATTTATAGAATTATTTATGCATTTTTGCAGCATGAAAAGGCAAAGGCGAAATATATTTAATTCTTTTAATATATATTATCGTTACTACAAATCATCAGGTTTATATTCGTTTGTGTTAAGCAATTTTATTAAAGTAATAATAATTATTGCCGTAATAATTATTGCAGCCTTAATTCTTAATACTTTTATTATAAAAATTAGCGATATCCCACAGTTTTTAATCGAGAATTTTCCATTTTACATTGTTTTGTTATTTTTTCTTTTATCAGAAAGTTTTATGGGTATGATACCTCCAGATATTTTTATATTATGGGTGAGTGAGATGCCTAATTTTTACCTTATGGTTGGTTTATTAGGTGTTATATCTTATGTTGGTGGATTTATTGCTTATTTTCTGGGCGCATTAATTAGGAAAATTCCAAAAGTAAAAGTCAGAGTTGAAAAGTTATATGCAAGTCATATAGATAAAATCAAAAAGTGGGGAGGCATTTTTATTGTTATTGCAGCACTATTTCCTTTACCTTATGCTATTGTTTGCAGTTTGGCAGGATTAATGAAATTTCCTCTAGTCAGACTTACCTATCTGGGGATATTTAGAATAATCAGATTCTTTCTTTATGCAATGTTGATTATTCAGGCAGTATAAAAAATTTCTATTATTGCTAGGCTTGCGTAGATTACTGATGCGATACCGTTCAATGTGCCAAATGCAAGGTTAATCCTTGAAATGTCATGCTTTTTAATAATCAAATGCTGGTAGATAAGAAGAGCTATAAAGATGGCAGTTCCGGTCCACATAAGATAACCAGCTTGTAATAAGATATTTATATATATAATTCCTGCACTACAAATAAAATGAACCAAAGCAGATATAACAAGCGAATTAACTCTTCCGAATCTTGCAGGTATTGAGAATAAATTATTTGCTTTATCAAACTCTTCGTCCTGCAAAGAATAAAGTATGTCAAATCCTGCAGTCCATAAAAATACACACACAGAAAGAATTATTACAGCAAAATCTAAATGTCCGGTTATGGCAAGATATGCTCCGGCTGGTGCAATAGCAAGGCTTATTCCCAGTACGAAATGTGACAGAAAAGTGAATCTCTTGGTATAACTGTAAAACAGGATAATAAATAATGCCACAGGGGACAAGAATAGAGTTGTTTTGTTAAAGAATCCTGAGCAAATAATAAATAAGATAGCATTAATTATTGTGAATATAATTGAGTTTTTAAGGCTGATTTTTCCACTTGGAATTTCGCGTTTTGTTGTTCTTGGATTTTTTTTATCAATATCCCTGTCACAAAAACGGTTAAACGACATTGCAGTATTTCGGGCGAATATCATACATAAAATCACAAAAACCAGTGAAGCCCATTCGAAAGAATCAGGTTCTTGTAGAATTGCTAAAGAAAATCCAAGAAAAGCGAAAGGCATAGCAAAAACCGTATGGCTGAATTTTATAAGCGAAAAGTATGATTTTATTTTTGTGAACACCTCTAATATTTTTATGCAAATTTGCAAAATTCCCGAATAAATCTAAAACATATTTTATCAATGAATGTTAGATAAAATATTGGCGATAATTATAATTAAAGATAAGTTGTTTATTTATTAACAATTCATTGAAAAGGAAAGAAGAATTTCGTATATTTATAAAGGTAAAACTATTGATATGAGGAGTTTGATGAAAAATATGTTGTTCCCTTTGTTTTTCTTGCTTTTAACCGGATTTAGTTTGTCATCTCAGACTGTGGGTTTGGTTTTAAGTGGTGGCGGGGCAAAGGGTTTGGCTCATATTGGAGTGATAAGAGCTTTAGAAGAAAATAATATTCCAATAGATTATATAGTCGGGACGTCAATAGGTGCTATAGTTGGTGGATTATATGCCAGTGGTCTCAGTCCTGACGAGATGGAGGCAATGTTTAAAGAAGAAAGATTTTATAATTATTACAAAGGGCTTATTCCTGAAAAACATTTTTATTATTTTAAAACATTAACAACTGATGCATCAGCATTTAGATTTGGTCTGACAAGGCGAGATAGCAGTATTTCTATTGTGCTTCCAACCAATTTAGTGGCTACACAACCTATGGATTTTGGAATACTTGAGTATTTTGCAAAATATACTGCCGGGGCAAATAATGATTTTGATTGTTTATTTGTACCTTTCAGATGCGTGGCTTCAGATATTTATCGCAACCGAGAAGTGATTTTTAGAGATGGAGATTTGGGCTCTGCAATTCGAGCTTCGATGACCTTTCCTTTGTATTTCAAACCTGTGGAAATAGATAGTGTTTTATATTTTGATGGCGGAATTTATAATAATTTTCCTGTTGACGTGATGAGGAATGAGTTTAATCCGGACTTCATTATTGGGGTTGTGGTGACTAATTATTCTCATAAACCTGATGCAGATAATTTGATGAGGCAGATAGAAAACTTAGTTATGGGCGAGGAGAAAGAATATGTTGTGCCGCCTGAAGAAGGAATAACATTAAAAATTGACTTTGGAAATATAAGTTTGCTTGATTTTCATAAGGCAGATGAACTAATATTAACCGGATATGATGCATGTAATCTTATAATTGACAGTATACAAAATCGCTTACCAGTAAGAAGACGAAATCCGGATGAGCTACAGTCTAATCGTAAACTCTATCAGGAAAGATTACCATTTTTGTTGTTTGATAAGGTTTATATAAAAGGACTCGATAATTTCGAAAAGGATTACGTTAATCATGTTTTTAAAAGACAGTCAGATAAACTAAATTTAAAGCAGTTAGAGTCAGAATATTATAAACTGATTTCAGATTTTCAGATTGAAAGGGCAACTCCCTTTGCAAGATATAATGACACAACCGGATTTTTTGATGTTTTTCTTGATATCCAAAAAGAGAAAAGGATGGATGTGTTTTTTGGAGCAGGAATTTCAACAGGGTATTCTAATAATGGCTTTGTAGGCGTGAATTATAAGATTCTGAACAGAATGTCAATACTTTTAAACTCAAATTTGTATTTTGGACGTTTTTATAATTCTTTCCACATTTCAGGCAGATTTGATTTTCCGTTTTATTTTCCTTTAGCATTAGAAATATCGGCAAATATAAATCGTTATGATTTTTATAAGGGAAATTCAAGGTGGCTTTCTTTGGATTTTAGACAACCTTACATAGTTAATTTTGAGACGAATAGTAGAGCTGATATATTTACTCCATTAAGCCGATATTCTATAATTAAAGCAGGGTTTGCAGCCGGATTCAACAATCTTGATTATTATCAGGTTTCAAATTTTTTGCAAACAGACACCGCCGATTTTACCGGATTTTCATATACTACTGCTCACTTGAGTATAGTAAGAAATAATCTTAATTATAAACAATATCCAAACAAAGGGGTACATAATCTAGTAAGTTTTAGATATGTATTCGGGACAGAATCAAATATTCCGGGATCAACAACTGCTGTTGAATCTTTATTTACTCATGAGATGAGTTGGATGCAGTTTCATTTGCTTTCGGATTCCTACAATAAACTAAGTAAACATTTTACTTTTGGATTACATGCCGAGTTGATGTTAACTAATAAGCGGTTATTTAGAAATTACTATTCGAGTCTATTGTCAGCTCCGGCATTTACACCTACTCCAAATAGTAAAACTTTATTTATTCCGAACTATCGAGCAAATACATATTTAGCTGTTGGAATAAAACCAATTATCATGTTTACAGATCGTTTTAATCTTCGATTAGAAGCTTATGCCTTTGTTCCATATCAGAAAATTTTAAAGGAAGAGCCTTGGGACAGGGTATATAAAGCTTATTACAGCGAGCCTTTTTCATATATCCACCTTATGGGTTCGGCTGCATTGGTCTATAATTCTCCTGTAGGTCCTTTATCTTTTAGCGTTAATTATTATGAAACCGAAAGTATAAGATTGTACTACATGGTACATCTTGGTTATATAATTTTTAATAAAACTGGTTTTGATTATTGATAATAAAAAACGGGGCTGAATTAACCCCGTTTTCATAGTTATAATATTTAGCAATTACTTTTTAATATTTGGTTTTTTCTTTGTCATATCCGGAGTTTGAACATCAGCAGCTCTGTTAATGGTCTTACCCTCATTTGGAGTTTCTTTAACTTTTTCAGTTACTGTAACATCTTTTACAACAGGTAATTTTGCTCTGTCAGCTGTATTCCAAAGATTTGTATAACTCTTTTCTTTTGGTTGTCCGTATAACTCGGGATGAATATAATAACCAGCTTTATAGCCTTTATCACTACCATCTTTCTCGATTATTGCAGGCTTTCTGTTTTGCTGCATATATGGATCATCCCTGTCTGCCATAACCATCCATGATATTTCTCTGTTGGCATCTCCATAAACAACAAATGAGTTATAATCACTATTCCATTCGTATCCAATTCCAAATGGCTGTCCAATGCAGGTAATCTGAACGGTAGCCTCTGATTCTTTTGTAAGAGCGGAAAAATATGAAGGCATTTCTACTGTAGCTTTACCTGTCTCATCTATTTGTACTTTTCCGCGATACATAACCAAAGCTTCGTCTGATTCAATACATGTATGACGTAATAATTCAGTATCAGGTTTAGCTGGATTGTCAATAAGAAAATATTTTGCTGAACCATATACATCTTGTGAGGCACCAAGATCCCCTGTAAAATATCCACCCCAACCATTAATTAAGTCGGTAGTCTGTCCACGTACACCTACATATGAATAACCGACAACACCAATCCCATCAGTTGCATCAGATGTCCCATAAACGCCGTAAGATTGCGCAGTGGTATTACCTTTGCCAAAAATACCAATGTTTGAGCTAACTCCAAATACACCAGCTCCATCGGTTGCTTTACTATCTCCATAAATACCTACTGAGCCTGCAGTTGGATTACCACATCCGTAAACCCCGGCAATGGTGCTAGAAGCGGCAATGCCTGTACCTGCAGTTAGGCCATACATGTTTGGACAATCATTTCCAACAACAACTATTCCTGTACCATCACTAGCATTTGCGTAGGCATGCAAACCATCGTCTCCATTAAAAACGCCCCCGGCACCATCTACTGCAACGTAAACAATCGAACCATTACCAACGCCAATAATTCCTGTACCTATAGGATCAGCATTTCTACCGTCCATTGCAAAACCTGTAGCTGCAGTAAGATTTCCGTAAAATGCACTTGCATCTGCATCAGTTGCTGTTGCATAAACGCCTATACCTGTTCCCGAGGCAGCTATTCCTGATCCCCCGGTTAAGTAGGCACCTCCTGCGTTATTTCCACGTGCAAGAATACCTGTACCACTTAAATCACTATTAAGTGCATAAATTGCAAAACCTTCGTCATCACTAACATCACCAACAACACCATAGTTGGTAGCTCCATTAAATGCTGAGCCATAAACACCAAAGTTCGTTCCTGTTCCACCATCTACAGTGCCATAAACTCCGTTATTATCACCGGAACTACCTGTGGCGTCAACATATCCGTAAACTCCAAAGTATTCATCGCCTCCAATTGGAATTGTAAATCCTTCTATACCTATATAACCACCCAAAAACATACCTCCATAACCATAATAGTCAGTATTTGCACATATACCAGCAACACCAACATTATCAACTCCTGTTTCAGTACTCTCAAACCATCCCGGATATTCAGCTTCACCGGAATAATAAAAGCCATAATCTGCATTATCTTCCCAAACCTGTGCATTTGTGTTTTCGTTAGGATGTAGATAATCGCCTGCATCTGTCCATTCTCCGGCAGCACCTCCACTACCAATCATAATCCATACCGGAGCGGCAGGTGTCCCCGAATTATAATAAAAACCCGGAGTGTTATCTGTCTGGTAAATTAACAAACTTGTTGCAGGACTAACTATAGCATCACGTTGAACCATCGTAAGACGTGGTACTAAAACTCCAGAGTTTGTTGAGACTACATCAAGCATAGCTGATGCATCCGGAGTACTTGTATTAACACCGACATTTTGTGCATTTGCCTGAAAGGAAAACAGTATTACCGTAAAAAATAAACTTAACATAAGTAAGTTACTGTTTTTTGCATTCTTAAAAATTAGATTTTTCATAATTATCATGTTTAATTTGTTACTTTTTGTTTTGTTTCGTATTTCGTATTTCGTATTTCGTATTTCGTGTTATTTGTTTATTTGTCATTTGTTATTTGCTATTTGTTTCTTATAACCGGCTTCTATTCATAGGACCTCTAAGAGGAATGTTATATCCCAGCATAACCTCGTATGTGCCGCTTTGATAGTGTGATAGTCTGGATGTGGCATAATCAAATGCAAATCCAAAAATGAATTCTTTGTATGTTAATCCAAGCATAGCAATAATATCACCTGAACTTCTATATGAGAACCCAAGCCAATAATCATCCTGATATATCCCTTTGACATTTATATCAACCTGAAAAGGTGTTTTAAACGTTCCCTTTAATAAAGTTGATGGCTCTATATCAAAAGCTTCAGTCAAGGTGAATTTATATCCACCTAATAAATGGTAATGACGAAGCAAGGAGTTAACTTCTACAGACTCTCCTCCAATTTTTACAGGTAGTTCAATCATTTGGTTGGCAGAAATACCGGCAAAATATTTATCAGCATAAAGATACATACCAAAATCACTTTCGGGTAGCCAACTATTTTCTTTAGTGTAGTTTAATACAGGGTCGTCAGCATCGAGTGATGTGAAATTTGCGTAATTCATCTGATATTGAAATACCTGAATTGACAAGCCAAAAGCAAGACTGGCTTCTTCACGGAAAACAGGTAAGATATATGCATAATTACCTTGTATTCCGATACGGGATTCAGGACCGAATCTGTCTGCAAAAACAACACCGCCAACTCCCATGGTACCATTGTTTAATCTAAGATGACCACTTAAAATTTGTGTTGACGGGGCATTTTCTATTCCAACCCATTGCTGTCGCGCAGTGAGACGAAGTGCAACACCTCCTTCGCTGCCGGTAACGGCAGGATTAAGCAGAACTCTGTTAAACATGTACTGGCTATACAGCGGCAATTGTTGTGAAAATGCTGATAAAACCAGACAACTGCTAACGAATATTGTTAAAATTATTTTTTTCATATTTGTATGTTTTATCTTATTATTGTTACAGTTCCTTTATATGTGTCTTCATTATTTAAAACTAAAACGTAAACGTATGTACCAAATGGAAGCTCTTTACCATTTCTCATTCCGTCCCATTGATTTTGAACTTCGGCATAAGCATTTCCTGTTCCTGTGAACATAAATACTTCGTCTCCCCAGCGATTGAAAATCACAATGTCAACATCTTCGAATGCTTTTATTCCCTGAATTCTCCAGGTATCATTGTATCCGTCATTATTAGGTGTAAGAACATCCGGTATAAGAAGGTCAGGTATTATTTCCGGCAATACAGCTACTAAAGTGCTATCTATGTCTCCACAAACACCTGAAATGGTATAAAATATCCAGTAACTGCCAATCCCTGCATCTTGAGGAGAAAACTCACCAGTAAATTCATTTATAGCAGTTCCTGACCAAGTACCACCGATTTGTTCAGCGGTAAACATAACAGCAGGATCAATTACAAATAGAGAATCAACAGGGTCGGTTATACTGGCATCGGCTCTTTGCAATACTGTAATGTGAATTGTGTCAGCATCACCGCATGAGCCGCCTATTGTATATGTTATTTCAATATTTCCAACTCCTGAAATATTTGAATCAAAAGTTCCTGTAAGTGGATCAACGCCGTCACCACTCCATAAACCGCCAGCAGGAGTAGCTTCAAGATCTGTGGTACTACCATCAAGACAAATGGTTCCAGGATTGGTTATCTCTGCATCAGCTCTAGGAATTACCGTAATGAAAATTACATCTGTTCCTCCACATGAACCACCTATAGTATATGTTATTTCAATATTTCCAATTCCTGATACACCCGGATCAAATGCTCCTGTAACCGGATTAACACCATCACCACTCCAAACACCACCGGCAGGAATAGCTTCGAGGTCAACAGCACTTGCATCTGAACAGAAAATTCCTGGATCTGTAATTTCAACATCAACATTTTCTATAATAGTAATATCAATATTGTCTGTAGCCGTACAACCATTTGCATCACTAATTACTACTGAATATGTTCCGGTTGCTAAAAGACTTGCTTCCGTAATTTCAGGATTATTATCATTTGATGTGAAGCTATTAGGACCTGTCCATGCCCAGTTTACAGCATCTCCTCCTGTTTCGGTAAGGTTAATATCGTCACCTTGGCAAACTGGAGAATTACTTCCAACGTTAGCTGTTGGAATATCATATACTGTCAGTTCAAATTCTTCAATTGAAGCTACACAAGGATCACCAACAGGATTATTAGTTGTTATTGTAATAGTAACTGTATTTCCGGCATCTGAAATGTCAGGAGTATAAGTAAATGAAAATGGGGATGTACTGATTGTTGTTTGGTCAATATCTCCATTTCCGTCATGACTTAAAGTCACCTGAGTGGCACTACCACCAAAGGTGTTTCCACTTAAAGTTAAAACATCTTCAACACAAGTTGCATCAGAATCAGCACTCAAAGCAAGAGTGGTTGGATTGGAACATCCGCTGCAATCAAGATTTATCACATTTCCTGCAACAGAACAGCCAGTGTTAATATCATTTACTGTAATAGTATAATTACCGTTAGCTAAAGAACCAAATATTGGGCTAGCCTGGAAACCTCCACCTATTGAGTATTCATAGGAAGCTCCTAGCGGAGAGGTAACAGTAATAATACCATTATCCGTACCACCGCTGCAATCTGTTGTTGCAACTGGAACAGCAGGTAAGTCATTTACAGTTATCGTAACATCATCTGAGTTTTCGCAGCCATGAATGTCAGTAACAGTGACTGTGTATAAACCACCTGCAGCAATAGTGGCAGCAGTTATTTCAGGATTGTGTTCATCAGAAGTAAATCCGTTAGGACCTTCCCAGTCCCATGAAATTGCATCACCACCTATTTCTGATAAATTTATATTCTCTCCTACGCAAATTGGAGAATTACCGCCAGCAATAACTGAAGGAACATCAGAATATACGGTTAGTATATATGTCTGAACTGCAGCAACGCATGGTGCTCCGTCCGGATTGTCGGTTGTTAAAGTAATCGTAATAGTTGTTCCCGCATCAGCCGGAGCAGGTGTGTAAGTGAAACTGAAAGGAGATACTGTAACTGAAGCGACATCAAGTGAGCCTTCTCCGTTATGAATTAAATCAACCTGAGTTGCACTACCTCCAAAAGTATTGCCTGATACTGTAATATCAGAGTTCGGACATAAATTACCTGTATTTGCTGACAATGAAAGTGTAGGAGGGTTATCACATCCGCAATTCAAAGTAATTGGAGTGCCTTCGGTTGTACAACCGGTAGTAACATCCTCTACTGTTACTGTGTAGTTTCCATTTGTAAGCGGACCAAATGTTACTCCGGCTTGGTAATTGCCATCAATTGAATATTCATAATCAGCTCCCAAAGGTGCTGTAACAGTAATAATTCCCTGATCTTCACCACCTGAGCAGTCAATACTTGTAACAGGAGCTGTTGGATTTTCATTTACTGTAATGTTAATATCATCATTATCTGAACAAGCTCCGTTTGAAACATCATAGTCAATTGTCCATATGCCCTCACCTGCAACACTTGGACAGAAATTATTACCTATAACACCTGTTCCTGACCATACTCCACCTGGAGTAGCAGCAACAAGAGCTACACAACCATCAAATCCGCAAAATGGTCCGATAGGAGTAATTGTAGCATCAACTTCAGAGTCAACATGCAGAAGAACATCATTATCATCGGAACAGGTTCCATTAATAATTTCATAATTAATATTGTAATCTCCTTCTCCGATTGAAGGATCAAAAGTATTTCCTGTAACTCCTGTTCCTGTCCATGTACCACCTGGATTAACTGATAATAGTGTTATAGAACCTTCATTTTCACAGAAAGGACCTGTTGTTGTTATAGACGCATCAATAAGCTCATCAACAGTAATATCTTCTGTATCAGTATCCGTGCAAGCTCCATTAATTATTACATAACTTATCGTATTAACTCCTATGTTTGCATCACCCGGAGTAAATTCACCTGTCGCAGGATCTGAAATACCATTACCTGACCATGTTCCACCAGGAGTTGCAGCGGTTAGTATTACAGCAGGTCCGGTTTCGCAGAATGGCCCGGCAGCAGTAATAGTAACGTCTGTAACTTCATCAACGTGAAGAACGACATCATCATTGTCTGAACAAACTCCATTAGTAACAACATAACTGATGGTATAATCACCTTCTCCGATTGACGGGTCGAATGTGTTACCGGAAACACTTGTTCCAGACCATACGCCACCGGCAGTTATAGCTGCAAGTGTAACAACAGCTTCATTTTCGCAGAATGGACCTGTTGTTGTTATAGTAGCGTCAACATCATTATCAACCACTACCGTAATATTGTCAGTGCTGGTACAACTGTTAATGTCCGTAACGACGACTGTATATAATCCGCCATCAGCAGGAACAGCTGCAAGAATATCAGGATTTTGAACTGAAGGAACTGCACCATTCGGTCCTGTCCATACCCATGATGTAGCTTCTCCTCCGGTTTCTGTAAGATGAATATCATCACCTTCACATATTGGAGAGTTGCTGCCAAGTGTAATAACGGGATTTAGATTTACTGTAATATCAACATCGTCTGAATTTGTACAGCCGTTGATACCAGTAACGGTAACTACATAATTACCGCTATTTGCAGGTGATATTCCTGAAATAACAGGATTATGATTTGATGAGGAGAAAAGGTTAGGTCCTTCCCAAGCCCACGATATAGCAACTCCGCCGGTTTCAGTTAATGTCACCGAACCACCGTCACAAACAGGAGTAGAATTACCTGCTACAACATTTGGCAAAGATTTTACTGTCAATAAATATGTCTTAACATTGCTGGAACAAGGAGGCCCTTCAGGATTATCTGTTGTTACAGTTATGGTTACGACATTTCCTATATCTGCTACATCAGGAGTATATGTAAATTCAAATGGAGATACTGCTATTGTAGTCTGGTCAAGAGATCCGTTACCGTTGTGTCCCAGGTTAACCTGAGTGGCACTTCCACCAAATGTATTACCTGACACAGTTTTAGGTTCTATGCCGCAAGTATTCCCAACATAAGAAGATAGTGTTAATGTTGTTGGGGTCGGGCAACCACAGTCCAAATTATCTCCTGATCCAACACTTATACAACCTGAAGTTATATCTTGCACAGTTACAGTATAAGATCCATTTAATAATGGGCCAAAAATAGGACTTACCTGATATGATCCGTCAATAGTATATTCGAAATCTGCACCAACAGGTGAAGTTACAGTGATAATTCCCTGATCAACACCACCTGTACAGTCAACTGATGTAACCGGGACTGCAGGGTTTTCGTTTACTTCAACATCAATATCGTCACTATCTGAACAAGCTCCGTTTGAAACATTATAAGTAACATTGTGTGTACCATCTCCGGCAGAATTTGGATTAAAATTAGAGCCGGTCACTCCGGTTCCAGCCCATATGCCTCCGCCTGTTACTGCAACAAGTGCAACCGGAGCATCAGATGTGCAAAATGGCCCTATTGGAGTAATTGTAGCATCAACATCAGTATCAACATGGATAATTTCAGTATCATTATCAGAGCAAGCTCCATTTGTAATATCATAAGTAATAATATTATCTCCGGCAGCACCTGTAGGAGTAAATTCGCCGGTAGCAGGATTTGTAATTCCTGTACCTGACCATGTTCCACCTGCACTTGCAGCTAATAGAGTTACAGGAATTCCACTTTCGCAAAAAGGACCTGCAGGAGTAATTGTAGCATCAACATCTGTATCAACATGAATAGTTTCAGTATCATTATCAGTGCAAGCTCCATTTGAAATATCATATGTAATAATATTATCTCCAGCAGCACCAGTAGGAGTAAATTCGCCCGTAGCCGGATTTGTAATTCCAGTTCCGGACCATGTTCCACCGGCACTGGCAGCAGTCAATGTTACGGCAGATGCAGTTTCACAGAAAGGTCCTGCTGCAGTAATTGTAGCATCAACATCAGAATCAACATGAATAGTTTCTGTATCTGAATCTGAGCAAGCACCGTTGATAATATCATAAGTAATCACATTATCTCCAATTGCTGCAGATCCGGGGGTGAATTCGCCTGTTGCAGGATTTGTAATTCCATTACCAGACCATGTTCCACCTGCACTGGCAGCAGTCAATGTTACTGCAGATGCAGTTTCGCATAAAGGACCGGCAGGTGTAATTGTAGCGTCAACATCAGAATCAACATGAATAGTTTCTGTATCTGAATCTGAACAAGCACCGTTGACAATATCATAAGTAATCACATTATCTCCAATTGCTGCAGATCCGGGGGTAAATTCACCTGTTGCAGGATTTGTAATTCCATCACCGGACCATGTTCCACCGGCACTAGCAGCAGTCAATGTAACTGCAGAAGCAGATTCGCAGAAAGGTCCTGCTGCAGTAATTGTAGCGTCAACAGTAGCATCAACGTGAATAGTTTCGGTATCAGAATCAGAGCAAGCTCCATTTGTAACGTTATAAGTAATAATATTATCTCCTACAGCTCCGGTTGGGGTAAATTCTCCGGTAGCAGGATTCGTAATTCCTGTCCCAGACCATGTGCCACCAGAAGATGCTGCTGTTAAAGTTACCGGGATATTAGTTTCGCAGAATGGACCTGCAGGAGTGATTGTAGCATCAACAGCTGCGTCAACTTTAATGGTTAATCCATCTGAATTTGTGCAACCATGTGCATTAGTTACAGTTACTGAATAAAAACCATTGGAAGCTAAGCTAGCAGGACTTATAACAGGGTTATGATCAGTTGATGTAAAACCATCAGGACCTTCCCATGACCATGACACAGCATCGCCTCCGGTTTCTGTTAGCATAATGTCTTCGCCTTCGCAAACTGACCCTCCTCCAGCAATAGCATCAGGAACTGTTGCATATAATGCATAAGGTATTTGTGAAAAGTCGTTCCAAGCTAATTTTGTAGCTTTGTACAAAGGAGAACCTGTGGTAATAGTACTTCCAGTAATTATTTCCCACTGGTCAGGGGTAGTGCTCCAGTTTGATAAGCCTTCCCAAACTCCATCAGCTGCGTTATCATAGTATATATTTAAATCTGTTGCTGCTGTACCAGCTGTTCTGTTTATCTGATGATAAAACAAAGGATTTATTTCACAAATATCTGCTTCCCTGGCATCACGGTCAAAAGTTTCTGTAGTTGCATCAACATTTGCCATTCTGACTGTATAAGTATTGGCAGTAACAGTCGTTGGTCTTAACTCAACAGGTCTGTAACGGACTGTTCCAACGCTTGATCCTACCGGAAAAATATAATTTTGAGATAAATTAGTTTTGCGAGAAAGAAATCCACTATTCAAACTTGAGACAAAACCATTACCGAAAACAATGGCAGCAACATCAGTATTTTGCATGTAGAAACCAAACGTTGCAGTGCTTAATTCAACATCATTTAAATCAAGTATATGAGTACAATACTGATGAATTGTTTGTGTTTTAACATCTGTGCCATCTAATGTTAAATCATAAAAATAAGTTGAGGAAATACCTCCAAGTATTTGATTGCCACCTTGCAAAAATACTGTTCCGGTACCAGCGTTAAATGTGAGATTGTTTATCCAATCGCCATAAACTCTGTAGTAACCACTACCTCCTGCAGTTGAATTATTGATAAAATCATCAATAACAACTAGTTCACTTGTGCCGGAAACATTGTCAACAGCAATTTGACCACTCTCGTTCTGTACAGTTCCTCCAACATAAACTACAACACCTTTTGTTATAGTTATTGTAACACCATTATTATATAATAACTGTGCCTTTAAACAAGTCTGTATTACAAGAAGTAACAGACAGCAAAAGATTAAATTTTTAATTTTCATAAAACTAAACTTAAGTAGATATTTTATTTTTTATTTTCTATTTTCTTTGGTCTTTCAACATTTTATATCGCTAAAAAGATTAAATCTTATGAAGTAATATAATTTTATGTTATTTACTACAAAAACAAATTTACCTTAACTCTTACAACAATACTAAATATTGAATTACAAATGTACTGTATTTTTTAATAAGAATTTGTAATTTTAAAATATATTTATCAAAATTTATCAAAATATTTTATAGCTTCAGTTAAAGAGTTCATATTAAATTATTATTTGTAAATATGATAATAATGTATTATCGTATATTTGTTCAATAAAAGTATTTTTTAGCTTAAATTAGTGGGTTGGAAAAAGTCAATTATTTGTATTGGATATTGGATAATAGTATAAGAAATAAGCATTTGTTTAATTTATTTAGTATATTTGTAATTCAACTGCATGAGATATGAAAAAGAAGTCTATAATTTTTATTTGTATTATAGCTTGTATGCTATTTATTTCTTGTTCCATGGGAAGATACTTAGATTCTCCTGCATTTGTACTGATAGATGGCCCTTATAGTGTTGTGATTCCTGAAGGCGAATTTAAATACTTAGGTAATTATGAATCTGATAAATACGAGAATAAATTTTTATCTGAGCTGGAATCAGAGTTGGAAAGGCACAATATTTATTCAATGCGTTTGGAACCGGCAACTTCAGATAAATTATTTGCTGTAATAATAACGAAGTTAATTTTTAATGAGGAGTTTACTACTGAAGTTTTAACAGTTGACTCGCTTACTGAAACGCAAAAAGTATATAATGTTGTAAGTTGTTATGCGAATGCCGAATTTGATATTAATTATTCCGGATATGGAGGCAATGAGTTGTTAAAATCTAGCAGTGCATATTCATCAAAAGAAGAAAAGTTTAGTAATAAGAGAACATTTTTTCAATGGGTATTTGGAGTTAATAAGGATAATACAATATTTACATATACAGAATTGGAAGAAGAAGTTTTTATAGATTTATGCGAAAAAACTGCAAAAAGAACAGCATCTAAGATATCGAAAGTTTTATATAAGCAATTAAAGTAAATTTTGTCTATTAATTAATAGGTATATATTTTAAATAGGATTATTTTAATAAGTGACGTGATTTTAAAGATAATCAGTACATTTTTCAAGTTTAATACCTCTAGAGCCTTTAATCAGAAAAAATTTACCGGTTTCCGGATGTTTTACAATATAATTTGCAAATTCTTCAACAGTTTTAAAAAATGTATATTCGAAATCATTTCTGAATTTATAGAAATTACTGCCAACAAGATATATTTTTTTAAAAGATTTACTTTGAATTAGTTCAAGTATGTTTTTATGTTCTTGTTCTGCATCATCTCCTAATTCAAGCATATCACCAAGTATTAAGCTTTTGTTTTTATCAGATATATTATAGAAATGATCAATAGCAGCAGACATGCTTGTAGGGTTAGCATTGTAAAAGTCGAGTATGAGCGAATTTCTACTTGTTTTTACTAATTGGGATCTGTTATTCCTTGGAAAGTAACATGAAATAGCTGTATCAATAGCCGTTGCCGGCACATTAAAATATACTCCGATTGTTATTGCTGCTAAAATATTTTCGAAATTATATTTTCCAATAAGATTTGATTTCGCTAAACCTGAATAGTTATCCGATTTCCATTTTACAGCTGCTTGCAATGCAATTTCACTATATTCCCCATTGCAAAATGCATCACTAGTCGTGCCATAACTTATTGAACCATATTTGCCTAGTAATTTATTTAGAATTTCGTTGTCAATATTACTGAAGATTACTGCATTTTTTTTCTTTAGATAATTATAAAGTTCTGCTTTAGTCTTTTTTACACCTTCAAATGATCCAAAACCCTCAAGATGAGCTTTACCAATATTAGTAATTAATCCATAATCAGGTTCGGCAATTTCGCAAAGTGCTTTTATCTCTCCGGGATGGTTAGCGCCCATTTCAACAATACCTATATCAACTGTTTGATTCATTGACAGCAATGTTAATGGTACACCTATATGGTTATTTTTGTTTCCTCCGGTATAAGATACACGAGTTTTTTGAGCCAAAACAGAAGCAATAAGTTCTTTTGTTGTTGTTTTTCCATTAGTGCCTGTAATCGCTATTATAGGGATATTTAATTTTCTTCGATGATAATTTGCTAAATTTTGTAACTCTTTAAGAGTGTCGGGAACATAAAATATTTTTTTATCATCAGCAAGCGATTTTTTACTTGTGATTGCTGCCAAGCATCCATTATAAATGGCATTAGTTACAAAATCATTACCATCAAAGTTGTCGCCTTTTAGAGCAAAAAATATTGAACCGGGTTGTAAAATCCTGCTGTCAGTACTTATTTTTCGACAAGACTTGAATATCTGATATATTTTTTCTGTAGTTGTCATAAAAAGCAAAACCCCATTCTATTGGGGTTTTGATTGTAATTTTACACAGATTTTTATTTTGGTAATACAGTTGAGCCTACTCTATCCATAGCACATCTGAATCCAAGATCAGCACGTGCCATTTTTTCATCAAGGAATCTTCTGGTACCCGGAACCATCCAATAAGCTCTGTCTTTCCATGAGCCACCTTTAAATACTCGAGCTCTATCAGTAACAAGAGAAGACATTTTTTCATTTCTCATGCCATTACCTTTATTAGTTTTTGGATTTGCTTGGTTATACTGTCCACTTCCCCATTCTCCAAATTCACCCCATTCTCCAGATTTATACATATCAGGAGTCCTGTTTTTGAAGAATTGGTCAGGATAAATTATACTCCCATCAGCTAACTGCAATGCTCCGTCCGGCATAACAACAGATCCGTCAGGCATCATAATTGTTCCATTTGCTGTTTTTTCATGACCAGTTGGCAAAATATATGTCATATTTTGAAGATCTACTTTTATTCCGTTTGGCAATAAAATTTCATTTCCACCCGAAAGCAATGTAGCGCCTGGATATATTTCACCAACATTTTGAGCTGTTATGCCTGGATCTACAGGATCATTAATTCTTGTAGCATTTGATTCAGTAACAAATTTATCATCTTTTACCCAGTAATCTTCGGCAGGACCTCTTGGAATAAGAGATTCAAGATCTCCATCTAAGAAATTTCTGTTGTCTGCAGTTGTATAATTTTCTCTACTAAAACAAGCTTCATCACGAACAGGCTTTTTAAGGATTTTTCCTGAATAGTCAAAATAGTTTTCTGCTTCAGGTGTTAACTCTACATCACCGGTTCTAGGGTCAATGATTAATTGATAGTCAGTATATACATTACCTCTGAAAGGTCTGAATTCTTCCATATCTTCGAAAGTAAGATCTCTGTAAACATCCATAACCCATTCGTTAACATTACCTGCCATACAATATAGTCCATACTCATTTGGCCAGTATGATCTAACAGGAGCAGCAATATCCGCTTTATCATTTAATGCACCTGCAACCCCCATGTTATCACCACGACCACGCATTGAGTTGGCCATCATCAAACCTCTTTCTTCACCACGACTGTCATTTCTTATATAATGACCATTCCAAGGATATAATCTTCTTTCATAAATTCTTTCCTTATAATGATTTCCAATATGAGCCAAAGCAGCAAATTCCCATTCAGCTTCGGTAGGAAGTCTGTAGCGAGGTAAGAAAATACCATCTTCCATACGAACCCATCGTCTGTCTTCTCCGGTATTTACGTTTCCACCTTTACGACCTGCTTTAAGAACTGCAGGGTCAACATATAAATTTTGTACTTTACCATCAGGACCTTTACCTGTTTCATCAATTGAAAGGTCTAGGTTTTCTGCATAAATGAGGTAAGCGTCAAGGTTGAATTGTTTTGCTTGATCTTGAGGGGCAATGTATCTGTCAATAACGCCTTCACGAACTAATATTATTTCGTTTACTCGGTCAGTACGCCATTCACAATATTTTGTTGCCTGTACCCACGAAACACCAACAACAGGATATTCTTCATAAGCAGGGTGTCTCAAATACAATTCAACCATTGGTTCGTTATATGCTAATCTTTGTCTCCAAACCAGAGTGTCCGGTAATGCTTGTCTATACAAGAATCTGTAGTCAGACGCATAAACATATGACAACCAATATAAATACTCATTATAATCAATATTTCTGATTTCAGTTTCATCCATATAAAACGATGATACGGTCACTCTTCTTGGAATATTATTCCAGTCATACATGACATCCTGTTCTACTCGCCCCATTGCAAATGAACCACCTTCAATAAAAACAAGACCTGGACCTGTTTCTTGTTCATAACCGGGATGGTTTTGAAATCCGCCGAAATTCGGGTCACCATAATTCCATCCGGTGGTATTAGATACTTCTCTTTTGCAAGAACTTACAAGAATTACTCCTGTAAGAACGATTAACATAAACAAAGTATTCTTTTTCATATTTTCTATTTTTAAATACAATACATATTAATAACTAAAATGAGGGGCAACTTATTATCTTAAGCTTGTCAGGTTTTATATGACAACCAAAAGTATATGCTACAGAGACTTCGTGTGCCCCATAAGTTGAATTTTTAAGTCTTGAAACTGTTAAGTCATAGCTATAAGCAAAACGCAGATTATCTTGTTTAAAACCAGCCAACATAATAAATGAATCATATTGGAAGTTGAAATTCTGACGTAGCCAAAATCCTGCAACAACTTGTCTTCTTGCAATGTATAAACCCCAATTAAACTGTTGAAATTGACCTTGCTGATGAAACAACAACTGAGGAGCTATTTTAAGTTCACCTCTTCTGAAGTTACTACTATTAATTATTACTTCTGTTCCGAAGTGAGCAGTGAATTTTCTTGGTAATACAGCATCACTACCTCTAAGAAAAGATTCTGAAGGTTGAGTTAAATGGTGAACTGCGACTCCAAAAAAAGTTTTTTCACTAAAAGCGATAAGTCCGGTAGAAAAATCAACATAATTACGATGATCATTTACAACATCCGGATTTTCGAGAGAAGCATAAATAGGACCATATAAAGGATGAATCATATTAGGGAATACAAAATCCCAATTAATAGCTTTCATAATATAAGAAGCCTGAAAACCTCCGGCCATAAAAAATCTGTTAGTAACAGGTAATGTATATGAATACATACCACTTATCATTGTTGTTGTGATAGTACCACCTCCCTGAACGTCGTTCATAAGGTGCAATCCAACACCACCTTGTAGTGCATTAAGGTGCTGATCATAAGATGCACTATAGGTAACATAAGTCGGACCCAAGGCCGGCCATTGATTACGGTAATTTAAGCTGACTCGCGGACATTTTTCTGCTCCCGCAAAAGCAGGATTCAAATATAATGAGTTTGCATAAAACTGAGAAAAATGTGCATCCTGTGCTTTAATTACACTCCAACTGCCTATTATTAAGGCACTTAACACGATTATGAAACGTTTGACCATAATATTCATCTTAACAACAATGCGCAATTATAATAAATTTTCTACCAATATTAAAATATAAACTACAATAATAAACTAAATTTGTCGTTTTAGAAAATAATTATCAAGTTTTTTTTATTTTTTTTATAAATTTTGTGTTTCTATGAAAAAAATTCCAATACTTTTCATTCTCTGTTTTATTAACAACTTGTTAACAGGCCAAATTGTGACTTTTTCTGATTCCATTTTTTGGCAAAATAATAAAACTTATCTTAATAACGACAATATACTCTCAGATATTTTGTTTTTTAAAGACGCTTATAATCGTTCAACTGATAATTTGCCCGTTTATTTTATAAAAAAATCTATAGATTCAAATGCTGAAATAGTTGATATCATTTTAGTTAGAGCTGATTATGAGTTAGTTGAAAAAGAAAATTATCAACAAGTGCAAAATGTTGAAAAAATTTCTGATAAGCCGGAATTAATTTCTTGGATTTCAACTTTTAGGAAAGGATATTACTTAAATTTTGAGTTGGTTCCATTAAGAAAAAATCCACAAACAGGTGAACTTGAAAGAATTGTTTATTTTGAATGTAAAATACAATATAAAATAAAACCCATTAATAAAAATGGTATTAAATACTCTTCATCTTCTATATTGGCTAGTGGTAAATGGTATAAAATTAAGGTTGAAGAGTCTGGTATATACAAGATTTCATACTCTCAGTTGGTTGAAATGGGCTTTAGTGATTTTTCTCAAATAGGTATATTCGGATACGGAGGTTTATTACCGAAAACAGCAGGACAGATTGTTGCAGATGATCTGCCCGAAAGACCGGTTTATAAAGTAGATGTTAACTCAAATTCAATTTTTGATAGCGGAGATTATTTGCTGTTTTATGCAGATGGACCACATAATATTTCTTATAATTCTTCAGGTTCAGCTAGTCATGAGTTTCATAATTATTCCGAATATGCTTATTATTACATTTCTGACAGGGGAAGTTATAAACAGGCTCAAAATGTCGAATCTTTGGTAGATTATGATTACAATGTTACAACTTACGATGATTATAAGTTTTTAGAGAAGGACTCTTTAAATCTTATGGCCTCGGGAAGAAATTTGTATTGGAGGGAGTTCGATTATTATCTTACTCATAGTTTTTCCTTAACACTGCCAAATGTCTCGCTTGATGATTCAGCAAAAATTACAGTTAATCTGGCAGCTAAATCTTCTGTGTTGAGTTCTTTTAATTTATATATTAATGGTATCGCTCAGGATCAAATAAATATAAGTTCTGTTTCGGGATCATCGACAGATTGGTATGCCAGAACAAACAGCAAAAGAACTTTTTATATTATACCCACATCGGATAATTTTACATTTTTACTTTCTTACAATAAAACAGCTTCAAATTCAAAGGGATGGTTAGATAATATTTCTGTTCAGTGCAGAAGGAAACTGACAATTGAAAATGGAAGTGTTTTATTTAGAGATACTAAAAGCGTAGGAGACGGCAAAAATGCAAAGTTCAATATTGCCGGAGCTTCTTCTCAGACAATTATTTGGGATATTACTGATCGATTTAATGTTAAAGTAATCAATGGTGTGTATTCTTCACAGAAATATACTTTTATTGCTAGCGCATCGGAATTAAAGGAATACGTTGCTTTTATTCCTTCATCTAATTTTCCTTCACCTGTATATATAGGACATTCGGATGTAGGTGAAGTTGAAAACCAAAATCTGCATGCTCTTCCTAACGCGGACTTGATAATAGTTGCACATCCCGATTTTTATTCACAAGGATTAGGTATAAAAGCATTGCATGAGGATTATGATGATATGAGTGTTGTAATAACAACTCCGCAGAAAATTTATAATGAGTTTTCGTCAGGAGCTCCTGATGTAAGTGCAATTAGAAATTTTGTAAAAATGTTTTATGATAGAGCAGGTTCTGAAATTGATTTGCCGAAAAACTTACTGCTTCTTGGCGATGGTAGTTATGATAACTTGTCTAAAAGTCCTGCAGTATCTAATTTTATTTTGACTTATGAATCTGATAATTCACTAGCACCAACAAGTTCATTTGTTTCAGATGATTTTTATGTTTTTCTTGATGATGGTGAAGGTTCTTTAAGCGGAGCTCACGATATGGATATGGGAGTTGGTAGAATACCGGTTAAGACATCTGCAGAAGCTCAGGCATTTCTGAATAAATTACAAGCTTATTATTCTCCGCTGGGCTATGGAAACTGGAAAAATAACATTTTATTAATAGCTGATGATGCAGAAGGGGGTGAAACTATTCATCAAACACAGACAAATACTCTTGGATTGCTAATTGAAACTAATCATCCAATTTTCAATGTCGAAAAATTATTTCTGGATGACTATGAACAGGTTTCTACTGTTCAGGGGCATAGGTATCCTGATGTTAATCAGGCAATAAACGATTACATAAATAATGGCATGTTGGTAGTAAATTGGATTGGTCATGGTAATGAAAAAGGTTGGGCACACGAAAGTGTTTTAACCTTGAGTATGATTAAAACATGGAAAAATAAGAATAAATATCCTATATTTGTTACTGCAACTTGTGAATTTTCTCCCTATGATAATCATCTACTTGTTTCGGCAGGAGAGGAAGTTCTTTTAAATCCTGATGGTGGCGGAATAGCTCTGTTTACAACAACCAGACTTGCTTTTGCATCAAGTAATGCCTCATTAACAAACAATTTTTACGAGCATCTTTTTTCTTTTGGTTACGATTCGAAAGTCAATACTATAGGATTGTCAGCCGCTTATGCAAAAAATGATCAGGGCAGTGATACCAATAAAAGAGTTTTTGCCTTATTGGGAGATCCTGCGATGAGACCGTCTGTACCTGAGCTTAAGGCTTATACAACTAAAATAAATGGTGAGGATATAGCCACATTTAATGATACACTCAAAGCCAAAGAACTAGTCAAATTTGATGGAGTTGTAAAAAATCCTGATGGAACATTGGCTGAAGATTTTAATGGAATAATTTATCCCGTGGTATATGATAAAAGAAATGATTATTCAACCAGAGGTAATGATGGGTATACTCCTTTAGATTATACAGCACAAAAGAATATCATATTTAAAGGTAAAGCCACTGTGTCAAAGGGAAAATTTACTTTTAGTTTCATTATGCCGGTTGATATTGCATATTTTTATAATTATGGGAAAATCAGTTATTATGCCGAAAACGGTATTGACACAGAGGCTAATGGTTATGATATTAGTTTTGTTATAGGAGGAAGTTCAAATAATCCGGTTAACGATAACGAAGGCCCAATTATAGATTTGTTTATGAATGATGAGCAGTTTGTACCCGGAGGCATAACTGATGAGAATCCTCTTTTGCTTGCTCAGATTTCAGATGAATCGGGTATTAATACTGTTGGTAGTGGTATTGGGCATGATATTACAATGATTTTTGATGAAAATACTGCAGGAGCAATTGTTTTAAATAAATTTTATGAATCTGAAACCGATGATTATACAAAAGGGGAGGTTAATTACCCAATGTCTGAATTGGCTTTAGGTCCTCATACTCTCAAAGTGAAAGCTTGGGATGTTTTAAATAACAGTAGTGAGGCCGTAACAGATTTTATTGTTGCAAGTTCTTCCGAAATGGTTTTGGAGCATATTTTTAATTATCCTAATCCTTTTTCAACAAATACTGCTTTTTATTTTGACCATAATCAGCCATTTGTAAATCTACAGGTGTTAATACAAATTTTTACTGTTTCGGGTAAGCATGTTAAAACCCTTGAAACAGATATGACTACTGTTGGATATAGGAGTGAGCCGATATTTTGGGATGGTAAAGATGAATACGGTGATAAAATTGCAAAAGGTGTATATATTTATAAAATCAAGGTTAAATCTCCTACAGGTGCAGTAGTTGATAAATTTGAAAAATTGGTTATACTGAATTAATTTTTTCGCATTGTAATAAATTGCTATTTTTGTCGTTACTAAATATAATGTTTAGTTTTATTATATTTGTATAAATTTCAATAATAAAAAAATGATTAGAAAGTCAATAATAGGGGTAGTTTTAACAGTTGTAGTTCTATTCGCAAATGCTCAAGTTACTCAAGATGATGTAATTGGTCGTGATGCACCTAATACAATAACCACCACTGTTCCATTTTTACTTATTGCTCCCGATACAAGATCGGGTGGGTTAGGAGATGCAGGTGTAGCAACAACTCCGGATGTTAATTCAATGCACTGGAATGCCGCAAAATATATTTTTATTCAAAATGATGTTGGGGTTTCAATATCCTATACTCCATGGTTGCGACAATTGGTTTCCGATATGAATCTAGCTTATGTGTCAGGTTATAAAAGATTAAATAAAGAAAATGTAATCAGTGCTTCATTGTTATATTTCGATTTAGGTAGTATTCAATTTAGAGATATTAATAATGCGTTGCTTAGAGACTTTACTCCTCATGAGTTTTCGGTTGATTTTGCTTATTCAAGAGTTTTGGCTGAAAAACTTTCGGGTTCTGTTGCCTTGCGTTTTATTTATTCAAATCTTACAGGGGGTATCGAAGTACAAGGCAATGAGTCATTCCCCGGAAAATCTGTTGCAGGTGATTTCTCATTATATTATTATAATGATGAAATTGGAATAGGGAGTATGGATGGAACCTTAATGTGGGGTTTGAATATTTCTAATATTGGTGCAAAAATATCATATACAACTAATGAATACAAGGATTTTATTCCGACAAATTTCAGAACGGGTGTCGGTTATGTTTTAAAACTTGATGAACATAATGAATTCATGGTTGCTGTTGATGTTAATAAGCTTTTAGTCCCAACTCCACCGGTTTATTACAGTGCAGGAGATACTATTGCAGGAACAAGTCAAGTGGTTTTACCGGGTGAAGAAATTATTAAATACGGTAGCGATCCTGATGAAGCTTCTATCGCATCTGCTTTATTTACATCATGGTACGATGCCCCCGGAGTTGCCACTCCGTTCGTAAAAAACAATCAGGCTTCACCATTTCGTGAAGAAATGGCAGAATTTACTATATCAGCAGGTGTTGAATATTGGTATGATAAACAATTTGCTCTGCGTGTAGGATATTTTAACGAACACCAATATAAAGGAAACAGAAAATATTTTACAGTTGGTGCCGGTTTAAAAATGAATGTTTTTGGGCTGGATTTCGCTTATTTAATTCCTACTACACAAGCCAATCCATTACAGAATACACTTCGATTCACCCTTACATTTGATATTGGTGGATTGTCCTCGGAAAAGAGCTAATATGGATTTTAGAATTGGTATAGGGTACGATGTTCATGTTTTAGAATCCGGATTGGATTTTTGGTTGGGAGGTATAAAGATAAATCATTACAAGGGTTGTGTTGCTCATTCGGATGGGGATGTTTTAATTCATGCAATTTGTGATGCAATGCTTGGTGCAGCTAATCTAAGAGATATAGGATATCATTTTCCTGATAATGATAATTCTTTTAAAAAAATTAACAGTAAAATCTTGTTAAAAAAAACACTTCAATTAGTACAAGATAAAGGTTACACTATTGTAAATATTGATTCTGTAGTCAGTCTCCAAAAACCAAAGATAAAAGATCTTATACCTGAAATGAGATTAAGCTTGTCTCAAGTACTTGATATTGAAGAGGATCAAATATCAATAAAAGCAACTACAACCGAAGGTCTTGGCTTCGAAGGTAGGGAAGAAGGTGTTAGTGCGCAGGCTATAGTGATGATTCAGAAAAAATAAAGTTCAATTTATTTAATTATTTTTAATGCTTGAGATACAGCATTCAATGTTGGTTGTCCTGATATTTTACTTCCAACAGCACCCATCATCCATTGCTGTGGTATGATTCTACCTTGAAGCAACATTCGTGTTATTTCATCAGAGAATTTCTTGTCTTGTACATATTGTTCTACCTGAAATTCTATAAGATGCCCAACCGGATAATTTGCAAGATATAGAGGTGAAGTTATCATGTGTGAGTAAATTGCAAGTAATGGACAGTCTTTTGTCCCTAATACAGGATAATAATATTTATTCCACACGTCTTTTGCAATTTTTTCTACAGCCTCCTGAAGCTCTTTTGCGTTTGCGTCAGGATTTTCGTACATCCACTGCCATACATACATGTCAACTAAAGATACACCCATAATTTCGTAAGCCGACCAGCAATTATCTAGAGCAGCGAGAGCCTCAGTTTCTGATTTATTAGTTGGATTTGGTCTCCCTAGCAGTTTTAAATCATTGCCTTGAAACATAAATGCGACTGCTTCTGTAAATGCAGTGTTTGGAACTCCTGCAAGCATGTAGTAATCAATATCGTAGAGCGTTATTGTTTGTTCAACATTGTGACCGAGTTCATGTGTAGCAATATTATATCCTTTATAATCCATTCCATTTTTGCCAACTCTTGTGCGAAGATGAGCAACATCTCCTTTCATTTGAGCACCCCAGGCATGACCTGCTCCTCTGGCCGGATCTACAGAGATTTTATTGGCAATATATATTGCTTTTTCCCTGGACCATCCAAGCTCTTGTAACATTCTTGGTATATCATTATCAAAAGCCTGAGGATTTGGGTACTTTCGCCTTGTAATTTGGTTAAGTTCTTCTTCGTTAACGCTTGTACGGGGAGTAAAACCATTATACCAAATATCGAATGGCTCCAGATCACGACCTAGTCTTGATTTTATTAATGCCGCAACTTCTTTGATTTGAGGAGATGTTATAAAATCTATAAATAAAGTTTCAATTTCCTTTTGAGTTAATTCCATAGATTGGTCGAAAGCTCTTTGTATGTATGTAGGATATATCGGATTGTATGGGTCCATTGCTGATAAAGCTTTGAAATTATGTAATAGGTGTTCGTATCTTGTATATGGTTCAGGAGTGAACTTTGTTTCTTTTCCGTCTTTATATAGCTTATTTGCAATTGGATCCCACTGATAACCATCATTATTAATGATTTCCGATGGAATTTCTTGACTTACAATTCGCATCATGACATTGAATATTACTTTTTGTTTTTCTAAACCATTTTGAGAATTATAATTTGACTTTAATTCATCACGTAATCCCCAATGGGTTATCAGTACCATGTCTGAAGGAAAATAAGTCTTTAAGTCTTTATTGACAAGATTGCCCATGTAAATGTTATAGTCTGCAATATAAGTATCCGCATTTGTAGAAGCAACCGAAGCGTTTTGCAGCAGTTCAGAAGGTACTCTTGAAATAAAAAGATCTCCCATTCTTGCAAAAGCCCAGTCAAGTCTTGACCATTTTTCGGAATTTTTAATTTTTTCTTCCAGTGAGTAAGATGGGAAATTTAAAACAACATAAAATGCTAACTTATTCGAAAATAAATCTTCATTGATATGTGATGATACAGAATAAGCACCCATAACTTCATCGACAAAATGGATTTCTCCCATGTCGAGGTGTAAAGGTTCCATAAGCTTAACCGTCATTGTGTTGTAATATCCAAACAGCAATTCAAAGTTCCTTTCCAGTTTGTTGTATGCAATAAGCAGACTTGCCGAATCTGCAACGAAATTTTCAACACAAAAAGTATTAAATGCCTGAAGATCTCCATCTGTTTCCTGCCATAGTGCAGCAACTTGCTTTACACCTTTTTCAATTCTAAAAGATTCTTTATCAGTATGGATTTCTTTTATTTGTCTTATTGTTTCATTAATATCATCTTCGGATATTTTAAATTCAGATTTCTTTTCGGCTGTATTGTTAGTTTTGGTATTATTACAACCTGTGGCAAAAATAACTGCAATAACCATTATTGAATAGACTGCTTTTTTCATATATTTTCTTTTAATTATGACTAATTTACAAATTACTTTATGATTTTTAACTTTTATCTATTCTGTAAATAAACTATCAATTAACTTATCATCTGCTAGTTCGGGAACCGTTATTTTCATTTCAGGGTTTTGTTCCATTGCTCTTTTAATTGAAAAAATAGCAGCCTCATTTCTTGCCCAGCTTCTACGACTTATTCCGTTATTAACGTCCCAGAAGAGCATCATTTTGAGTCGTCTTTCTGCATCTTCCGAACCATCAAGAACAAGCCCGAAGCCACCATTTATGACTTCTCCCCAACCAACTCCGCCACCATTATGAATTGAAACCCAAGTTGCTCCGCGGAAAGAATCTCCGATTACGTTGTGTATTGCCATATCTGCAGTAAATTTACTTCCATCATAAATATTTGATGTTTCACGAAATGGTGAATCTGTTCCCGATACATCATGATGATCGCGTCCCAATACAATAGGTTGAGATATTTTACCTTCTTTTATGGCATTGTTAAAAGCTTCTGCAATTTTAATTCTTCCTTCGGCATCAGCATATAAAATTCGTGCTTGAGACCCAACGACAAGATTATTCGCTTTAGCTTCTTTAATCCATTTTATATTATCATGCATTTGTTGTGATATTTCAGTCGGCGAGTTTTTTGCAATTTCTTCGAGGACATTCATGGCTATATTATCTGTCATTTCAAGGTCTTCTGGCTTACTTGAAGTGCAAACCCAACGGAAAGGACCGAATCCAAAATCAAAACACATTGGACCCATAATATCCTGAACATAAGAAGGATATTTAAAGTCAATTCCATTTTCTGCCATTACATTAGCACCTGCACGTGAGCTTTCGAGTAAAAATGCATTACCATAATCAAAGAAATACATGCCATCAGATGTAAGTTTATTAATAGCATTAACCTGTCTGATTAGTGAATCCTGAACAAGTTTTTTAAATTTCTCAGGCTCTTTAGACATTAAATCTTTAGATTCTTCATAGGAACATCCGACAGGGTAGTAACCACCTGCCCATGGGTTATGAAGAGATGTTTGGTCACTACCTAAATCAACTTTTATCTGTCTTTCGGCCAGTTTTTCCCATAAAGTAACAATATTTCCTAAATAAGCAATAGAGTAAGGTTTTTTAGACTTTTGAAGCTCAAGAGCTTTGTCTATTGCCAAGTCTACGTCATCAATAATTTCATCAACCCAGCCTTGTTCGTAGCGTTTATTTGCAGCCAAAGGATTTATTTCGGCAATAACACTTACAACTCCAGCAATATTTCCAGCTTTGGGTTGAGCTCCACTCATTCCACCAAGTCCTGATGTAACAAATAATTTTCCTTCAGGACCTTCATTTTCTTCACTTATTTTGCGACAGGCATTAAGAACAGTTATTGTAGTTCCATGTACAATCCCTTGTGGACCTATGTACATGTATGAACCAGCTGTCATTTGACCATACTGACTTACTCCAAGAGCATTGAATTTTTCCCAATGGTCGGGTTTCGAATAGTTCGGAATTACCATGCCATTTGTAACAACAACTCTTGGAGCATCTTTATGTGATGGGAAAACACCGAGAGGATGACCTGAATACATCACAAGTGTCTGTTCATCAGTTAAGCTGGCAAGATATTTCATTGTTAAAAGATATTGAGCCCAATTTTGGAATACTGCTCCATTTCCACCATAAGTAATCAGTTCATGTGGATGCTGAGCTACAGCATTGTCTAGATTATTCGAAATCATAAGCATAATTGCTGCTGCTTGTACGCTTTTATGTGGAAACCATGAAATATCTTTAGCAGTAATTTCATAATGCGGACGAAAACGATACATATAAATTCTACCGTATTTCTCAAGTTCGTGCTTGAAATCATTAGCTAATTCGGTGTGAAATCTTTGAGGAAAATATCTCAAAGCATTTCTAATAGCAAGTTTTTTTTCTTCACCGGATAAAATTTGCTTTCTTATTGGTGCATGATTGATATTATCATTATAATCAGCAGGTGCCGGAATTACTGTTGGTATGCCCTGCAAGATGAGTTTTTGAAATTCTTCTTTTGAAATCATTTGTCTGAAAATTTTTGTTATGAAACCAACGATAAAGATAGAAATATTTTTTGGTACTCTGTTATTTCATAAAAAAAAACCTGCAATCGCAGGTTTTTTTTAGAGTTTTTCAAATCGAAATTCCCACATCCCCAGAAGTCCAGCATCTTCGATAATCCAACATTCTTTGTTGGTCAATCTTAGTATTGTAGCTTCTTCCCATGTTTCTGAACCTTCATCTTTAGTCATTAATATTGCTTTATCATCACTAAATTTCCACTCGAAAGAAACGGTTGAACTATTTCCTAAAAATGTAGTTTGACGGGTACCGGTTTTATCTGAATTGAAAGTGAATTTATAGCTAAGAGCACTGTTTTCTTGCAGAGCATCATTAATGTATAATTCTTTTTGTTCCCAGACGCCTTTCATTCTAAACTCAGGAGTTAACATACTGAATTCAGGACCTTCGTCATATCCTTTACAACCTATAAAAGTTATAGCTGCTAAAATTGTTATAACAGATATGTTTATATACTTCTTCATAAAACTATTCTTTTGTCATTTTAGTAATTGTAGTTACAGTAACACTGTTTTCTGTTTCAATAGTTCTTACCCAAAATTCTGAGTTTGTTAATCTTATAATTTCTCCTTCTTCCCAATCGCCGAATTCTGTTTCATCAACATCTTTTGTGCGTGTTCTAAGATGTTCTTTTTCCTCGTCGAATTCCCATTCAAGATCAGATGTGAAAGTAAAACCTGCCCATGTCATAGCCATGCTACCTGTACCATCTTTTTCTAAAGTTGATTTTATTATCATACCTTCAAGATCTTCAACTGTTCCATTTATAGTAACCTCAGTTAAAGTCCATGTGCCAACAATTCTGGCTTTTTTTGTTAACAGAGTAAAAGATGGACCCTCTTCATATTTTGCACATGAAGATAAAATCATTGTTGTTGCTGCGAAAATGCTTAGAATAATTGCGATTTTTTTCATAATCATAAGTTTTAAGTTAATTATCGGTTATTTAATTTTTGCGAAAGATAGTAATTTTTTTATATAAAAACCAATTTTTTTGATTTAAGGAATTTGTCGTAAAAAGCGATTTAATTTCAAATAGTTAGTTTTCTAAAAAGTGAAATTCGGTTGGCTCTGAAGAATCTGTATCAGCAAACCAAAACTCAGAATTAGTCAGCTTTAAAATTGTCTTGTAATTACTCCAAACACTCCATTCGTCATTTAGGCCTTTACTTCTTTCTCGAATTTTCTCCTTTTTAGCATCAAGTTCCCATTCGAATTCAGTTTCTAAGGTCGAAGAATTAACAGTAATATAACTTGTCCCTGAGCCGTCTGAATTGTACACAACTCTGTATTCTGATATTCCCTGATCTACTAATGAAATTGTTTGCCCATCAATAATATATGCACTTAGAGTGTAATCTCCTACTATACGTTTTTCGACAGACCTTAAGCTTATAAAAGGGCCATCTTCATATTTGTTGCAGGAGTTAAATGCAATAAGTAGTGACAAAAAGAAAAGGATTAGAATTTTTGATTTCATTATTCAGTGATTTTTGTGTACCTTCTTTCAATAATATATTCACACTGCTTGACTTGAGCCGTTTCATCAGAAATCCATAATTCATCATTTGTCAAACGTAATATTTTATAGTTATTACAATGTAGTAATACTTGCTCAGAATTAGTATCGAAACTTACAATTATTTCAGTTTTGTCGTCATTAAATTGCCAGGTCCCTGTGTTTTCAGTCAAATTTCTTGTCATATTTGTGTAAACGGCTATTATAGTTCCTTGTTCGCAAAAGGTATATTTTACATTGCTCTCTTCTGATAGTAGAACATTGTCTGTTTTGTCATTTATAATAACATCAGTAAGTTCCCATTCTCCTGCAATTCTTGTATTTGCATTTAAAAATGATACAACCGGACCATGTTCATAATTGGTGCAACTGTTTAAATAGGCTAAAAAAGATAAGATTATAAGTAATTTGAACTTTTTCATATCTTATATATTTTATGCAAAAATAAGTATTTTTTTAGATATGCATAATGATAGACTTTAATTGTACTAACCGAATGATGTTAAAAGGTGGTGGTGATAAACAAAAAACCCGCTCCTTTGTAGAAGCGGGTCAAATTGTTTTAAGAAATAGAATTATTCTACAATAAATTTAATAACAGCAGTTTTGTCTGCTTGTGTTATTTTTGCAAAATATACTCCTGCTTCAAGATTTTCAATGTTAATAGTAGAGAGTTCAGAATTCACATTGATTTCGCTTACAACCTGTCCAACAAGATTAGTAATTGTAATCATTTCTGCACCATTAGGGACATTAACAGAAACAAAATCACTTGCAGGGTTAGGATACAAACTAATTTTTGAAGCAAATTCTGAATCAACATTTGCCAGTACAACAATGTCTGATTGTCTTCTATAAGTTAATTCAAAAGCTCCGTAAGAGTAAAAAGTCATGCCTGTAATATCGTAATGCGTTCCTATAACCGCAGTAAAATCAAACATTTCGTTATCCTGGCATTTAAGATCTGATGTCCCATCGTTAACTGTCCATTCTCCGTATTGATTAATAGCTACAGTACATTCTGCATCATGAACTTTTATCAGACATGCTTCGTATTGTTCGGTATTTGCATCTGCTGCACTTACAAGAGTTGCAGTAGGTACTATTCCATCCGGAATTATAACTTCAAATGAAGTTACATTTTCGAGTTGAGTCATATTGTAAAATTCGTCAACACTAGCTGCGATTTCTACAGAGTCACCAATTTCAGGAGAATTAACCAAATCGTAAACATAAATTCCGTTCCATGCACCTGCACCTTGTTGTATAAAATAACCTTCGAAATGTTCGCTTTCGTTAAAATTTGCTGTTACTACAGCTCTTATCCAAACTTGCTGTCCAACTAATGGCGAATTACCATTTACATTTGTTGTATATTGTATGTCATAAATATTGGTATATTCAGGACCGGCAAGATTTACTGTAATATTTATTGAAATCGTAACAGCAGGACTTAATGAAGCATTCGACATATCAACCAATTCTAGGTTAATTACATGTGGACCTTCGGTCAAACCAGTTATAGTTATTGGACTTGTAGTTACATAAGCATCATCATCTCCGTCTACATTCCAAGCTACTTTTCCGTCTGTTCCAAGTACAAAGTTACTTACAGAGAATACAACACTGGTATTATCATTATAAATTGTAGCATTGTTTGTTGGAGATGATACTATCAGCATGGGATCTGTACTTACACCGTTATCAATAACGTCAGCAGCATCTCTAGGTAAAATTTTCCAAGCATCAAAAGAATAATCAACAAGTCCTGTTACAGTGTATGAATTACCTAGTACCGCGGTATAAGGATACATAGTGTCATCAATCAGAATTACTCCGCTACCATCATTTATTTCCCACATTCCATATCCTGCGTCAGCATTTGTACAAACGCCGGTTGTTGAAACTAATACCCCTTCGTACATTTCAACTCCGACATTGCCTGTATTTAATACCGTTGGGTCAGCAATAGTGTTTCCCGAACTTTGAACAGTAATATTGGTTATTGTTGATAATTCTGTTAACCCATTATATTCTGTAACGGTTGCAGACACATAAACTAAATCTCCCATTGCAGGGCTACCTGTTGTGTTATAATAAACATAAATACCATTCCATGCACCGGCACCATCCTGAATCCAGAATTTATCTCCGAACTTGCCACATACAACACCTTCGGTAGTAACAGCCTGAGTTGCCAAAGGAGAAGCTCGGTCACCTGCTGTGGTGTATTGAATGTCATATATAGGGGTAATAGTTGGACCTGCAGTATTTACTGTAAAAGTAACCTGTTTTGTTACACTAGGATCTAATGACGCATTTCCCATATCAACAAGCTCTAAAAGAACAGTATGTTCTCCATCTTCGAGATCTAGAAGCTCTATAGGGCTTGTTGTAGTGTAAGAAGCACTTCCACCGTCAACAGT
>Ga0116143_10000953_pt1 | contig 36724 bp, 41 predicted proteins | sample AD_UKC034_MetaG_FD_89745 | JGI IMG/M metagenome (GOLD analysis project Ga0116143, IMG submission 89745) | Active sludge microbial communities of municipal wastewater-treating anaerobic digesters from USA - AD_UKC034_MetaG | ecosystem: Engineered > Bioreactor > Anaerobic > Digestate | place: USA... | reverse complement strand
GGATTTGTTTTTTCAGCACTCATTGCGATTCCGGTCTTTCTTACGGGAGAACCTGCGGAAGAAGCAGTAGAAGAATTGCCGGGGGTAACGCATGAAATTATTCATTCGCACGAAGAGGCAGCAGAGTTCTCTATTTGGATGATAGAACTATTGGGGTTAATTTCCCTTCTTTGGTTTTTTGTCTCTGAAAGATTAAGGAACCTTTTAAATTTATTTATTCTATTATTTGGTTTTATTTCTGTGATTTCGCTAGCCTATACCGGCTTAGAGGGTGGTAAGATCCGACATTCAGAAATTAGAGACAATACAATTGCATCACCCGTTTTAGAAGAGGACGATGATCACTAGGTAGGTAACTATCCATTTCAGCAGATAAATACACGGATCCATTTGTCTTTTTTTTGTCATAAAATTCCTGACAGATTGAAATCTGTATGGTGCTGTATGGTTTCGGTGACCGCATGATATTTATCATACTCTAACGATTTGTATGGTTTAGTTTTGTGCGATAAACTAGAAAAGCATTGTTAGTCAGAGTAACAAAACAGTTTAGCTTTGAAATGGCACATGCCTTGATGGACTATGATGGACCTTGTAAAAATATACACGGCCATTCTTACCGACTTGATGTAACTGTTGCCGGATATCCGATTGTTGAAGCCGGAAACCCTAAGTTAGGGATGGTAATAGATTTTGGTCAGCTTAAGTCAATCGTGAATGAAGCTGTGTTGAATATTTTTGACCATTCAACCGTTTTGAACGAGCTTTCCGCTCTTGGAAATCAGCTTGACCTCAATCTTGTTTTTGGTAATCTCCTTCTTGTCCCTTATCAACCGACATGTGAAAATTTACTCTTGGACATGAGAGAACGAATTCTCACGAGCTTACCTGATAACATTTTCCTGGTATCAACAAGACTTCATGAAACAGCAACAGCTTTCGCAGAAATAATAGAAAAATTTAGTGACAATGGAAACTGAATTGATCCGGAAATATAATGTTGCAGGACCACGATATACAAGTTATCCAACGGTACCGTATTGGGATAACTCACCTGGTATAGAAAGCTGGTTGAACTTGATGAAGGAAACTTTTATTTCTACGAACAGCAACGGCATCAGTTTGTACATTCACTTGCCTTATTGTGAGAGCCTGTGTACGTATTGTGGATGTAATACCCGCATCACTGTTAATCATTCTGTTGAACTGCCTTATATTCAGGCAGTATTAAAAGAATGGAAGATGTATACGCATCAGTTACCCGGTCGGCCAAAGATCCGTGAAATTCATCTAGGCGGAGGAACTCCAACTTTTTTTAAATCTGAGAACCTGAAATTATTGATTGACGGAATTTTAAGTGAATCTGACATAGCAGAAAATTTTGAATTTGGTTTTGAAGGCCATCCGAATTACACAAGTGAAGATCAACTTCTGACGCTTTATAAACTTGGTTTTCGACGCGTCAGTTTCGGTGTGCAGGACTTCGATCCAAAAGTCCAGAGTGTAATAAACCGAATTCAGTCTGTTGAGCAGGTTAGAACAGTTACTAATTGGGCTAAAAATATTGGATACACTTCTGTCAATTATGATCTTATTTACGGTCTGCCTCTGCAGACACAGGCTAGTATAAAAAATACAATCTTTCATGTCAGAGAACTGCAACCTCATAGGATTGCATTCTATTCCTATGCACACGTACCCTGGGTGAAGCCCGGACAAAGACGATTTACTGAACTTGATCTTCCATCAGGAGAAGAGAAAAGAAATCTTTATGAGTTGGGAAGAGCGATGCTTGAAGATGCAGGTTATGTGGAAATTGGAATGGATCACTTTGCTCTCAAATCCGATACGTTATTTGAAGCTTACACAAAAAATAATTTGCATAGAAACTTCATGGGTTATACAACCAATGACACAAAATTGTTAATTGGTCTGGGTGTTTCGTCTATCAGTGATTCCTGGAATTGTTTTGTTCAAAATGTAAAAGTAGTTGAGCAGTATGTGAAACTATTGAACGAAGGAAGTTTTCCAATTCTAAAAGGTCATATATTGAGTGCTGAAGACCTTGAGATCAGAAAACATATTCAGGAGCTAATGTGCAACTTCGAAACATCATGGACGGGAAATAGTCTGTTTAAAGAAATGCTGGGGGGCACCATTGACAGACTAAAAGAACTGAAAGAAGATGGGTTGCTTAAAATAAATAATGACAAATTAATTGTAACTGAAAAAGGTCGCCCTTTCGTACGAAATATTTGTATGGCTTTTGATCAACGATTATGGGCCAGGCAGCCTGATTCGGTGATTTTTAGTTCTACAGTCTGACGAACTAAAATATTATTCCTTCGCTTTCATCGACGACGTAACTCAGAGGCAGGAAGTTTTCCAGTTTAGGTTGATCGGAGGCCTCACGAATTTTGGAATATTTCATGTTTTCCCTAGGGTCCTTTTCATCTCTGATTTCAATACTTAATTCTCCGGTAAGCAAATTATATTCGTATTGATAGGTTTCCCCTTGTCCTTTTCCATTTGATAAAGCTTGAAACAAGTAAAATGCACCATCACTATATCTAAAGTGGTAGGCAAGGCCCCATTCAACAGCAGCTCCACCTTTGAAACTAAAAGACAGTTCATGGTTCTTTATTTCCAAACTTTGAAATGGATCCCCTAACATGCCACCTTCGTTTTCGGCAAGGATAGCCTGGTTGCTTTGACAGGATTTTCTGAAAGTATTATCTGCCGTTTTAGATAATATCATCAAAATTCGTGGACGGTATTCTTCAGTCATTGTATCATCTCCGAGAATCTTGCTTAAAAGTAGGGTGTCATCAAGTTGGATGACTATTGCAAAGTCAAGCAGCTCATCATCATCCAATAATCCTGAACTGGAGTCTCTCAGGCTCCAGCCTTGAGGGATGAATGACTGAATTGATTCTCCCGAAGAGGTAATTTCAGGAAAAAGTTCAAATGGTTCCGGATCCTGCGAGTATAATTGTACAGGTAAAATCGTAGCTACAGAAAGGGCTAGGAGGAGAAAGAATTTCATGACCTTGAAATTTTTAGGGGAAACGAATTTAGAAAAATATTTCGAACAGCAAAATGTTTTTTGGGCAATGACTTAGCTTTATTTTGATAAAATTCCTTGAATAAAGCTAAAATTAGCCCTTGAACTAACTTTGAGCAGGTTTTCTGCTGGCATTTTGTCGGTCTGTTTAAGTAAGTAGCCACCTAGGCCCATTCAATTTAGGATTTCAAGGGCAATTTTGTTTCATTCCTTCGTTATTTCTTATTTTTAAGATTTTAAAATTGCCAATAATGAAAAACAAGGAGTGTCCATCTTGTGCTATGGAGATTGATTCGGCTTCGAAGATATGTCCGGTTTGCGGCTATGAATTCCCTGTTGAATCCAAATTATACCTGGTAATTGCCATCATTTTGCTTTTAGTTTCAATTTTGTATTTCGTTTTTTAATCGATAAAGCTCCTTTGGTGCCATGATTATTGCTAAGCTGTTTGTTTTTGAATTTTCACTCCAATATTAATTTGAACATAAAGACCGGAATTGTGATACCTGACATTCGTCATCTCATCCTGTGACGGTTCTCATAAAGGTCTATCGCGAGATTTACGACTTTTGGAAAAAAAGAATCCATGAGCACCTTAGAAAAGATTACACACACTTACGATGTTAACCTTGTTTGGGATGTAGAACAAGATCAAGCATTACTTAGAGCCGGCAACCGAATGCCAATTCTTGTGGCTGCGCCACCTGAATTTAATGGAACTGATTCTGTCTGGTCACCGGAACATTTGATCTTGGCATCGATTTCATCGTGCTACGTAACTACATTCATGTATTTTGCTAAACTGTTAAAAGTAAAAGTTAGAAACTTGAAAGTGTCAGGAAAAGTCGAAATAGAAAAAGAAGGTAAAGGGATGTTTGAGGCTACAAAATTTGTTTTAAATCCCGTAATCGATTTTCAAAATGACCCGGGTTCACATATCGTTGAGAATTTATTGGATAAGGCAAAACGATACTGCATTATTAGTAATTCAGTGAAGGCAGAAGTGATCGTTGAACCATCCATTAAATACAATTAATAGTTTAACGCTAATTCAATTTTTCTTGATAGCATTGTCCGGCTTCAATGTTTCTTTGATAAAAAGAATCTCATTTTATCTGCCGCCATATTGGTCGAAGCAACATGGTGCATATATCAACTTAATGATCAGTTGGGTAATTGCACTTGTTCTCAGTGAACAATTTCATTGGCTTCAACCTCTCTTGTTGATCTTCTCTTTAGTAGCATTGAATCTTGTTGAATTGATGACAGAAGCCATTGGAAGAAAATCACCTTTACCCGAGAGGAAAAGATTTTGGTTGGTTACATACTTTGTGCTTGCATGCTTTTTGTCAATAGTCCTATTAATATATCTCAAATTATTAGTATATTCTCTTCCCGTATTTTTAATTTTTGGAATTGTTTTCGTGTGGCTCTCCTTAATGAAGAAGCAAAAAAGTGTATTTGCTGAATGGGTCACCTTTGCATTTCTTGCTTTTGCAGGATTATTATCTTTTAATCCCGACAAGACACCTGATATTGCCACATTGCTGATTGTAGGTTTGTTGATGTCTGCATATTTTGGACAAAGTATCTTTCTTGTAAAGTCACGTCTCAAAAAGATTGCTTCAAATTATACTTTACTCTATACTGTTCCTGTAATTATTTTTACTCTGATTTTTCTTGGGGTGGATTGGTTCACAGTATTATTTTCATTTTTATTGTTGATTAAAGCATTGCAAGTTCTGATATTTGGTTCCTGGTACAATAAATTAAAAATTAAGTGGGTTGGAATGCTTGAACTAGGCTCTCATCTTATTTTTGTTTTGTTGATTTCCGGTTATTCAAATTTAGTCTCAAGCTATCAATTAGTAATATAGATATTTTCTAAGACAATTTATACATCCATAATGTTAGACCGGCAAATTGCTCTTGATTGTTATCACTGTGGCGAGATGTGTAATGATGATTCGCTTCGTTTTGAGAACCGGATATTTTGTTGTCAGGGATGTAAATTGGTATATGAAATATTGACAGAAAACAATCTGCACTCTTACTATAATCTTAACAGATCTCCCGGAAATTCACTTAAAGAAGTTAAAGCAGGTAATCGTTTTGGTTTTTTGGATGAACAGTCGGTAAGAAGCAGTATGTTGCAGTATAGCGATGGAAATACTGCCGTAGTCACTTTTTACATTCCGCAAATGCATTGCAGTAGCTGCATTTGGCTGTTGGAAAACTTAAGTACGTTGATACCGGCCGTTATTCGATCACAAGTAAATTTTATTAAGAGGACAGCGAGCATTACATATAATGAAAAGAAATTACAACTTAGCGAGTTAGTCGCAGTCTTGTCGAAGATCGGTTATGAGCCTCATTTGGATATGACAGATCTCGACGGTTCCAGGAGCAGAAAAGTAGATCGTTCCGGTGTTTATCGCATCGGTCTTGCAGGATTTGTATTCGGTAATATCATGCTCTTCAGTTTTCCGGAATATTTTTCAATTTCGGACTCACTGGACCATGGTTTTGATAAAGTGTTTAATTACATTAATCTGATCTTATCTATTCCTGTTATTTTTTATTGTAGTGCTCCCTTTTTCAAAAGCGCATGGCAAGGCATAAGCAATAAAATATTAAATATTGATGTGCCTATAGCTCTTGGTATAGCCGTGATGTTCATCCGAAGTCTTGTTGAGATTATTTCTTCCACAGGTTCGGGTTATCTTGATACGATGGCCGGCTTGGTATTTTTTATGCTGGTGGGAAGAGCGTTTCAGGATAAGACTTACAAAACAATTTCTTTTGATAGAAATTATAAATCTTTTTTTCCGATTTCTGTGATGTGCAAAAAGAAGGGCTCTGTGGAGGAAGTGTCCATTCCTGTCTCGTCTATAGAACCTGACGATCATCTGATCATCAGAAATGATGAGTTGATACCTGCAGATTCTATTCTGTATAAAGGAACGGCGAAACTTGACTATAGTTTTGTTACCGGCGAATCCGACTTGCAATTGAAAGAGCGGGGTGATTTGATTTATGCGGGTGGAAGACATAAAGGTGAATCTATCGAACTTAAAGTTGTCAAGAAAGTATCTCAAAGTTATTTGACACAACTCTGGAATCAGGATGCTTTTGCCGATATAAAGTCAGAGCAGTCATTTCAAAATCTGGTAAATAGAATAAGTCATTACTTCACGATCGGAATTGTGTTGCTGGCGATAAGCGGTTGGGTTTTCTGGCTGTTTCAAGGCGATACCTTGCGTGCCTGGAATGCATTTACCGCAGTATTAATAATCGCATGTCCCTGTGCATTAGCCTTGTCTTCTCCTTTCACTCTTGGAAATATCATACGTATTTTCGGAAGACATAAGTTTTATCTTAAAAATGTTTCAGTTGTTGAAAAGTTAGCTAATGTTGATACAGTAGTGTTTGATAAAACAGGAACTCTTACCAGACGGGATTCAAATTCCATTGCATTTGTGGGGGAAAAATTATCTGACCATGAATCAAAATTGATTTATTCTCTCGTCAAGCATTCTTCTCATCCTTTGAGTCGTGTAATTTATTCTTTCCTGAAGTCAGATATTGACATTAAGGTAGAACATTTTAAGGAGGTTGCAGGAATGGGCCTTCAGGGTTATATAAATAATACCCTTGTTCGAATTGGTTCAGCTGAGTTTATTGGTTCTGTTACCCGGACCGGTGGATTTAATAAAACAAAAGTCTTTGTGTCTTTTGACAATTCGCCAAGAGGTTATTTTGAATTTGGGAATTCATATCGCCGGGATCTTGACAAACTGATTGATTCTTTGAAGAAAATGGGTTTGAAACTTGAGGTCTTATCAGGAGACAATAATGGAGAACAGGCTTTTTTAAAAACATTATTTGGTGAGAAGGCAGTTTTCAGGTTTAATCAATCACCAATAGATAAATTGGGTATCATTAGTAAATTACAAGCTGACAAAAGATCTGTTCTCATGGTAGGAGATGGGTTAAACGATGCCGGAGCTTTAAAGAAAAGCGATATAGGGATTTCTGTTTCTGATGACATTAATAATTTTTCTCCCGCTTCTGACGCAATTCTTTCGGCAGAAAGTTTTTCTAAATTGGCTAAATTCATCGGACTTGCCAGAATAAGCAGGAGGATCATTATTACCAGTTTTATTATTTCACTCCTTTACAACATCATAGGCCTGTCATACGCATTGCAAGGGACTCTGTCACCGCTAATTGCTGCCATACTGATGCCTCTTAGTTCAGTTAGCATAATTGTGTTTACCAGCGGGATAAGTAACCTAATTGCCGGTAATAGAATGAAAAGCTGATAATATGTATGTCCCCGGACCAAATTTGCGTTTTTGGAGCATGATAAAAATCATATTTTTAATTGCTTCAAATCATAATTACGACTACGGGAATGGAATATATTTGACCGGTATTTTGAAATTATGAGTGTAATATTTCTATTGATAATATTTAGTTTGTTGCTGGCTGTAGGCTTTTTACTTGCCTTTATTTGGAGTGTGAGAGATGGTCAATTTGACGATGATTACACTCCCTCTGTACGGATATTATTTGATTCGAAGTTGCCGGAATCCGGCTCTCCCAAAGAAAACTTAAACACAAACGAGGATTTATGAGTATCGAACAATTTAATTATGACAACCGAACGGTTAGAAATTTTGCCATAGCCACTGTGGCTTGGGGAGTAATTGGAATGTTGGTCGGATTGATTGCTGCCTTGGAATTAACGAGCGCATCAATGAATATTGCCCCCTTCCTGAATTTTGGCAGGATCCGACCTTTACACACTAATGCCGTCATTTTTGCCTTCGTCGGAAATGGCATATTCATGGGCGTGTATTATTCTTTACAGAGATTGCTTAAGGCCAGAATGTATAGTGATGTCCTTAGTAAGATCCACTTTTGGGGATGGCAACTGATCATTGTTTGTGCCGTCATCACCCTGCCATTGGGTATCACTACCAGCAAAGAGTATGCAGAATTGGAGTGGCCAATTGATATAATGATCGCGTTGGTTTGGGTGATCTTTGGTATAAATATGTTCGGCACGATCATCAAGCGAAGAGAGCGTCATTTATATGTTGCAATATGGTTTTATATCGCAACAGTTGTTACGGTCGCTGTATTACATATAGTAAATTCCTTGGCATTGCCGGTTAGTCTGTTAAAAAGCTACTCTGTTTTTGCCGGCGTTCAGGACGCTTTGGTTCAATGGTGGTACGGGCATAATGCCGTTGCATTCTTTTTAACAACACCTTATTTAGGTTTGATGTATTACTTCGTTCCCAAAGCAGCGAACCGTCCGGTCTATTCATACAAATTGTCGATCATCCACTTTTGGGCACTCATCTTTCTTTATATCTGGGCAGGTCCACATCACCTCTTATACACATCTTTGCCTGATTGGGCTCAGTCTCTCGGTGTGGTGTTTTCGGTTATGCTTCTTGCCCCATCATGGGGTGGAATGATAAATGGATTGTTGACACTAAGAGGTGCTTGGGATAAAGTCCGTGAAAGTGCAGTTCTGAAATTTATGGTGGTTGCCATTACAGCATATGGAATGTCAACTTTTGAAGGTCCGATGTTGTCGCTAAAAAATGTGAATGCAGTAGCACATTTTACTGATTGGATAGTAGCTCACGTACACGTTGGAGGACTTGGCTGGAATGGAATGTTGACTTTTGGAATATTATATTGGTTGATTCCAAAGTTGTATCAAACCGAGTTGCACTCAAAAAAACTCGCCAACTTTCATTTTTGGATTGCTACACTAGGAATAATCTTCTATGCAATTCCAATGTATTGGGCAGGTTTTGCACAGTCATTGATGTGGAAAGAATTCACCGCCGATGGAATACTTAAATATCCGAATTTTTTAGAGACCGTAGTACAGATCCTGCCGATGTATAAATTGAGAGCGATCGGTGGTACTTTATACATCATTGGTGCATGTGTGATGGTCTATAATTTATGGAAGACAGCAAAGGCAGGTAGCTTCCTTGCCAATGAATCTGCAGAAGCTCCTGCACTGATTAAATTAACTCAGGAACCCAAAGGTCATTGGCATCGTTGGATCGAACGTCGTCCGGCTCAAATGTTAATTGTAAGTCTCATCGTTATTCTCATTGGAGGTATTGTTGAAATCATTCCAATGCTTACTATTAAGTCAAATATCCCTACGATTAGCTCTGTGAAGCCTTATACTCCTTTGGAACTTCAGGGTAGAGATATATATATAAAGGAAGGTTGTTATACCTGTCATAGTCAGATGATACGACCATTTAGATCTGAGACTGAACGATACGGGCAGTATTCAAAAGCCGGTGAGTTTGTCTATGATCATCCGTTTCAATGGGGTTCGAAACGGACCGGACCGGATTTGGCACGGATTGGAGGGAAGTACCCTAATTCGTGGCACTTCAATCACATGATAGATCCTTCTTCTATGTCACCCGGCTCCATCATGCCTCCTTATGATCACATGGCTGAAGCAGATCTTGATATATCAAGCACTCCTGCTAAGATTCGCGTCATGCAAAAATTAGGTGTTCCATATCCTGAAGGTTATGATCTTCGTGCAAATGAAGATCTCGCCAAACAATCTGAAGAAATAGCTGGTGATCTTAAGAAAGCAGGTATTTCAGTCGATTCCAAAAAGGAGATTATTGCAATGATAGCCTATCTCCAACGACTTGGTATTGACATAAAGGCCGGCAAAGATGAATTGTCTATTAAATGATTTCAGAAAAAAAAATTAGAACATGTTTAAAAATTATTTGAATGGTATAGATGGTATTGATACCTATCCGGTTTTATCTTTAGTTGCGTTCTTTGTTTTTTTTATGGCAATGACTATTTGGTTGTTCCGTGCCGACAAAAAACAACTGGAAAAGCTTTCGCAATTACCTTTTAATGAAAAAAATAAGAATAATTGAACAATGAATATTTCATACAGCTTATGAATAATCGTATCAACAAATTGAAGTACTTCGCTCTTGTAGCTTGCCTGAATGCATTTGCTGCCATTGCGTCTGCACAGGAAGCAACTCCGGTTAATCAACCTGGTCCGCTAACGAAAGTGCCTGATGCATTTTTTGAGTCGACCAATTACCTTTGGATATTTATTTTATTTATTGTGCTTGCGGTAATGATGACATTGTCCAGGGCCATCAAAGTTTTAGGACATGAGATCATTAAGAAAAATGATCAACCGGAATACAAGCAACATGAAGTAAAAGCACAAAAAGTTACATCAGCATGGACTCGACTCATGAAGATGATGACCAGATCAGTCCCTGTCGAGCAGGAAGCAGATGTAATGCTGGATCACAATTATGATGGCATTCGTGAATTAGATAATAAATTACCACCCTGGTGGGTTTGGGGTTTTTATCTAACGATTGTCTTTGCATTTGTATACCTTATACATTATCATGTAAGTGGAACAGGAAGTCTGCAGATCGAAGAGTATAATAATTCAATGCTTCTGGCTAAGGCAGAAAAGGAGAATAGAATTAAGAACGACGAAAATTTTGTAACTGAAGCAAATGTAAAAATTGTCTCAGATCAAATGGCCTTAAATGAAGCCCAAGGTATCTATGTGAAAAATTGTGTAGCCTGTCATGGAGATGCCGGGCAAGGTGGTGTTGGACCTAACCTTGCAGATCAGTTTTGGATTCATGGCGGAGGAGTAAAGAATATTTTTAAGGTCATTTCCGAGGGTGTTCCTTCTAAAGGTATGATATCATGGAAATCACAGCTCGCTCCAAAGCAAATTCAAGCTCTAAGCAGTTACATCCTTACCTTTCAAGGTACAAACCCGCATGACCCTAAAGAACCTCAAGGGGAAAAATGGGAGGAACCGGAAGTTGCCCAAACTTCCGATTCAACTCAACAAGCAAAACTTAATTAAACGTGAGTGAGAATATAGATTCAGTTAAAAGAGACGAATCATTCAGGGATAGTATTTCTACCATTAGCAAAGAAGGTAAAAGGAATTGGATATACCCCAAAATGCCGAAGGGGGTTCTCCACAATAAGCGGGTGATAGTTTCCATTTTTCTGCTGATCCTTCTTTTTAGCGGACCATTTTGGACATGGAATGGACATCCCATGTTCCTGTTCAACATCCTTGAACGAAAGTTTATTTTATTCGGAGTGCCATTTTGGCCTCAGGATTTTTTCTTGTTCGTTCTTGCCATGTTAACATTTTTTGTTTTTATTATCCTATTTACAGTGGTTTTTGGCAGAGTATGGTGTGGCTGGGCCTGTCCACAAACCATTTTCATGGAAATGGTATTCCGAAAGATCGAATATGCAATTGAGGGGGATTATACCAGACAAAAAGCATTGAACAAAGGTCCGTGGAATGCTGATAAGATCAGGAAGAAGACACTGAAGCATTCAATCTTTTTTTTGATCTCATTCCTTATAGCAAATACCTTTCTGGCTTATATAATTGGTGTAAATGAGTTAGGGAAGTTGGTCATAGATGGACCCGGTTCACATCTGGGTGATTTTTTTTCACTGGTGTTTTTTACCGGCGTATTCTACGGTGTGTTTGCCCACTTTAGAGAACAGGTATGTTTAGTAGTTTGTCCTTATGGTCGCTTACAAGGTGTACTGCTCGATAGAAATTCAATCGTTATAGCCTATGATTATAACAGAGGAGAGCCAAGAGGAATCATCCATAAAAATCAGGAAAGAACTGAAGGTGATTGTATCGATTGTCATCAGTGTGTTCATGTGTGTCCTACCGGAATTGATATCAGAAATGGAACGCAACTGGAATGTGTCAACTGCACTGCCTGCATCGATGCCTGTGATGATGTTATGGATAAAGTAGGTTTTAAAAAGGGCTTGATTAGATTCGACAGTGAGAACGGGATAGCTTCAGGTGAAAAGTTTAAAATAACAACCAGAATTATCGGATACTCAACCATACTTGTTTTATTGATGTCGGTTCTGGTAGCTTTGCTGGCAACCAGAAGTAACATTGAGACCACAATCTTGCGAACACCCGGTCAGTTATTTCAGGAGATGGAAAATAATAAAATAAGCAACTTATATAATGTTCAGATAATAAATAAAACTTTCGAAGATCTCGACCTTGAATTAAAGCTGAAATCACCTGCCGGTGAGATAAAATATGTTGGAAATGAAATAAGCACTGTAAGGCAAGATTCATTGGCGGAAGCAGTATTTTTTGTGATCTTACCGAAAGATGAAATTTTAAAATTAAAGACAGAGATTGTTCTTAGTGTTATTTCAGATGGAAAAGAAATTGATGAAGTTAAAACAAATTTTTTAGGACCATATTGATATGAAAATGAACTGGGGTTGGGGTATATTATTGGTGTTGATCTTATTTGTATTTTTCATTGGTAATTTGGTGTACAAAAGTTCGAAGGTAAATGTCGATCTCGTCTCTGAAAACTACTATGAAAAGGAAGTCATGTATCAACAGCAGATCAACAAAGAAAAAAATAGTCTTGGCTTGGAGAAAGATGTACAACTAAGTATAAACAGAAACTTTATAGAGATCCATTTTCCGGAAACTTTTTCACCGGAAGAAATTTCCGGAAACATTCAGTTGTTTAAACCGGATGATTCTGATCTCGATTTATCACTCGAGGTCAGGGCCGATTCGAATGGGAAGCAGATTATAAATACAAGTGCATTGAAAACAGGTAGGTGGGAAGTGAAAATTAATTGGTCGTATAGAAACACAGATTATTACAAGTCTGAGAAAATTATGATATAAGGATGGGGATTTGGGTGTATTCAGCTTTTTTGGTTGGCTTTTTAGGAAGCTTCCACTGTGCCGGAATGTGTGGGCCTATTGCCCTGGCATTACCTTCGGGCAATGGTTCAGCCGGTCAGTTATTGATCGGTCGTCTCCTTTACAATACAGGCCGGATAATTACCTATGCATTTCTCGGTTTAATCGTCGGATTGCTTGGCCATACAATTTCACTCGCAGGATACCAGGGTCCACTTTCGGTGATTTCCGGAATTCTCGTCCTGGCTACTTTGTTTTTGCCATTTATCTTCAAAAGGTTTGATTTTTTAACCGGACTTTCAGGTCTCTATTCTTCTAAAATTAAGAGCTTGTTCCGTCAGTTATTTGGCCAAAAATCAAAATTGACATTGATGTCTATTGGTTTGGTGAATGGCTTTTTGCCTTGTGGATTTGTTTATTTAGCCTTGGCAGCTGCGGTTGCCGGAGGGACTGTCACCGGAAGTGTATCTTACATGATATTTTTTGGTATGGGAACTGTCCCAATGATGCTGGCAATATCGCTTGTAGGGAAGTTTGGTGGTCAAAGACTAAGTAAATTCGTAACTAAAGCCAGTCCGTTTGTGGCTTTGACAGTTGGTGTGTTACTTATTGTCCGAGGAATAATGATAGGGCCGCATGCTTGTTGCCATTGAGCGGATTTCTTACTCGAGAGCGCTTAATTGTAGTTTTTCTGTAGTTCATCAGCTTATTCGACTCTTTGCAGAATCATTGCAATGACTTTTACACTTTGCACTATTGTTTTCAATTCGTAGATTCGTGCTTAATATGGTCAACGTCGATTTTAACATAGCACTAGCACTTTTTTTATTACGTACTGTCACCGGGGTAATATTCTTCTTTCAAGGTTATGATAAGATCTTTAACATCAAGATAAAAAATGTCGTTGCCACATTTCAGGAACCAATAGACAAAACTTATATTCCTAATTTATTGCTTAAGCCATTTGCCTGGATCACTTCATGGGCTGAAGTTATTGGTGGTTTGATGTTGATATTCGGTTTGATGGTTGACTTTGCTCTGTTGATCTTGAGCGTCGATATGCTACTTGTTGCTATTGCATTCAGTAGTATTAAACCAATGTGGGATATGCAGTATTATTTTCCACGCTTTATATTTCTGCTTTTGATAATGTTGCTTCCTGCTGAATGGGATCAATGGAAGCTTGATTCATTCCTGAACTGACCGGGACACCTGAAAAAAAACACTCATCTTTTAAAGCTTACGGGCTCTTGAAGATGAGTGTTTACTTCAAACACAGAGTTAATCTAAAAATTACTTATCAGGAAGATTTTAAGGGCTCATAGTTCAGGTCAACTGATATACGTGCTTCCTTGTTCAGTTTATCTTTCACTATACCTGGAACTTCAATATCGAAGTCAGACAGTTGAACAACAAACTCCGACTTACCGGAGACAACAGTTTTATCTTTTACAGTCAATGTACCTGTTGTTTCAATTTCTTTAGTGATTCCATGAAGTGTGAGTTTGCCCTTCACGTTCACATTATATACTCCATCTTTTTCAAGGTTGACATCTTTCATATTTGTGATCTGTCCTTTGAAATCCGATTTAGGAAACTTGTCGGATTCGACGTAGTTCTCATTGAAGTGTTCTTGCATTAAGGCTTTTTCGAATAGAAATGCTTTCATCAAAACTGCAAATTGAATAGCTCCACTTCCTAAATCAATCACGCTGGTTGCCTTGTCATTGTTTGCAGTAATTTGTTCAGGAGATGATGGGCTTGTAGCATCAAAGCTCACTTTCCCGTTTTTTGTAAAAACTCTTGTTTGTCCGATCGAAACCGTTGTAACAGTTACCAGAACTATAAGGAAGAATATTTTTTTCATGATGATTAGTTTTAAATTGTTAGAATATTTTGGTTTTTAGTTTTGGATTCGATGTTCATTCTCATTTCAGTTTTGAATCCATATACGCCTATGTATTCTGCAGGTTGAAATCCAACAACTGAGAAAAAGTAGGTCTGCGTATCTGTATCAATTTCGATTGTTCCATCGGCATCAAGATCAGTTAAGGAAGGGAATTTTGAAAGTATCTCCTGAGGAATTGCATTATTAGCATAGCAATTCCAAATTTTTAAGACCGGAAAGCTGGCCTTGTTTGAGTAGATAATATGTCCCTTCTGATTTATCTTAAAAATTGGCAATGGAGAATTGTTATCAGATCCTGATCCCATGCTCTTCAAATCTTTTGCAGACAAACTAACTTCTTTTAAGCTTATGGAAGACATTTCAGTTTTTTTTGTTTCGATGTGTACCATGATGATGAATATTTATTCGGTGATTACGCAATCTACAAGTACTACGTCCATGAGTATTCCTGTGCATATTCCTTTTATAGTAACGGTTTCACCTACGATTAATTTTTTTTGACCGGAATTATTATTCTTTTCGAGTTGGCAGCCTACGCCTGCAAGATCTCCTCCAAGTAAAGTGATGTTTAAATTTCCTGACTCATCAAGCGACGAGCTGCCAATTATTCCTGTTACTTCAATAACCTTGCCGAGATATAATTCATTCGATTTTGCTTCATCCTCTTCAAATTCAGAAACTAGTGCGCTTGCGCTGAGTGAAGCCACGGCGGTAGCATTCATAATGCTTTGTCTGGGTTTATTGAATAAATAAACTCCTGTAGCAATTCCTGCCAGTATTAGTATCAAAATCGAAATCAGAATTTTACGTTTCATGGCATTTCGTTTTTGCCTGTTAGTTATTAATTGCACCTTCATTTATCCAGACCTGCATTTTTTTAATGTTGCAGTCACTTAATTTTGTCCCACCTTTTGGCATTGGGGAAAACTCAGAGTTGTGTTCAACAGATCCAATTAATGATCCGTCTGCAATATAGGGTTGTAAACTCCCATAGCCTTCCAATGTTACATTTCCCAGATTTATTCCGGCTCCATGGCAGGTATAACATGCGTTTCGTAGTAGGGGTTCGATATCTTTTGTATATCCAACGTTAGATGTATCGCAATCATTAGAATTATATGCCGGGTATAATTCTTCCTCAATATCATAGTAACATGATCCAAGAGTCATCAAAGATGCAAATGTTAGGGTTAAAGATATGAGCTTATTCATGATTTAATTATTTAATGCACCGTTTCTGATCCATGTTCTTACAGATGATATTTCGCAGTCAGACAGTTGCGTGCCTCCTTTGGGCATTGGGAAGTATCCATTAGCATGCATGATCGATCCGAGTAAACTTCCTGATTGTGCATATATAAGTACATTTGCATGCCCGCTGAGGTTCACCTGTCCGCTTTGTAAGGAATTGTTATGACATCCAACACACTTGGACTGCAAAATTGGACTGACTGTTCCTGAAAAGGAAATATTTGTTGTGTCACAATTTCCGTCTGTACAATCATTGTTCTGAGCCCCTTGATTGATCCATGCTGTTAGTAGGTTAATGTCGGCCTGACTCATAGGTGCCGCCGGAGGAGGAGGCATGATATCATCGGGGTCGGTTTCTGTGATAACTTCGATAAGTTCACTATTGCCCGGACGTCCCGGCCTGATTTCTCCATGGTTCATGATGTTAGCATAGGAATCTAATACAATTCCATCCTTATGACTGGCTGCATCATGGCATCCACTTTTGGCGCAATTTGATACTATTAATGGTAGAATACTTTTTTGAAAATAAACGGAGTCGGGACTGCATGTAGAGGCTTGATTTCCGTTACCATTGCCATTTCCGTTAGCATTGCCGGTACCGTTATTTTCACTGTTTGGATCTTGATTTGGAAGTATTTGTGGTTCATGCTTGCAGGAGCTCGTCAATAATAAAAACAAAGTGAGTATGAATATAAGGCTTGCCATTAGTAGGTCAATTTTATATGCCTTGTTTTCTGCTTTCATTGTGAATGGCTTTATGCTCATGAATTATAGGTGTAAATATATATGACTTGATAAGCCTCAACGAACAGGAGTTGCTGAACAGGATAAAAATGCAGTTGAATGGGAATTACAGCTTCTATAAGTTTAAAGGAATACTGTAAAATTGGAGTTCAGATGAACCGGGTTCTTTCGATTGCCTTGATCTTGCAACGATAAACCTGAAAAAGAAATTCGACTTTAGCTTGAAAAAAATTGAGGAATACAAATTGTCTTGAAATAAATTCCTTTTTTTCATACACTTTGTATCCATTTAGGATGAATGTTATTCTAAATCATCTCCAAGCCAGGCTTTGAAATGTGGCGAACGGTCTGTACTTACTATGGTTTCAATATCGGTGGCAGGTTTTAATTTCAGCTTCACCCGCGATTTGGAAAAGGCAAACATTTGTTCAATGGACTCAATGTTTACAATAAACTGTCTGTTGATCCTAAAATATTTTTGCGGGTCGATCGCTTTTTCAACAGAATCCAGATTCAGATCAATAGGATATGAATTGCCACTGAAAATCTTGAGATAGTTAATTTTGTCTTGAGTATAGAAATACGCAATATCTGAAACCTCTATTTTCTTGATCTGGTCGGCAAAGCGAATGAGAAATCTGCTTTTATATTTCTGTTCGGGGTTATGAATAGTCCGTAAAAGCTCTTCCAGATCAACAGGTAGGTTTGTTGTACCATGTAAGCTTTTGAATTTTAGCATTGCCTTTGACAGCTCCTCCTTTTTTAAGGGTTTCAGCAGGTAGTCAACACTATTGACTTTAAAAGCCTCTATTGCATATTCGTCAAAAGCTGTTGTGAATATAATTGGAGATTTCACTTCAACCTGTTTAAAGATCTCAAAGCTTATTCCATCAGCCAGTTGAATGTCTAAAAAAACCAGATCAGGTGCCTTATTATTTTTAAACCATTGCACAGCTGTTTTGATGCTAACAATTACATCAAGCACCTGTGTTTCATTGTCAACTTCTTTGATCATCGACTGAAGCCTATTTGCTGCCGGCTCCTCATCTTCTATGATTAAAATTTTCATGTTTTTATTTTTTTAGAATAGGAACAGAAACTATAAAGTATTGTTCAGTGTGTTCTATTAATACCGGCCTTTTGTCGAGAATTTTAAATCTGTTCCTGATATTTACAAGGCCTAGTCCTGTTGAATCTTCAGTTTTGTATTTTACATTAATATTATTTTTCAAGACAAGGTAATCATCTTTGATCTCAAGTTCGATGTGCAATGGACTTTCATGAGAAATTGCATTATGCTTTATTGCATTTTCAGCCAAAAGTTGTAGCGTTAAAGGAGGGATATAGCCATCATCTTTTACTGAAAGAACAGAAGATTTCGTGAATAATAAGCTTGAACCATACCTTTTTGATTGAATAAAAATATATGTCTCCAGTAGTTTTAGTTCTTCATGAATAGGGATCAGTTCAACATCTTTGTAATTAATAATATTTCTGAAAAATTGAGAAAGATTTTCCACGTATTCAATGGCAATATTCGGGTCTCTTTCGATCTCAGAAATTAACGTGTTAAAACTATTAAATAGAAAATGGGGATTAACCTGACTTCTCAATGTCTCGAATCGAAATTCAATTTTTTCTTTTTCTGCTTGTTCTGCCTTCCTTAATCTATTTTCTCTGCGTTTTATAATTGATAATATCATTAAAAGGATCGTGATGGAGAGTAATATTCTGAACCATAGCTTTTGCCAAAATGGTGCTTGTATTTCAAAAGTCACAGTTGCTTCTTTTGCATGAAGAAACTGATTGTTAAGCGAAGCCTTTACCTTGAAGGTGTATTTTCCGGGAGGAAGTTTTGGATAACTCTCAGATTTGTCTTTTGTAATTTCCCATTTATCTGAATAGCCATCGAGTTTATAAGCATAGCTAATCCTGTTCGGATCAGTTAGCCATGATGAGTTGTATTCAATTGTGATATTATTTTGATCGTAATCAAAAATTAGATCTTGTTTACGTCCGATCGGCTGGAGAAATAATAGTATTTGTTCGATGTGCACTTCAGGTTGTTGCCATCTTTCATCCTCAGGAGGGTGATACGTAAAAATTCCTCTTTCAGATCCGATCCAAATTCTTCCGTCTTTGTCCTTGCTTATTGCATTGAGGTCAGGATTAAGTTCTCCAAGTCCATTTTCAGATGAGTAATATTGAAAACTCCTTGACTGGGGATTAAATATGTCGATGCCATTTGAATGTATAGCTAAAACATTATTATTATTGTCAATAATGACAGATGTAGGTGAAGGGTCACTCAGACCTTCATTAATTGAAAATTGTTCAAACTTTTTTCCATCATAACTAATAATTCCTTCGTCTTGTGTAGCAAGCCATATTCTTCCCGTAGAATCCGATGTAATTGACAGGATTGTTTTTGCCGGCAATTTGTCACTGTCGTTAAAGAAAATTAATTTGTCATTCTCCATTAAGACGAGTCCTTTTTCGTCTGTACCGATCCATGTTCTTTTTTCCTTATCGGTATGTATGGAATAGATGTAATTATTCATCAGGATTTTCGATAATTCATCTTCTTTCGGACTTAGTGAGTAGCTGCCTGTTAATTTGTCGTAATGGATAAGGAAAGATATAATCCCTCCAAATCCTCCAACCAAAAGTGTATTTTCATTTCCCTCAATGGCCATTACATTACCCTTCAGGAGCACCGGATGATTCCCCGGATGCTGTACACGACCGCTTTTAGGATTGAGAACAAAAACACCTTCACCTAATGTTCCTATCCATATATTATTATGGTTGTCCTGCCAAAGCGTAACAATATCTGTTAATCTATTTTGCTGTGTAATCTTGTACTTAATAAACTTATAACTGCCATCGTCTTGTCTTTTTGCACAATACAATTGTTGATCCGGACTAAACCATATATTCCCTGCATTGTCTGCCAGAATGCAATGAATAAAATTGAATGGAGATGACTTCTCGTCTAAAATTCTGTTCCATCTTTCGGTTGATGAACGTATGAGAAAATATCCGGATGCTATCCAAACATGACCTTCGTTATCTTTAATCAGTGTCCTGACATTTTCGTTTTTTCCACCGGGAATCTTCAGGTCAACAGCTTTTAAATTTCCACCCAGGCTTTGACTTAATATTCCATGTGATTCGGTGGCAATCCAAATTTGTTCGGCAAGTGGCAGCACTGAGTTTACTTGTCCTTTCGACCAGTTGATCGAGGTTTCCGGAATATTTATATGGCCGGTTTTGAGATCAATTGAGCAAAATCCTTTTTCTTGAAAGCTCAACCAAAGTTGTTGTTCTTCATCAACGATAAGATTCCTGACTATGTTATCAGGGAGTCCGTTGTCAGTATTGACATAAATAATTTGGGTCTTCTTATTGCCATACGTAATAAAGTTGATCCCCTGATCTGTTGCTACACAAAATCTGTCATCAGGCAATCTTATTATCTTATAGCAATAATTGTCACTCAGCCCGTTCTGTGTTGTTAACCTGGACAATGAATTATTTTCATAGATAAAAATTCCCTCTCCAAGGGTGCTGATGAAAAGCCTTTCGCCTCCTTTACTTTCTGTAAAGGAAGTAATAGGGGTGGAAGGACCTTTGTCATCTTTTAGAAGAGTATGATGCTCCCCATTTCTTAAGAAGTCTATGCGACCATTTTTGTATCCTATCCATAATGTGCCGTCTTCTGCGTTGAATAGACACATTACTGCATTTGTCATTTGGCTATCATTTTCTATGGTCGGTCTGAAAGATGCACCATCAAAAGAAAATAATCCATTGTCTGTGCCGCAAATAATATTTCCGCGGCTATCTAAGGTGAGTGATTGAATTTTGAACTTGTTGCCTGTGAGTTTAGTTTCGAAACTCCGTGTCAGGTGTTCTTGGGAATATCCTCTCAAAATAGTTGTAAGGGATAAAAAGATAAAAAGCAAAATTCTTCCTGATGCCATCATTCAAGAACTTTCTTTTTAAGTATTCCTTTTATCTCAACATTAATCTCTGAAGCGATTTTTTCGTGGACTACCTTGGGTACTTTAATATTGTGTTCAGACAAAAGAACCGTGAAATTAGATTCAAAGTAAATTTCAGAGTTTTTTATTGTGAGGATTGTTTTGATGATGCGTTCTTGTTCTACTCCGTGAATTGAGAGTTTCCCTTTAGCTCGTATAGTGTAGGTTCCGGGAACATTGTAGTCGATGTCCTCTATAATTTTGCCGGTAAACTGTGCCTCCGGATAACTTTCTGACTCAAGAAATTTTTCATTAAAATGCTCCTTTTGCAAAGCGCTGTTAAAGCCCTCGAAAGTTCTGATGAGAACTTTGAATACAAAAGTCTTTTTTTCAATATCTATTAGTCCTCGAAGGTCGTTTGATTCAGCCTTGATTAGTTCCTGAGGGGCATCTGAACTAAACCAAACCTCTGCTTTGTTTGTGTAGTAATAAACAGTACCGTCAGCAGATGCCTGAAGCGATATAAAACACAATAGAAAAAATAGATGCCTGATCATGTTCTCTATTTACTGAAAGGTTCAATATAATATTTGTCTATCAAACCATTGTATAAATATAAAGATTTTTTCAGGCACTTTTAATTGTTTTTCTGATTGATCAGGAAATCCATTATCTTTTGCGTTGCTCCGGTATTTTTTTGGACATATTCAGAAGCAGCTTTGCCGGCACCCTTGATGAAGTTTTTTTGTTTACTAAACGTGTCGAGTATAAGTGCAAGTTCGGTGTCTGTACGGACAACAAAAGCAGCTCCTTCGCGGATCAGTTCATTTGCTTCACGAAACTTACTATGCTCCGGACCAAATATGAGGGGAAGGGCAAAGGCTGCAGGTTCAAGTGTGTTATGGATTCCTTTGTTGAAGCCGCCTCCTACGTATGCGAAGCTTCCATACCCATACACCGAAGCCAGTTGGCCCATTGTGTCAAGGATAAGAATTTTTGCATCCTCGATAGTGTCTGAGTCTTTGTTTGAATAAACCACAACCTTTATTTCAGGCAAGTATTTTGAAATTGTATTTATTATTTGTTGAACTCTTTGATCAGAAATTTCATGAGGCGCTATTATCAGCTTTAGGTTCTCTTTGTCCAGATGCATTAATGCCTCGCATATTATTTGTTCATCCGCCGGCCAGGTGCTGCCACAAACCAGTAGGTAAGAATTTCCTTTGAAGGATTCAATTATTTCAGATCTATTAGCAGCGGAAACATTTTTCACGACTCTGTCAAATCTTGTATCACCACTGATTGTGAAGTTAAAGAGTCCTAAGCTTTGTAGTAATGTTCCTGAATTAATATCCTGAACAAAAAAATGTTTTACGCATCCGAGCATTTTTCTTGAGAAAGTTCCGTACCACTTGAAAAATGATTGCTGTTTTCTGAAAATGCCTGAAACAATAAACGAAGGAATATTTTTTTCGTGTAGGACAGACAGGAAGTGATACCAGTAATCATACTTAATAAAAAATGCCTGATCGGGTTTTAAGGTGTCAATGAAGTAAGTTGCGTTTTTCTTTGTGTCCGAAGGTAGGTAGCAGACCAGGTCGGCATATTCGTAGTTTTTGCGAATCTCGTAGCCTGAAGGGGAGTAAAAGCTTAAAATAATATTGGAGGACGGAAAGTGTTTTCGAAATTCTTCAATCAAAGGTCTTCCTTGTTCAAATTCGCCAAGTGAAGAACAGTGGAACCAAAATGTTTTATCGTCTCGCTTTTTAAAAGTTTTAATTTTCTCTTTCCAGTTTTTTCTCCCTGTAATCCATAGGCTAGCCTTAGGATTTCCTAAAAGTGAAGCGATACGAATTACGAAAACATAAAAAAAGATCGCTAAATTATATATGAAGATCATTTAGCTTCAGAATTCAATTATAGTAATAATCTTTTGGCGCACGCTTATATATTGGGATGACCCATCCTAATCGAATTCCACTCAGCAGATCATTTCGTTTTGTGAGATCCTGCTCACGCGTGTCAAAATTAAAGGATCTTCGGTTCTGAGTTAATGCTTTTGTAAATTCAAATCCTGCATAAAAATTTACAAGCTTCCGGTTTCCGAAATTAACGTAACCGATGAAGCCTGTCAGACTTAGTCCATTACTTAAACGGTCATATCCCTTTTTATAATCATCTTCAATAGATGGGATGGAGCTCTGCTGATTTTCTATCCGAATTTTATGTTGTAGCAGTCCTGCCCCAAAACTGGTGAACAGTCCTGAGTTTTTGTTGGGCCCTATGATCGGAAATATTTTGCCAAGCTTAATTTCAAATTTCCATCCTCTTTCATACAAAAAAACTGTGGCAAAATCTCCATTTGATGATATAATTCCGCCTTGACTTGTAGTGATAGAGTCAAGAATAGTATTTTCATGTACAGTATTCCCGAAAAGAAACTGACCATCAAGTCCAATCACAAAATTCTTCCTTGTTTTCCATTGGAAGACACCTCCGATATTAAAGTTATTACCAAATCTTATTTTCATATCTGCTCCCGGCATCTGAAATGCGCCTGTAGCTCCGATCATGGGAAAGGAAATAAGCGAATCCTTGACATTGCGCTGAGCCGGCAATAGGATCGGAGAAATAATTAAAAGGAATATTATTAAACCTCGCTTCATTGTTTTTGTAATCAAATGCTTCTGCAGGTTGCAAGAGGCTTTAATCGAAAATCAAACGGACAAAATTTTGTCTCAGCCTCAGTATGATAATCAATGCTTTCCGGAATCAGGTAGTTTTTACTTTTAGATCTTCCGCTGTAAACTGATAAGGTAAAAACTGCTTAATGGTATCTGCTACCAAGACCTTACCAACTTCACCTACAAGTATCAGGCGAATCTGACCATGATAACGATGTTCATATTCGGCAATTGCTTGCCTGCATGCTCCACAAGGGGTTATGGGTTTGTCAATTAAAAATTGATCAGAAAGTGCAGTAACGGCTATAGCTCTGATTTTCACTCCAGGGTAATTAGCGCCTGCAGCGAAAATAGCAACTCGTTCAGCACATAATCCTATAGGGTAGCTTGCATTTTCCTGATTGTTCCCTCGCATAATGATACCGTTTTCCAGAGAAACGGCTGCCCCTACCTGGAAACGAGAATAAGGTGCATAGGCTTTGCTAACACTTTGACGTGCGGCCTTTACTAAATTCTGATCTTCTTCCGAAAGTTCCTTGACTTCATTATATTCTGTAAAAACAGAAGTAATTTCGACTTTTTTCATATTATAAATCTGCCTCAAGGTACATATATTATACAATTTCGTAAGAAAACGGTCGTTCAGCTATTTTCTTGGCTATGGCATTGATTAATAAGTGACTGAGAATGAGATTAGAGCATTTTAACATGCAGATTTTTGAACCAATTGATTCTGGCTTAATCTTTGTCAAAAAACGAAATTTGAATTACAAAAATGTACGAATCCCGTATGAAATAGCACAACTATTTTATCTCTCTTGCCGTAACAGATCAATTCACTAACCAAAATGACTCCTTAGAGGGAAAAATATTTCCATCTTTGTGGAAAATTAACATTAAGAAAATGAAAAAAAGCTCGGGCCTGCTCAGTTTAACCTTGATTTTCTCCTTCATTCTCGCATTTTATTCATGCAAAAAAGAAGCAGGAGAAGGCGGAACCTCTACAATTACAGGAAAGATAACTGTTTATAATTTCGACAACAATAATTTCAATTGCTGCCCGGATACATTCCCGGCCGTTGACCATGATGTGTTCGTGATCTATGGTGCAGATGGTAACATTTACGATAATGATGTGAAGACTAGTTTTGATGGCACGTATGAGTTTAAGTACCTGCAAAAAGGCAAGTACAAAATATTTGCTTATTCAGAAGACTCAACCGGATCTGCCAATGGTACAGCCGGATCGACTTTTCGACCGGATGTTCCGATATTTGTAGAGGTGGAAGTGACCGGAAAGAATCAGACGGTTGTCGCAAATGAAATTATCGTTCTAACTACAAAAAATTAGTATGAAGAAGTTAAACTGCCTGCTCATATTTCTTTTGTTTACCGGATTGTCAACGCAAACTTTCAGTCAAAGCAAGAAGGATATTAAAAAACATAAGATCAAATCGGTAAAGGTTACAATGACTACCGTTAAAAACGGTGTTGAGGTCACCATACCGGAATCTTTCGAACGCTATGATTCAGATTCTAAATTGTTGGAGATTATCGACTACGATAAAGAAGGTAAGGTGAAAATGCATGAAAGTTACGTGCTCAATAAGAATGGTGATGTAACCGAGCAGATAAATTACTCTCCAGAAGGTAAGGTGGAAAAAAAGATAGTCACTAAGTATGATGCTCTTGGCGATAAAACAGAAGAAAGCAGATTTGATGGGGATGGGAAGCTGATTAATAAAGAGATCTATACATATAATGCACAGGGGGAAAGAACGACAGAAATTACAATGGATAGTAAGAACAATGTAATTAAAAAGGAGTTTAATCTCTATGATAAAAAAGGAATGAAAATTGAACGAAGAACTACGGATGGGAAAGGGACCGTGTTAGAGATTAGAAAGTACACCTACGAATATTAGAATTATTTTGAATCAGCTTAGTACTTTATTACAAGATTTTGAACCGATTTCTTTGAAGGAAATGGATAGTGTCAAGCTGCAAGACAGAATTGATACTAAGTTCATGTTCAAAGATTCAGTCATACCCGAGTTGTTCCGACGAATGTCTGAACATTATAAAGTCCTTGAGATCGAAGGGCAGCGTTACAATCATTACGAAACACTTTATTTTGATACTGAAAAGTTTAATCTATATATCAGACATCATAACGGTAAAGCGAATCGTTTTAAATTTCGTTCCAGGAGATATGTGGAGTCAAATCTTAATTTCTTTGAAGTAAAATTTAAAAACAATAAGGGAAGAACGATAAAAGACAGGATCAAAAGACCGGAGATCGTTAAATTGATAGCTGATAAGTCTAAAGATCTGGTTAAAAGCATCTCCAATGTCGATCCGGCAAGTCTTGAAGCTAAACTATGGGTCAATTATGTTCGTATTACTTTTGTAAGTAAAACTTCCCAGGAAAGATTGACGGTAGATACAATGCTGACCTTCAAGAATGATATTCAAGAACATGTTTATTCAGGTTTGGTTATTGCAGAAGTAAAGAGGGCGAGTGCCAGAGATAAAAGTCATTTTGTAGAACTGATGAAATCTTTTGGAATTGCCCAGAAATCTATAAGCAAATATTGTCTGGGTGTAATCACTTTACACCCGGAGTTGAAAAAAAATATATTTAAGCCTACACTATTATATTTGAACAAACTTCTAAAAGCATCATGAACGACTTTGCATCATTCGAATTATTTGACAAATTATCAGATAAATTTTTCTGGCGGCTTCTGATTGACATCATGGCGATGTTGATCATTGTTCGACTGATATACTTCCGAATTTATAAGAAGAAGGATTATCTGTTTACTTTCTTTTTGTTCAATATCATCATCTTTATAATTACTTACCTGTTAAATAAGGTAGATATGTCCATGGGAGCAGCCTTCGGACTCTTTGCCGTGTTTTCTATGTTAAGGTATAGGACAGAAGGCATAAGTACAAAGGACATGACCTATCTTTTCATCGTAATTGCGATGGGATTGATATGTGCAGTGAGCAAGGCAACATATTTTGAATTAATTATAATCAACCTCATCCTGATAGTATTCACTTATATGCTGGATGGAAACTGGCTGGTGAGAAATGAAATGGTAAAATCCATCTTATACGAAAATATCGAGATGATCAGACCTGAAAATTATGGAGCTTTGATGGAAGACCTGAGAACACGAACCGGTTTGGATATTCACAAAGTCAGTGTAAATAAGATTGACTTTCTTAAAGATGTGGCATCCGTCAAAGTATACTATTATGAGGATACCGCGCTTAAGTCCAATGTTAAGATAGAAAGTGATCAGCCTCAGGATAATTGGGGATCCGGTGATGATCGAGGCTAAAATCACAAATGAAATAGAAGTGCGCCCGTCGATCCAAAATCTTGTTTTAATAAGCATGTTCTTTGCTCTCTTCAGTTGTCCTTCTCATGCACAACAGGACGATGCAGGACTGTGGTCTAGTGTAACGGTGAAGCATCAGATTACCAGAAGGATGGCTGCCAGTTTATCGGAACAGGTTCGGTTGCACCAGAACATATCTGATGTAGATCAGTTTTTTACTGACCTCGGAGTTGATTATGATATTAAGCCATCACTGAAAGTATCTGTGAATTACCGATGGATGTCGAAAAATAAGCTTACCTATTATAGTACAAGGCACAGGTTGTACGTAGACTTAACCTATAAGAGGAAGTTCAAGCCGGTGAGTATCACTTTAAGGCAACGTGTACAGAGTCAGGTTGAGAGTATTCAGTCCAGTGAAAATGGTAAAATTCCTGAGTGGTATACCAGAACGAAGTTAACTTTGAAGTTGGATCTGAATAAGAAATATACACCATACATAGCAACGGAATACTACTACGTGTTAGATAATTTGAAAGAGGAGGATCACGTTTTTGACAAGTCCAGATACGAGGTTGGTGTCGATTACGATTTTAACCGCCGTAGTAGTTTGAATCTTTTTTACCTGATCCAAAAGGATATTCTTGAAAACAAATCAAGAGATTTTGTTTCGGGGATAGGATATACGTATAGCTTCTAGGGTTGATTAAATTGTGCTTCGCGATTTTTGAGGAAATCCCTTCTTTTTGTTTTTTGCTAAATAGATTTACCAGCGGGCATTTTTTTCCAGGTAATTAGTTACATAGTCATTTACACCTTGTTCCAGAGTGTAGAATTCACGTTTATAGCCGATCTTTTTAATCTTAGTCATATCTGCCTCTGTAAAGTATTGATATTTACCTCTGATATCTTCAGGCGTATCGATAAAATCAATTTTAGGAGCAAGGCCCAGAGATGAGAATGTGTTCGTAGCCAAAGCCAGAAAGGTTCTTGCTTTTCCGGAACCAAGGTTGTATAAGCCCGAATCCTTTCTGTGATGCAAAAAGAAATAACAGATTTCGACTACATCTTTCACGTACACAAAGTCCCTCAGTTGTTCTCCGTCTTTATAATCAGGTCTGTGTGACTTGAATAGTTTCATGCTCCCGTTTTTTTTGATCTGATTGAATGCATGGAAAATCACGGAAGCCATTCTTCCTTTATGGTATTCGTTAGGTCCGTAAACATTAAAAAACTTTAAGCCCACCCAGAAATAAGGCTGCTTCTCTTGCTTCAGAGCCCACTTGTCAAAATTATTTTTTGATTCGCCGTATGGATTCAGCGGAGTGAGTTTTTCAACTATTGCATGATCGTCTTTATATCCGTGTTCTCCTTCGCCGTAGGTCGCTGCTGAAGAAGCATACACTAATGGCAGGCCAAACTCTACACATAAATTCCAGATATTTTTAGTGTAATTAAGGTTCAACTCATCAAAAATAGCTGTATTGAACTCTGTAGTATCTGTTCTTGCGCCAATGTGATAAATAAACTGGACCATTTTATGATTGTCTCTCAGCCACGTGTGAAAAATCTTTCGGTCCACTTGTGCAGTGAATATTTTACCGGTCAGATTAGCCGCCTTTTCTGTTGAGCTGAAGTCGTCAACGAGGATCAGGTCGTTGAAGCCTTCGTCATTTAATTTTCTCACCAGGCAACTTCCAATAAACCCTGCCGCACCTGTAACAATTATCATGGTATAAAATAAGATTAGAAATTGATCTTGTAAAGAAAACAGAAAACATCCGAACCTACAAAGGAATGCAGCCGGTTTTGTCCTTTGCCTCTTAACTAATATTGTTTTTGAATTTCTTTTGCCTCAAGGAATATTGGTTCTTTGAGTGTATTGATAAGATTAAGTGCTTTTGCCTTCTCATAAAGCATATAAATCGAATCGCGTCCTTTGTTGCCTATGTCTATAGATGAATTATTTACATATAATCCAATGTGTTGCATAATCACTTCAGGGTGCATTTCCTGAGCATGGCTTTTCACGAAAGCGCCCGATGAAAGTGGATTAGCTATGGCATATTCAACACTTTTTTGAACGAGGGAGTTTATCTTTAGTTTTAAGTCTTGACTCAAAGATCTTCGAACGGCAATGCCACCCAGAGGAATCGGTGATGAAGTTATTTCTTCCCATTTGCTGCCAAGATCTACGATTTGATGAAGTCCTTTGTCGGCATAAGTAAACCTGTTTTCATGAATTATTACTCCTGCATCTACTTGTCCTTTGAGCACTGCGTCTTCTATCAAAGAGAAATGCATTTCGTTTTTTATTTTCAGATCAGGAAAGAAGAGGGAGAATAAAAAATTGGCTGTCGTATATTTCCCTGGAATTGCAACCGATTTAATTTCAACTTTTGGATCCGAAAATTTCTTTTTGGAAATCAGCAGTGGGCCAACACCATATCCTAATGCAGCACCTGCATCCAGAAGTTGATACTCGTTACTCAGGAATCCATACGCAAAAAAGCTCAATTTAGTGATATCTAGAACTGAGTCAAAAGCTTTGCGATTAAGGCTCTCGACATCTTCCAGTACATGCTCGAAGAGAAGTCCTTCGGTATTGATTTTTTGATGAATTAATGCATCAAATAGAAAAGTATCATTCGGGCAAGGTGAAAATCCTAATGAAAGTGTGTTGGAGTGCATTTGATCAGACATTTATATTTTTTCAATAATCAACGCAACAGCTTGTTTCATGCTTTTTAGTGCCAGCGGAATATCCCAATTCGACTTGTTCCTTCTTTCTACGAAGTTGGAGATGGCCCTTAACTGAATGGCCGGAATGTTACTCTTTCCGCATGCATAAAAAAAGGCAGCGCCTTCCATAGTTTCGATGTGGGGATGCAGTCTTTCACGGATCTTATTAATACTTGCTTCATTTCCATGAACTGTATTTATAGTAATACTTCTGACTTTCTTGAATTCGTTCAATTCCTTCAGAAGCACCTCGTCCATGTTCAGAAATATGTCAACGCCTTCAAGCCCTATTTCCTTTAATGTGAGAAAATCATCATCATCTTCGGCTCCAAGTTCAGCAAGGATATCTTCAGAGACCCTTACAACCTCCCCAAGCCTAAGATTTCGGTCAAAAGCTCCTGCTAATCCTGTATTAATTGCAAGCTGGAATGGTTTTTCAGTAAAAGCCTTGGCAAGGGCATAGCTTGTAGCAACCATGCCAACCCCTGTTACAAGGAATTCTACTTTGTGCTTTCGGAACCAAATATCCCTTAAAGGGGCCATTTCTTCTTCAGTAGCCGCGACGAGGAGTATTTCCATATGACAAAGATAACTTTGAAATGAATTCTTCTTATCATGAATCTTGTATCTTTGCAAACATTATTCCTGGAAAATGGTTTATATAACGCGAAAAGAGACGTTTAGTGCAGCCCACAAACTCTCCAGAACTGATTGGTCAGACGAGAAAAACAAAGAGGTGTTTGGCAAATGCTCCAATGCAAATTGGCACGGACACAATTACATTCTTTGGGTAACAGTCAAGGGAGAGGTAAATCCGGAGACAGGTTTCGTAACCAATCTTTCTGATGTCAGTCTTATTTTAAAACAGTTCATACTCGATAAGCTGGATCATAAAAATCTTGACATGGATGTTGACTTTATGAAAGGTAAGTTTAGCTCTACAGAAGTCCTTGCAGTAGAAATTTGGAAGCAGATAGAATTGCCAATAAGTGCATTAGGTTGTAAGTTGCACAGCGTTAAGATTCAGGAAACCGAAAAGAATACTGTAGAATATTTTGGATCATAATCCTTTCACATGACAATTGACAAAAAAATGCCGCTGGAAAACAACATGGATGGCTATGCCAAAGTAGACCAGTATAATCCGGAATTGATCAAGGCCCTATCTGTTCATTACAGTTCAATCATCAGTGGTACGGGGGAGGATGTTTCTCGTGAAGGTTTAATTAAAACTCCGGAACGCGCTGCCAAAGCCATGCAATTCTTGACTCATGGATATGATCTTGATCCTGCAGCCATCCTTAGATCTGCCTTGTTTAAGGATGACTACCGACAGATGGTGATCGTGAAAGATATCGAGATTTATTCACTCTGTGAGCATCACTTGCTTCCATTTTTTGGCAAGGCCCATATAGCTTATATCCCAAACGGGTCGATAGTTGGGTTGAGTAAAATTCCAAGGGTGGTTGATGCATTCGCAAGAAGATTGCAAGTTCAGGAACGCCTTACCATGGATATCCGGGACTGCTTGCAAGAAACACTCAAGCCGCTCGGTGTAGCAGTTGTGATAGAAGCGAAGCATTTATGCATGCTCATGCGTGGCATTCAGAAGCAAAACTCAGTGGCAACAACATCTGCCTTTACGGGTGAATTTGAAAATGATAAGACACGGTCTGAATTCTTCAGGCTTATATCTGCCAATCTTTCATAAAACAATTCTTTGGCAAGAGATTTGCAGCACGAGGCCACAGATGAACCCGGATTGGCAAGATTAAAAAGTGTATCCGGAAAAAAAAATAGTATAATTTTGTAAAACAAAATAAAAAGAGAAAATGGACAATAACAATATGAATTTTAACCTGAGTAATCAGCCCGGATTGGCCGGTGCCACTCAAACAAGATCCTTTCTATCAAGTGTTTTTTCCTGGATGGGTATTGCATTAGCCATTTCGGCAGTAACTGCATATGTCTTTGGAACAGACATGTCATACATGAGCTATCTTATCAACACTGAAAAGGGCGGACTGTCAACCATGGGATATGTGGTGATGTTTGCTCCACTTGGTTTGGTCCTATTAATGGGTATGGGTGTCAACAAACTTTCAGCAACTGCAGTGACAGGAGTATTCCTGTTGTATTCCATTATTATGGGAATGAGTTTGAGCTTTATTTTTCTAGCCTACACTCAAAGTGCAATATATCAGGTCTTCTTTATTGCAGCAGCAATGTTTGGCACCATGGCACTTGTGGGCTACACAACTAAGACTGATCTCACGAAAATGGGCAGCTTGCTAATTATGGCGCTGATTGGTATAGTTATCGCCAGTTTGGTAAATATGTTTATGAAAAGTGATAGCCTGGGATACATCATCAGTTTTATTGCAGTAATTGTATTCACCGGACTTACTGCTTATGATGTTCAGAAATTAAAGAACATAGGAAATACCATTGAAGGCGGAACCGAAGCCACTGCTAAGATGAGCATATTAGGAGCGTTAACTTTATATCTTGATTTTATCAATCTGTTCCTTGCTTTACTGCGAATTTTTGGTGGTCGAAGAGACTAATCAATTAATAAATTAATTGCGGAGCCCCGGATTTATTCCGGGGCTTTTTTGTGCCGGGCAGAAAGATATCGTTTTATCCTTTGATAAGATTTTATCCATGCTTATATTGCTGAACACAAAACTTAGAAAGATGAAGAAAGCATATCTATTTCCGGGACAAGGTTCTCAATTTTCAGGGATGGGCAAAGAATTGTATGATACTAATTCTGTTGCGAAAAAGATGTTTGAATCAGCCAATGAAATATTAGGTTTCAGGATCACCGACATCATGTTCAGCGGTACTGATGAAGAACTAAAACAAACCAATGTAACCCAGCCGGCAATATTTCTTCACTCGGTGATATTGCATGAGACTTTGTCAGGAAGCAATGATGTTGACATGGTTGCAGGTCACTCACTTGGTGAGTTTTCCGCATTGGTAGCAAATAGAACATTGACCTTTGAAGATGCTTTGGGACTTGTGGCTGTCAGAGCCGGAGCTATGCAAAAAGCATGTGAAATTGTTCCTTCAACGATGGCAGCAGTTCTGAATTTGGATGACAAAGTAGTAGAAGCTATTTGTGCAGAAGTGAATAATTCTGGTGAAATTGTTGTTGCAGCTAATTATAATTGCCCCGGACAATTAGTTATTTCAGGATCAATTAAAGGTATTGATATAGCATGTGAAAAGATGAAGGAAGCAGGAGCAAAGCGTGCATTGGTGTTAAGTGTTGGAGGAGCATTTCATTCTCCTTTTATGGAACCGGCGCGTGAGGAATTGGCCAAGAAAATACACGCCACGAATTTCAATGAGCCTATTTGTCCGGTGTATCAAAATGTAAATGCAATGCCCGTCTCTGATCCCGCAGAAATAAAAGCAAACCTCGTGAGTCAGCTAACGGCGCCTGTCCGCTGGACACAAACCATTCAAAATATGGTTTCTGATGGTGCAACTCAATTTATTGAAGTTGGACCGGGCAAGGTATTGCAGGGTCTCGTTAAAAAAATTAATAAAGAAATCGAGGCTATGTCAGCCTAGTCTTAAATTTACAGGATTTTTACTCAGATTCATAGTCGATGGCGATACTTAATTCCATACTAAGCTGGTTGATGAAAAAGCGTATTCATCAAATAGAGCTATTTATTAAGTATCCTCATGATGTTCAGCAGGATTGGTTTGTGAGGTTGGTAGATGCGGCAAAGAATACTGAGTGGGGTACTGCTTTTGATTATAAATCAATCCGCAAAGTAGATGATTTTAAGAATAGAGTTCCTGTACAGAATTATGAATCCACAAAACCTTTCATAGATAGGTTGATGAGAGGGGAACAAAATATTTTATGGCCTTCAGACATCAAATGGTTTGCTAAATCCTCAGGTACGACAGCAGGGAAAAGTAAATTCATTCCGGTAAGCGCAGAAGCAATGGAAGAGTGTCATTTCAAGGGAGGAAAAGATCTTCTTTCACTTTATTGTAATAATCGGCCTGATACAAAAATATTTTCGGGAAAGGGCTTGAGCTTGGGTGGCAGTCATCAACTCAATATTGAAAGCAACGATTCGTTCTATGGAGATATCTCTGCAATACTTTTGCAAAACCTGCCATTTTGGGTACAGATGATCCGCACACCGGAATTGTCCATTGCTTTAATGGATCGTTGGGAAGAGAAAATTGATAAAATGGTTGAGGCTACCATTAAAGAGAATGTCACCAGTTTAAGCGGAGTTCCAACCTGGACTCTCGTACTGGCCAAAGAAGTATTAAAAGTGACGGGAAAGAAAAGTTTACTGGAGGTCTGGCCAAATTTGGAATTGTTCATTCATGGGGCTGTAAGTTTCACTCCATATATAGATCAGTTCAGGGAATTAATACCTTCTTCTGATTTTTATTATTTAGAAACCTATAATGCTTCAGAAGGTTTTTTTGGTATTCAGGATTTGTCAAATTCTTCTGACATGTTGCTGATGCTTGACTACGGTGTGTTTTACGAGTTTATGCCCATGGAAGAATATGGGAAAGATGACCCTAAGACACTTCTTCTCTCAGAAGTGGAATTGAACAAGAACTATGCAATGATAATTACTACGAATGCCGGTTTGTGGAGGTATCTGATTGGAGACACGATTCGTTTCACCGGTAAAGATCCTTACCGGATCCGGATCACCGGTCGGACCAAATTATATATAAATGCATTTGGAGAAGAGGTAATTATTGAAAACACTGATGAGGCAATTCGAGTAGCAAGTGAAAAAACCAACTCTTGTATTAAGGACTATACCGTTGCGCCAGTTTATTTTAAGGGAGAAAAAAATGGAGCACATGAATGGTTGATAGAATTTGAAAAAGCTCCTGTCAGTCTCGAATATTTTACGGTAGTTCTTGACAATGCACTCAAGTCATTGAATTCCGATTATGAAGCTAAGAGGTATAAGGATCTGGCTTTAAGGCTTCCGGTCGTAAAAAGCCTGGCACAGGGAAGTTTTTATGAATGGTTGAAAAGCAAAGGCAGGTTAGGGGGTCAGTACAAAGTACCTCGCCTTAGCAATGATCGTGAAGTAATAGAGGAGATTCTCAGCATAGTAGAAGCATAATTTAACAAATCAAATTTGTGAAGCGAATTTTAATTTTTATTTCTCTTTTTTGTGTCGCTATTCATGAGGGTGATTATACGTTGATTATCGGTTTGCCATTTAACGGTGCAAGATCATTGAGTACTGATAATTTAGGTAACGCTTATGTAATATTTGGCAATCAACTCTTACAGTTTAATTCAGCCGGTGAGCCTAAAGCAAATTATAGTGAAAGCTCATTAGGAGAACTAAGAAGTGTAGATGCAACCAATCCTCTAAAGCTGATGTTATTTTATCCCGATTTCAGCAGGTTGACTTTGCTCAATGCACAGCTTGCCGTTCAGTCAACGATTCATTTGAGACAATTAGGGATCCAACAAGCAGTTGTTGTTTGCAATTCAATGTATGGCGGATATTGGATTTTTGACCGACAAGATTTTCAGCTCAAGAAAATCGACCTTAATTTACAGGTAGTTTATCAAAGTGGAGATTTGTTAAGTCTGACAGGGTCGAATGTGAATCCAAATTTCCTGGTTGAGAATAACGGCTTTGTATATATGAATGATCCCACGAATGGAATTTTCGTTTTCGACAGATATGGAACATATTTTAAAACAATTCCGATAAAAATAGAAACGGGCTTTCAGGTTATAGAGAACGAACTGCTTTACATACAGGGAGAAAAATTATTCGCTATCCACCTGAAAACCTTTATAGAAAGGGAGATTCTCTTGCCTTCACATGGCAAGCTAAAATACGCCAGAATTGAGAATCAGCAACTTTATTTATTAACAAATGACTCATTGACTTTTTATTCTTTTTAGATTCGCATCAAGAATAGAAACACAAAGAAATCATCAAAACATTCAAGATCCATGGCATCAAAGTCTTCTACAGCACGAAAAGCGACAACAAAAACTTCGGGCAAAGCGTCAACGGTTAAAGCTTCAGTAAAAAGTTCTCCGGCAAAATCAACTGAGAAATATGCACCGACAAAAAAACAACTGTCGCCTTTGCACATCGCAATTGCAGGAAATATTGGTGCAGGGAAAACTACGCTGACATCATTGCTGGCGAAAAATTTAAAATGGGACCCGCATTATGAAGATGTTGATGACAATCCTTATCTGAATGACTTTTATGAAGATATGCAACGCTGGTCTTTTAACTTGCAGATATTCTTTCTAAACTCCCGCTTCGAACAGATCACCAGAATTCGTCAAAGTGGTAAAACGGTAATACAAGACCGTACCATTTATGAAGATGCACATATTTTTGCTCCGAACCTGCATTCGATGGGATTAATGACCACAAGGGATTTTAATAACTATCAGGATCTTTTTAATCTGATGAGCAAGTTCGTATCTCCACCTGATCTGTTGATTTATCTACGCGGAAGTGTTCCCACACTCGTGAATCAGATTGCCAAGAGAGGTCGTGACTATGAAAATTCCATTCGTATTGATTATTTAAAGCGACTTAATGAGCGATATGAAGCATGGATCTCTACATACGAGCAAGGGAAATTGTTAGTCATTGATATTGACGATTTGAACTTTGCCGATAACCCTGAAGATCTGGGAAAAATTGTCAATAGGATCAATGCCGAAATAAACGGATTGTTCTAGGTCTTTACCACCTTATTTAACTCGCCGGATATTCTATTAGGGAATATCCGGCGAGTTTGTTTCCGGCCAACCTGATTTGAATGGTGGAGATAGTACCGATTTCTTAACTATCCAATTGGACAGGTGGGGATGAATTAAAAATTCTAAATTGTATGGCAGCCAGATTCACGTAAAGGGTGTCGATAATTTATGTAAAACTGTTTTATACGATATAAAGGCTTTGCTGATTCGCATCATGTAAGTTGTTCAATTGCTTTGTATTTTTACATTCTTCAAAAAGGGCAAAATGGAATTTGATATTATGTTTTTCCTGGCGGGTCTGACGCTATTTATTTTTGGGATGATGACTGTTGAGTCTTCCTTAAAAGCGATGGCCGGACGCCCTTTTAAAAAGTTCCTTCAACAGCAAACAAAACAACCACTCAAGGCAATATT
>Ga0116143_10000950_pt1 | contig 36794 bp, 25 predicted proteins | sample AD_UKC034_MetaG_FD_89745 | JGI IMG/M metagenome (GOLD analysis project Ga0116143, IMG submission 89745) | Active sludge microbial communities of municipal wastewater-treating anaerobic digesters from USA - AD_UKC034_MetaG | ecosystem: Engineered > Bioreactor > Anaerobic > Digestate | place: USA... | reverse complement strand
GACGGCGCGGGCGCCGAGGCTTCACGCGCGTTGCCGATGATCCGCGGTCGCCTGACGACGATCAACGACCGGCCGCTCGAGGACATGTCGTTCAACAACGAGGGCGGCGAGGGGCTTGCGAATCGCGAGCAGAACCTGACCTGGGCGAGCGAACTCGGCGATGACAACCAGATCGTCGCCGGTCGCTGGTGGGGACCGCAGGACACCGGCCAGCCGCTCGTGTCGATCGCGACCGAGTTTCGCGATTCCGTGGGCCTGAAGCTCGGCGACCGGCTCACATTCGACATTGCGGGCGAGACCTTCGAAGTCACGGTCGCCAGCATCCGCCAGGTGAAGTGGGACAGCTTCCAGCCGAACTTCTTCCTGGTGTTTCCGCCGGGCCTGCTCGATGCGACCGCAGGTACCTGGATGACGAGCGCGTACTTCGCGCCCGGCAAGCCACGGCCGATCGCGCAGCTCGTGCGACGCTTCCCGAGCGTGTCGGTATTCGATATGGACAACATTCTCGGACAGGTCCGCGGGGTGATCGACAAGGCGGCGGTCGCGGTGCAGAGCGTGTTCGTCTTCACCCTGCTCGCGGGACTGACCGTGTTGCTCGCGGCGGTGCAGGCAAGTCGCGACGAGCGGCGTTTCGAGAGCGCCATGTTGCGCACGCTCGGCGCAAGCCGGCGCACCGTGCGTGCGGGTGTGCTGGCCGAGTTCATCACGCTCGGGTTGCTCGCCGGTCTGCTCGCTGCGCTCGGCGCGAGCGTCGGCGGTTACCTGATCGCGAAACACGTGCTGGAAGTGAAGTACACGTTCGACGCGTGGGTGTGGGCCTGGGGGCTCGGTGCCGGGACCGCCCTGGTGGCGGGTGGCGGCTGGCTCGCCACGCGCTCGGTGGTGGACCAGTCGCCCCTCCTGACTCTGCGGGGTGGCTGATGGAGCCTGCGCGCAAGGCCGCCAAGATGGTGGGCTGGTTCGATCCGCGCGTGCTGATGCGGACCGCGATCCACATGACGACGGCCAACATCTTCGGCCGTCATTCCGACCCGCGCCTGATCGAGGCGCTGGCCAGCCAGCCGCAGGGCCACTTCGACTATGCGGCCACCGATGGCGCGGGCGTGTGGCTCGACTACGTCGCCGATACCGGTGACGGCTGGAACCCGGTGCATGCGATTGCCGACGCACTCGCGCGCCCCACGCTCGATGTCGCGCCGGCCGGCGGGGGAGCCGCCGAACGGACCCGATCCGGCCAGGTGCTCATGTTCGGTGGCGACGAGGTGTATCCCTGGCCCTCGCGAGAGGCCTACGCCTGGCGCACTGAGTGGCCGTACCAGGACGCCTTCGAGGCGCATGGTACGAGCCCCGACATTTTCGCGATCCCGGGCAACCATGACTGGTTCGACAGTCTGGTTGCCTTCTCGCGCACGTTCTGCCGGCCGGAGCGTGGCTTCGCCGGCTGCCGCACGCAACAGACACGCAGCTATTTTGCGCTGCGCCTGCCGGCCGACTGGTGGCTGGTCGCAATCGACCTGCAGCTCGGCTCCGAACTCGATGAACCGCAGGTGCAGTACCTGAAGCGTGTCGCTGCGGCGATGGAGCCGCAGGCGCAGGTGATCCTCTGTGTGCCGGAGCCGCAGTGGATTTTCGAGAGGGCCTACCCCGGACACGCGGCGTATGACGGCAACATGCTCGCAACGCTCGCCGGCGACATCCTGCAGCGTCCGGTGCGCGTGTTCCTGTCCGGCGATCTGCATCATTACCGGCGGCACGAGAACCCCGCGGGCGTGCAGAAGATCATCTCCGGTGGCGGCGGCGCCTTCCTGCATCCCACCCACGCGCCGCGGCCGCGGGACCTGCCGGGCGGGTTCGTGGAACGCGCCGTGTATCCCGATCGCACGACCTCGCGACGACTCGCGTGGCGCAATCTCGCTTTCCCGTGGCTCAATCCGCACGGCCTGGTGTTGCCCGCGGTGCTCTACACGCTGTCCGCATGGTTCGCGTCGGCGAGCCTGTCGCCCGCGGACATCGAGACCTTGGCGGGGACCGTCGCGGCCAGTCTGACGGCTGCGCTGCGCGATCCGGTGGATGGACTCTGGCTGCTCACCGTCATCGGGGGGTTCGTGTTCTTTACTGACACGCATGTGCGCTGGTACCGCCTGATCGGCGGCATTTCGCACGCGATCGCGCACCTCGCGGCCGCGCTTGCGCTCGCGTGGCTCGCGGCGATGTTCACGACCGGGGTGCTCGGGCTTGGCTTCGGCACCATCGCGCAGCTGCTGATCGCCGGGGCGCTGACCTTCGTTTCCGGCGCAGTTGTCGGTGGTGTGCTGATCGGCCTGTACCTGCTGGTGTCGGTGCAGCTGTTCGGGCGCCACGCGAACGAAGCGTTCTCGTCGCTGCGCATCGAAGACTACAAGCAGTGGCTCAGGATGCACTTTGCGCTGGACGGCACATTGACGCTCTATGCGATCGGCATCGATCGCGTGTCGCGCGGGCGCGGGGACAGGCGCGCGACGCCGCCCCACCTGATCGAGAAACTCGTCCTCAGGCGCTGACCGGCACGCCGCTCAGCGCTGCACGCCGATTGTCGCCCAGGCCTGCGCCACGGGCTCGCCACGCCAGTTGATGCCCTGGATCGTCAGGTCGTAGTTGCCGGGCCCGAGCGCCGAGGTGTTGAAGGCGAGGCGCAGGTGGCCGTTCGAATCCTTCTTCATGTTATGCAGGACCGCGACACGGCCCTGTCCGGCACGGTCGATCGTGATCCGGAAAGCGTCGAACTTCGACCAGGCGATGTCGATCTTGAAGTCGGCGAACTGAACGGTGCCGGCACCGACCACCACCGCAGGCGAACTCGTCGGCCCGCCACGCGCCGGCACGAGCTTGATCGTGCGCGTGGAGGTCGCGGGCGCGAGGGGCTGCTCCGCGACCCGCGTTTCGAGTGCGGCGATTTCGTCGCTGCGCTGGCCAAGCTGCGATGCGAGCACCGCCGAGACGATGAGCAGCACGAGCGCGAGTGCCAGGGCACCGATCACGACCGGCGGCCGCTGCCAGAGGGGGAGCGTCTTCTCGGCCCAGGGCTCGGGCTTGCCGCCCACCTCGAGCAGCCGCAATCCGGCATTGACGCGCGCGGGCAGGCCGAGCGCGTCGAGCAGGTCGGGGTGTTCGGTGCAGAAGCGTTCGAACTCGAGGGCACCACGGGGCGGCAGGCGCCCCGAGAGATAGCGCTCGACGATCTGGTTGCGCTCGATGAAGTTGCGGTCCATCGCCGGAGCGGCCCATGCGGCTCCCTGGGCGCCCTGGCCGGTGGTCTGGGCGGCATTCGGGGCGGCGGCGGGGGACTGGGAGGGGCCGGCGGCACGGCGCGGTGGCGGCGCGTCCGTCAGCGGCACGTCCGGCAGCATCTGCGTGGCGGCGTCCATAGCCCCATCGTGCCTTCCCGCCCGTTCACACGCATGGCACTGCTCACAGTTCTGTTAACCCGCCCGAAAAGCGCGACATGGGTCGCATTTTCGGGAACCATTACCGCCCGCGCCGGAGGATCTGCCCCATGCACAAGAAGACGTTTTCCCGGACCCTGCTTGCCGTCGGACTCACCGTCGCTGCCGGCGCGCACGCCGCCGATACGGGCGGCACCGCGATCACCATCTACAGCTCGGCCCAGCCCGGCGCCGTGCCGGTCGAGTTCTATCGGCCGGTTCCCGGTGGTGGCACCCCGGGCGGGATGGCGGTGCCGGGCTACGCCATGGTGCGCGACACGCGTCCGATGACGCTTGCGGCGGGGCGATCGACCGTGCGTTTCACGGACGTGGCGGCACTGATCGATCCGACCACCGTGACCTTCCAGTCGCTTACTGACCCCGGCACCCGGGTGCTCGAGCAGAACTACCAGTTCGACCTGATCGGTATGGACAAGCTGCTGCAGCGTCATATCGACAAGCCGGTCACCGTCGATCGGGCCGGTAGCGCCGCGGCGGGTCCGGCCACGAGCGGCACGCTACTGTCGGCAGGCGACGGCCTGGTGCTGCGCAGCAGCGACGGCTCGATCCACGCGCTGCGCGAGTACGGCGCAGTGCATTTCGCGGAATTGCCGGGCGGACTGATCACGCGCCCGACGCTCGTGTGGGAAGTAAATGCCGCGCGCGGCGGCGAGCACCGCACGCGGGTCACCTACCAGACCGCGGGCATTACCTGGTGGGCCGACTACAACCTGATCTTCACTGAAGGGCGCGACGCCAACAGCGGCACCGTCGATCTCGGTGCGTGGGTCAGCATCGTCAACCAGTCGGGCGCGAGCTACCAGGACGCGCGCCTGAAGCTGATCGCGGGCGACGTGCACCGCGTCGCGCCCCCGCAGCGCGTGTACCTGCAGAAGCGCGCGATGGAAATGGCCGCGGCCGCCGATTCCGCCGCCGGATTCGAGGAGAAGGCGTTCTTCGAATTCCATCTCTATACGCTCGGGCGTCGCACGGCTCTAGCGGACAACTCGACCAAGCAGATCGAGCTGTTCGAGCAGACGAAGTCGATTCCGGCGAAGAAGCTCCTCGTCTACTACGGCGCGCCGGCCTATGCGGCGTACGGCGGACCGTACACCGAGCGCGACATCGGCACGGCGGCCAACACGAAGGTCGACGTTTACCTCGAGTTCCGTAACGACAAGGCCAGGGGTCTCGGCGTGCCGCTGCCCGCCGGGCGGGTGCGTGTGTCGAAGCTCGACAGCGCCGACGACAGCCTGGAGTTCATCGGCGAGGACGTGATCGATCACACGCCGAAGGACGAGGACGTGCGCATCAAGCTGGGTTCGGCCTTCGATGTCGTGGGCGAGCGCCGCCAGGTCGATTTCTCTATCGACACCAAGGCCCGCGTCATGGAAGAGGAGATCGAGGTGAAGTTGCGCAACCACAAGGACCAGCCAGTCGAAGTCCTGGTGCGCGAGACTCTCTATCGCTGGAGCGACTGGTCGGTGGTTTCGCAGACCCAGCCGTTCACGAAAGAGGACGCCCGGACGATCCACTTCCCGGTGCGGATCGCGAAGGACGGTGAAACGAGGGTGCGCTACCGGGTACGTTACCGCTGGTAGCGACGAGCCGTGCCAGTCCAGCGATGAGCCGCTGGCACTGCGCGGCCGGATGACCATCCAACGGGGGACAATTGCGTCAGGGAGGACGCATGACCTTCACCAGGATGGCGCTACATAACCCGGCGGGTGTTGCGGTCGGGGCACTGCTCGCCTGCCTGCTCGGCGTGCTGGCGCTGTTCAGGCTGCCGGTTCAGCTGTTTCCGGACATCGACGAGCCGGTCATCAGTATCGCCACGCCCTGGCGCGCCGCGGCGCCGAGCGAAGTGGAATCCGAGATCATCGAGCCGCAGGAGCGTGCTCTCGAGGGTCTTGCCGGGCTGAAGGAACTCAACAGCTTCGCGGCGCCGGGCGGCGCGTTCCTCAATCTGCGCTTTGCGATCGGCACGGACATGCAGGCGACGCTGATCGAAGTGATCAGCCGCATGAACCAGCTCCCGCCGATGCCGCGCGACGCCGGCGCGCCGCGCATCGCGCTCGGCGACGATGGCGGTGCCGGCACCAACCAGACGCTGTCGTTCTTCTTCGTGCAGCTGCTGCCGGGCACGCCGGGTCCGGTCGAGGACTACCGCCGCGCGGTCGAGGAGCTGGTGCGCGCGCGCATCGAGACGATCCCCGGCGTCGCCACCGTGCAGGTGAATGCCGGCGCGCCGGAGGAACTGCAGATCATCTTCGACCCGCAGCGCGCCGCCGAACTCGGCATCGAGCTTCCGCGGGTCGCCGCCGTGGCCGGCAATGCCACCGACATGTCCGGCGGTTTCGTCGACATCGGCCGTCGCCAGTACACGATGCGCTTTGCCGGGCGCTATACGCCCGAGGAACTCGCCGGCCTCGTGCTCGAATGGCGTGATGGACGCCCGGTGCGGCTCGGTGACATCGCCGCGGTGACCGTGCGGCGCGGCGATCGCACCGACCTCGCGATGCAGAACGGCAACCCGGCAATCGGGCTGCGCGTCCTGAAGGAGAACGGCGCGAACGTCCTCGACACGCTGAATGCGGTCAAGGCCGAGTTCGACCTGCTGCGCGACGGCCCGCTGATGGCCATGGGCCTCACGGTGGCGCAGTCGTTCGATCCCTCGCTGTTCATCAACCAGGCGCTGGCCATGGTGAGCGGCAATCTGGTGGCGGGCGTGATCCTCGCGGTGCTCGTGCTGTGGTTCTTCCTGCGCGACCTGCGCACCACACTGCTCGTCGGCATCGTGATCCCGGTGTGCCTGCTGGTCGCGCTCGCGGTGCTGATGCTGACCGGGCGCACGCTCAACGTAATCTCGATCGCCGGCCTCGCATTCGGTGTCGGCATGACGACCGACGCTGCGGTGGTGGTGATCGAGAGCATCGCGCAGCGGCGCGAGCAGGGTGTGCCGATGCTGCAGGCGGCGCTCGAGGGCACGACGCGCGTCTGGCCGGCGCTGTTCGCCTCCACGGCCGCGACCATCGTCGTGTTCATGCCGGTGGTGTTCATGCAGGATGCGGCGGGACAGCTGTTCGCGGATCTCTCACTCACCGTGGTAATCGCGGTGGCCACCTCGCTGCTCGTCGCCGTCACGATGCTGCCGCTCCTCGCCTCGCGCTGGCTCAAGCCGCTCGCCGCGAACGCGACGTCGGATGCGCGCTGGCGGCACATGGCCGAGACGCTGGTGCGCTGGACCGATACGCCGCGACGCCGCTACGCGATCATCGGGGCGCTGCTCATCGTGCCGGCCAGCCTCACCTGGCTGCTGCTGCCGCCGCTCGATTACCTCCCGCCGGTGAAGCGCGCGGCGATCGACGGCTACTTCCAGTTTCCGCCCGGCGCGAGCATCGACACGATAGACAACGAGATCGTGCAGGTGATGGCGCAGCGCATGGCGCCCTACATGAGCGGCGAGCGGGAGCCGGCGCTGCGCAACTACTATGTGCTGGTGTGGCCCGGCGGCGGCACCATCGGCGCGCGCCCGCTCGATGTCGAGAAGATGGATCTGCTCGATGCGGTCGTCAACGAGGAGATCATCAGCGGCTTCCCGGATACGCAGGCGTTTGCCTCGCAGGGCAATCTGTTCGGCGGTTTCGGCGATGGGCGCAACATCGACTTCCAGCTGCAGTCCTCCGACCTCGAGGCGCTGTTCCCGGTCGCGCGCCGCGCCCAGGAGCTGCTCCGCGAAAAGCTGCCCGGCTCGCAGGTGCAGGCCTTCCAGGGCCTCGAACTCGCCGAGCCCGAGCTGCGCGTGACCCCCGACGATCGGCGCCTGAGCGAGGTCGGCTGGTCGCGCGGCGATGTCGGCACGGTGGTACGCGCCCTGGGCGATGGTGCGTGGGTGGGCGAGTACTTCGATGGCGAGCGGCGGCTGCCCATGTTCCTGCGCGCGGAGAGCTGGGGCAGCCCGGAGGAGCTCGCGGCAGTGCCGGTCGCGACACCGGGCGGGGCGGTCGTGCCGCTCGGTGAGCTCGCGCAGATCGAGACGACGGTGGGACCGAGTGGCCTGCGGCGCGTCGACGGGCGGCGTACGGTCGGCCTCAACATCAATCCGCCGAAGGGCATGTCGCTGCAACAGGCGATCGATGTGGTCAAGCGTGACGTCGAGCCCGAGATCGCGGGCCTGCTGCCCGCCGACGGCACGATCCGCTATGCGGGCAACGCCGGCAACCTGCGCACGGCGCTCGAGAACATGCGCCTCAACATCGGCGTCGCGATGCTGGTGCTGTTCCTGCTGGTCGCGGCGCTCGTGCGCTCGCCCAAGGACAGCTTCATCATGATGCTGACGATACCGCTCGCGAGCTTCGGCGGTGTGCTCGCGATCTGGCTGCTGCGCGTGTTCACGAGCCAGACGCTCGACCTGCTGACGATGATCGGCTTCATCATCCTGATGGGCATGGTCGTCAACAACGCGATCCTGCTGATCGACGAGACGCGCAGCGGCGAACGCGGCGGTCTGGCGCGTCGCGAGGCGATCTCGGCCGCGCTGCGCACGCGGACCCGGCCGATCTTCTCGACCACGTTGTCCGGCATCTTCGGCATGCTGCCGCTCGCGGTCGTGCCGGGTGCCGGCAGCGCGCTCTACCGCGGCCTCGGCGCCGTGATCGTCGGCGGCATGGTGGTCAACACCGTCTTCACGCTCGTGCTGCTGCCGGCGCTGCTGCGCCTCGGCGAAGCGGCCCCGGGCACTGTCCCCGCAAAGGAATCCGCATGTTCGCCAGCCAGCTACGCATCCCGCTGATTTTCGCGCTGCTGCTGAAGTTTCTCTTCGGCTGGGAGCTCGCCTGCGCCGCCGAGGAGGCGCCGGCCGTGCCGGTCGTGATTGCCGGCGTCAAGGAGGAAGAGCGTGCGCCGCGCACACTCGCCACCGGCACGATCGTCAGCCGTGCCGATGCGCGCCTGTCCGCCGAAGTGGCGGCGCCGATCGACTGGATCGCCGAACCGGGCGCGATCGTCGACAAGGGTGAAGTGATCGCGCGGCTCGATACGGCGCGCGTCGAGCTCGCGATTCGCGACAACGAGGCGGCGCTGAAGCGCCTCGAGGCGAATGCCGCGCTGCTGCGTACGCAGCGCGACCGCCTGCAGACGCTGGCCGCGCAGCAGGTAGTCTCGCGCAACCAGATCGACGAGGCTGAGTCGCGCCTCGCGATGGCGGAGCAGGAGGTCGAACAGGCGCGCGTGGCGCGCGACCGGGCGCGGCTCGAGCGCACGCGATCCTCGATCCGCGCGCCGTTCGCCGGCCAGGTCGCCGAGCGGCTGCGCATGACCGGCGAGTTCGTCGCGATCGGCGAGCCCCTCGTGCGGCTCGTCGACACGGGCAACGTCGAGGTACTCGCCCGCGCGCCGCTCGCGGCTGCGGCGGCACTGGCGCGCGGCCAGCGCGTGCGAGTGATCGAGGGCGATCGCGAGGTGACGAGCGAGATCCGCTCGATCGTGCCCGTAGGTGACGAGCGTTCGCGCATGCTCGAGGTGCGCGTGGCGCTCGCGCGCGCGGCGTGGCCGATCGGCGCGGCGGTCCAGGTCGAGTTGCCGAGCGGGCCCGCCCAGCGGACGATGACCGTGCCGCGGGATGCCGTCGTGCTGCGCCAGGGTGCGACCCATGTTTTCCGGATCGGTGCCGGCGACAAGGCGGAGCGGGTCACGGTCGCGACGGGCGCGGGCCGCGCCGATCGCATCGAGGTCAGCGGCGAGATCGCCGCGGGTGACCGTGTCGTGGTGCGCGGCGCGGAGCGCCTGCAGCCGGGACAGCGGGTGACGATCCAGGCCGGAGAGGCCGAGGTGTTGGCGGAGAGCAAGGGGCCGAGGACCCGCGCGAGCTGACGCAGGCGATTGCGTGCCCGCCGGTTGCCGCGGGCCGGCAAGTTCACGGACATGAATTTGACAGCGCCGCTGCGTTTCTGGCGGGATAGGCTTCATGGCCAGCCTGCAATCGATCGAGCAGTGGGATGACGAGACCGACGTCCTGATCGCCGGATACGGCGTCGCCGGATGCGCTGCGGCGATCGAGGCGCACGACAGCGATCCGGCCGCCGACATCCTGATCGTCGAGAAGATGCCCGCGGAGCGCGCGGGCGGCAATGGCCGCGCGTCGGGGCAGTCGCTGCTCATCTCGCACAACGCGGAGGCGCTTTACCGCTACCAGAAGGCGATGAGCGCGACCAACCCGCCGCCCGATGACATGCTGCGCGAGTGGGCGCGACAGATGGCGGGACTCGAGGAATACATCGAGGCGCGCGTCGCCGAGGCGGGCAACACCCAGCTCGTGAAAGGCAGCGGCTGGAGCTCGGGCGAGGCGGTGTACGAGTTTCCCGAGTTCGGCGCCGAGGACGCGGTGGCGTACAACGCGTTCGTGAAGCCGATCCCGAGCGGCGTGTGGATCACGATGCGCACCTGTGTCGAGAAGCGCCCCCGCGTCCGCCACGTGTTCGAGTCGCCGCTCGTCGACCTGGTGCAGGACCCCGATACGCTCGAAGTGTTCGGCGCGATCGTCGAGACGCGCGGCATGCGGCGCGCGATTCGCGCACGGCGCGGCGTGATCGTGGCGGTCGGTGGCTACGAGGCCGACATGGAGATGCAGCGCAACTACTACGGGCTCGCGGAAGCCTGGCCGCTCGGCACGCCGGCCAACACGGGCGATGGCGTGCGCGTCCTGCAGAAGGCCGGTGCGGAGCTGTGGCACATGCGCAATTTCGGCCAGTCGGGCGGCATCTGGCCCGGCATCAAAGTGCCCGAGTTCCCGACCATCTTCATGCGCCGCCATTTCTGGCAGACCTTCAGCTGGATCGAGATCGGCGCCGAAGATCGGCGCTTCTACAACGAGGGCGCCGAGCTCTATCACACGCACTACAAGGAGCGACACCACGGCCACTGGGTCGACACCCCGCACTGGCGCGCGGGCCCCGTGCACATGCTGTTCGACGAAAACGTGCGCGAGCACAACTGCCTCGTCACGCACGCGATGAGCTGGAACACCGTGGTCGAGGGCTACGAATGGAGCGATGACAACAGCGTTGAGGTGGACAAGGGCTGGATCGTGAAGGCCGACTCGATCGAGGCGCTCGCCGCGAAGATCGGCCGCGATCCGGCGCGCGTGGCGGCCGAGGTCGCGCGCTTCAACGCGGCCTGCGAGCGCGGCGAGGACACGGACTTCGGGCGGCCCGCCCACTCACTGCAGCCGCTCGTCACGCCGCCGTACTACGCCGTCAGGATCGATCTGGCGATCGTGTGCACGAGCGGCGGGGCAAAGCGCAACATCCTCTCGCAGGTACTCGACCCGCGCGGCCAGCCGATTGCGCGGCTGCACGAGGCCGGCGAGCTCGGCTCGATGATCTCGCACCTGTACCAGAACGGCTCCTACCTCACCGAAGCGATGATTTCCGGTCGCGCGGCGGGGCGCAGCGCAGTTATGCTGGACCCCTGGAAGATGAAGAGGGTCGCCTAGATGCGCGTGGTCACCCCGGCGATGAAACTGGACGTGCGGATCGATGAACTCGCCGCAAAGGACGGCCTGCTGCAGATGAGCGGGGTGGCCGGCATGCTGCCTTGCGAGACTACGCTTCGGCCCTCCGAACTGCGCCGGATGATCGGCAAGCTGATGCGCCCGTCGATCCTCAGACTGCTGCTGAGCGGCGATCCTCCGGTGCCCGGCAAGCCACCGGCGCGTTGACGCGCACCCGCGCACGATACCTGCGTATCGCGGCGAGGATGTCGCGCGCGTACTCCCGCTCGAACTCGCGTACGCTCAGCCCTCCGGGGTGGTGGGGCACACCGGGCAGGCGTCGTCCCCGCCGGCCTGCGCCGCGCCGCTGCCGCTCGCAAGTGCCAGCAGTCGTTCGACGCGCTGGCGCGGTACGCGCGGCCAGGCGAGCGCGCTCGATGGCCAGCCGCCGAGGACCGCCGCGATCGCCATGGCATACCCGGTGCGCGAGCAACACAGCACCGGGGCATCGATGGCTTGGGCTACCGCGGCGTGCACCGGTGCCATGCACGTGCAGCCGAGCGCAATGGCTTCGGCGCCGTCGTGTTCGATGGCCTCGCGGCACGCCTCGACGATGCGCGCCGTCACGTTCCCGTCCCCGCCCTGCAGGCGCGCCATGACGTCGACCGGCTCGCCGAGTTGGCGGATCGACGCGCAGCGCGCCGCAAGTCCGCTCGCCGCCAGTCGCTCGTCGTAGATGAAGCGCATCGAGCGTGGCCACACCGTCACGATCGAGAAGCGCCGCGCCACGAGCGTCGCCGCGTGCAGCGTTGCCTCGCCGGCGCCGATCACGGGCGCATCGCCGAGGGCGCGCATGGCGTTGATCGCGTAGTCGCCGAAGGTATCGATGTACAGTGCATCGGCGCCGCCGGCGAGCGCCTCGGCGGCCGCGGCTGCGTGGCTTGCGGCCACGAGCACATGATCGAAGGGTGTGTGCGGGAAGGCGGATATCGGCAGCGGCCAGGGCACGAGCTCGATGCCGGGCGGAGTCATCGCCGAAAGATGCGCCGGGGCGCCGGCTGCGCAGGGCGTGCCACTGCCGAGGATCGCGATCCGTTTCATAGCGAGCGCGCGCCGTCGAGGACCATGCGGAAACGCGCCTCGACTTCGGCACGGCGTGCATCGAAGCGATCGCGCAGTCCGCCGTTGGCGACGCAAAAGGGTTGCGGGCCGAGCTCGAGCGGCATCAGTGCGACTCCCAAAAACCGCATATCTGGAACATCGGTACGAAATTCCGAACTTGATTGACAGGAGTCTGAGCCCGATGCCACCGTAAGTCGAGACACCATAGGAAACGACGGACGGGATTTCAGGCGATGATCGGCCCAGGACTGCTACTGTCGGGGGGGTTGCGGGTCTCGGCCGCGCGCACGCCGTCGAAGGTCGCGCTCATCTGCGCGCAGCAACGTCGGACCTATGCCGAGTTGCTCGGGCGCGTGAACCGCGTCGGCGCGCGCCTTGCCGCACTGGGCTTCCGGCCGGGCGATCGCGCCATCGTGCTCGCGCCGAACTGCATCGAGTACCCGGAGCTGATCTGCGGCGTCGCCGACGCCGGCGGCGTCGTCGCGACACTGAGTGCGCGTTCCGCGACCGCGGAGGTCACCGCGGCCGCCAATGACTGTGGAGCGCGCGTGCTGTTCGTGCACGAGGCGAACCTCGGCACGGTCGATCGATCGGCGCTGCCGCTGGTCGAGCACGTGATCGTGCTCGGCGAGGAGTACGAGGCCTGGCTGCGCGCGGCGGATCCTGCATTCACGCCAATGCTGTCGGCTGCGGGCGCGCCGGTTGCCGAGACCGATCCGTTCACGCTTGTCTACACATCCGGCACGACCGGCCGGCCCAAGGGTATCCTCATCTCGCACCGTTCGCGCACGCTGACATTCCACGCGATGGCGATGGAATACGGCTGCTACGGCCCGGACGACCTGCAGCTCGGCATCGCGCCGATGGCGCACGGCGCGGGCTTCGCATTCATCATGTGTTCGGTGTATTTCGGCGGGACGGTCGAGATCCTGCCGAAGTTCGATGCCGAGCTCGTCGTCGGCAAGCTGGCGGAGGGCGAGTTCACCGGCGTCTTCATGGTGCCCACCCACTACTCCTCGATCTTCGGGCTCGGGCCTGGGGTGCTCGAGCGCCATCGCGGCAAGGCACGCGCGCTGCGCACGATCATGTCGAATGCAGCCGCGTTGCCGCAGGTGCTCAAGGAGAAGATCGTCGGCTACTGGGGGCCGGGTCTGCTGCACGAGACCTATGGCTCGACCGAGGCCGGCATCGTCACGAATCTGCGCCCGCAGTACCAGCTCGAGAAGCCGCGCTGCGTCGGCCTGCCGTTCGCGCTCAACGAAGTGCGCTTGCTCGATCAGGCTGGCCGGGATGTCGCGGAGGGTGAGGTGGGTGAGCTGTATTCACGCTCGCCGTACCTGTTCAACGGCTACTACAACCAGCCGGAGGAGACCGCCGCGGTGTGGCGGGACGGCTGGCTGACGGCCGGCGATCTCGCGCGGCGCGACGCCGACGGTCATTACTACATCGTCGATCGTCGCAAGGACATGGTGGTCTCGGGCGGGCTCAACGTGTACCCGCGCGAGATCGAGGAGGTGCTGCAGGCGCATCCCGCCGTGCACGAAGCAGCGGTGATCGGCGTGCCCGATGAACACTGGGGCGAGCGGCTGTGTGCGTACTTCGTCCTGCGGCGGGAGCGACATGCCGGCAGCGACGAACTCGAGGCCTGGTGCCGCGAACGGCTCGCGGGCTACAAGGTGCCGAAGGAATTCCGCGCGCTGGCCGAACTGCCGCGCAATGCCGGTGGCAAGGTCCTCAAGAAGGAACTGCGCCAGTTGAGTTGAACGGGTGGGAAGGGCCGGTTTCCCGCGCCCCTCCCACCCGTCAACCTTCCCCCCCTGAACTAGAACTTGTGCGAGTAGCGCAGGCCGATCGTGCGTGGTTGCGCCACGTACGAATACGGCCGCAGCCCGCACAAGGGCAGCCCATCCGGACCGAGGATGCTGCACTGGCTGGTCGTAAACAGGTCGGCGCGCTCGTCGAACACATTGTTCACGAACAGTTCGAGGCCCCATGGGCCGCGGGCGATGCCCGCGGAGAAGTCGGCAATCGTGTAGGCATCCTGCTTGCCGAGCACCGCCCGGTCGGCATCACGCAGGTCGGACCAGGCTTCCCCGTTGTACACGACTGAACCCTGCACGAAGCTGTCGAAGGTGCCGAGCGTGAACTGGTAGCGCGCAATGGCATTGCCCTTCCACTCGGGCGTGACCGGCAGCTGCGTCCCCCTGGACGCGTCCGGCGGCGGGCAGGCGCTCGCATCGATGCAGTAATCCTCTTTCAGTTCGCCGTCGATGTAGGCGAGGCCGCCGGTCAGGCGCAGCGCCGGCGTCACGGCCCAGCTCACGTCGGCCTCGAGCCCGCGGATCTGCGCCTTGCCGGCATTCCTGATTTCGGTGAGGCCATTGCTGCCGAGATAGGAGAACTGGATGTCGTCCCAGTCCTGCTGGAACAGGGCGCCGTTGAAACGGAAGCGACCGTCGGCCCAGGTGGTCTTCCAGCCGAACTCGTAGTTCTCCAGGTAGTCCGCCTCGTAGGGCGGCAGGTTACCGCGCCGGTTGATGCCGCCCGGCCGGAAGCCCTCCGAGTAGGTCACGTAGAACAGCTTGTCTTCGGTGACCCGGTACGTGGCGTTCAGTTTGATCGTTTCGCCGGATTCGTCGGTTTCCTTGTCGAGGTTGGTGCACGGCGCACCGTTGATGCCCACCGGATCGAAGCACACGGCCTCGCCCGTGCCGCTGCTGTAACCCGCGGAAAAGCCGAAGAAGCCCTTCAGCGAGCTTTCCGCCTCGAAGAAGCGCACGCCGCCGGTCAGCGAGAGCCTGTCGTTGACGTTGAACGTGACCTCGCCGAAGGCCGCGTAGTCCTCGTCTCTGCGCTCCTGCTGCGTCAGCCAGATCGTGTCCGGCCAGCCGGTGACCGTCAGGGCGTCCGCGAGGCCGTCGATCTTGTAGTTCTGTTCGATGCCGTGCTTCTGCAGTTGGTAGAAGAGCCCGGCAACGAAGTAGACACGATTGTCCTGCGAGGAAGACAGGCGGATCTCGTGGCTCTGCTTGGTGAACGTGTCCTCGCCGATGAAGTACTGCGACGGGTCGATGAAATCGCCGTTGTTGTCGTACCAGTAGGCGCCGTAGCCGTGCAGCACGTCGTAGTAGTACGAGTAGTCGTTGTACTCGTTGTCGGTGTCGACCTTGCGATCGAGGTAGGAGCCCGCGTACACGAAGTCGAGGTTCGCGAGCTTGCCCTCGATGGTCAGCGCGGCCTGGTACCAGTTGTCCTTCGCGCCCACCGGCTTGAAGGCGCTGTAGCTGAGGTCCGCGCCGTTCTTGTCGACGAGAAAGCTGCCCTTCGTGTTCTGCTCCTGCGCCATCAGCTGCGGCGTGATCGTCCAGCTGTCGTTGAGGTCGATCCTGAGCGCCGCGCGCGCGCCGTAGGTCTCGAGTTCGTTCTGGTCCTCCTCGACCAGCGCGGAGTTGTCGATCGTGCCGCCCCAGGTCGGGAAGGTGCGCTCGAGCAGCACGTTGTCGATGTAGCCCGGGTCCTGCGCGTACCAGCCGACCAGCCGCAGCGCTGCCCGGTCATTGATCGGCAGGTTGACGAAGCCTTCCGCGGAGTAGCCCTCGCTGCCGCCGTCGACGGTCGTGCCTTCGAGGTCGAATCCCGCGGCGAATGCGGACGGGTCGGGCTTGTTGGTGATGATGCGGATCGTGCCGGCCTGGGAACTCGCGCCGTACAGCGTGCCCTGCGGGCCTGCCAGCGCCTCGACGCGCGCGACGTCATAGATGCGCACGTCGAGCGAACCCTGGATCGTCGTGATCGGCTGCTCGTCCAGATAGATACCGACGCTCGGCACCGGGCCGGAGTGGTTCGAGTTCTCGCCGCTCGCCACGCCGCGGAAGTACACCGCGGTCGCGCCCGGGCCGATGGACTGGTATGCGACGCTCGGCAGGTACTTCACGTAGTCGTCGAAGCGCGTCACGTGTAGTTGCTCGAGTTTCTCGGTGCCGATCGCCTGGATGCTGAGTGGCACGTTCTGCAGGCTCTCCTCGCGTTTCTGCGCGGTGACGATCACCTCTTCGAGGCCGCCCGATGTCTGTGCCTGCGCGGGCGCCACTGCTGCCATCACGGCCGCGGAGACGGCGCTGACGCCGTACATGCCCGCCGCGCGCGCGCGGGCGCTCTCCCTGTCGAGCTTCCTGCGTCTGCTTCTGGTCATGATTCCCCCTGGCTTTTCCTTGGGTTCTGCGGGTACGGATAATCGGTCAGTGCGTGGCCCAGTGCCGCCTCGAGCGGCGCAAGCCACGCGGCGTAATGGCGCCACTGGTCGACGCCGTCGCGGTAGATGGGGCGCCGTACCTGCTCGGAGCTCGCGGTGCGCACGGTGCGCGTGTTCTCGTGGAAGCGCAGGCAGGCCGGCTCGAACGGCAGGCCGCAATAGGCGAGCAGGCGTCGCACCTCGCCCTCGGTGTCGTCGACCACCCGTTCGTAGAACACGCGATGCACCCGGCCGGGCAACACCGTGTCGAAGTGATCGAGCAGTTCGACGTAGTCGCGGTAGTAGCGGCCGACCTCGCCGAGGTCGTAGCTGAAGCCCTGGCCGCGAGCGAAATGCTGCTTGAACACCGAAAAGCAGCAAGCGAGCGGATGCCGGCGCGCGTCGACGATGCGCGCATTCGGCAGGATGAGGTGGATGAGCCCGAGATGCAGGAAGTTGTTCGGCATCTTGTCGATGAAGATCGGCGCATCGGTCCGGCGCTGGGCTCGCGTCTGGGCGAGGTAGCGCTCGCCGAGCGCGCGGCACTCGTCGGCATCCAGGTCGGCCAGGATTTCCGGGTAGCGCGAGACTTCCGTGCGGCGCTTGCGCCCGCCGAGTTCGCGCGCGATCTGCGTGATGTCCGGCAGTTCCGCGGTGCCCTCGACCTGCGAATGGCTGGCGAGGATCTGTTCGAGCAGCGTGGAGCCGGCGCGCGGCAGGCCAACGATGAAGATCGGGTCACGCGCCGGCGCACCCCAGCCCTCGCGGGCCGCGAAGAATTCGCGGGTGAACAGCGCGCGGCTGCGGCGCAACTGGTCGGTGTTCTCCTCGGCGGACCAGGTGATGCCGCGGCGGCGGATGCGGTTGCCGGAGGCGTAGTGTTCGAATGACGCGGCGTACTCGCCGGCGTCTTCGAGGGCCTTGCCGAGCGCGAAATCGAGGTGGAAGCGGTCTTCGGCCCGCAGCCCGGGGACGGCGAGCTGCTGGCGCATGAGTTCGATGTCGATGCCGCTGAAGCGGAACGTCTTCAGGTTCGCGAGGCTCCAGTACGCCTCGCCGAACTGCGGGACGAGTTCGACCGCGCGACGATAAGCGGCGATCGCCTCGTCCTGGCGGCCGGCCGATTTCAGCGTATGCCCGTAACTCATCCAGATCTTGGGCTGGCGGGGAAATTCGCGCAGCACCTCGCTGTAGAGCTCGATCGAGCGCTGCATGTCGCCGAGCCGCGCCGCGACCGATGCCGCGAGATTGCGGTAGCCGGGGTTGGCCGGCTCCGCCTCGAGCAGCAGCTCGACCTCGGCAAGCGCCGCGGCGAACTTCGCCTCCTTCTGCAGCACGACGGCGAGGTTGTGCCGCGCGGCGAGGAAGCTCGGCGCAAGTTCGAGGCAGCGGCGCAGCAGTGCCTCGGCATCGCCGTAGCGGCCGAGCCGGGCGCCGACTTCGGCGAGCATGCGGATCGCCGCGAGATCCGTCGGGAATGCCTTGAGGTGCGTGCGCAGGTCGCGCTCCGCCTGCGGCAGGCGTCCCTCGCACAATGCGGTGGCCGGCCGCAGCAGCCGCGGGTCGCGCGTGGAGTGGCGGATGTGCCGGGCATAGGCCTCGTCGGCGGCGACCACATCGCCGGCCAGGGTGAGCTGGTCGGCGAGCAGCCGCCAGGCATCTGGCAGGTCGGGCTTCAGGGCCACGGCGCGGCGCAAGGCCGCGATGGCGGCATCGGTCTCCTGTGCCTGCACGCAGGCGAGCCCGAGTTGCCAGTGGGCGTCGCACCAGTCCGGGTGCGCCCGAGCCAGCGTTTCCAGCGTCGCGATCGCCTGCGCCGTGCGACCCTGGCAGCGGGCGGCGATGGCGAGCATCAATTCGGCGCCGGGATGGCCGGGGAGCACAGCCAGGATCTCATCTGCCTGCCGTTCCGCGAGTCGTGGATCCGTCTGGAGAAGGCGCGCGGTGTTGGCCAGCGCGACGTCGAGCGCGCCGACCTGCTCCGGTGAGTTAGACATTCCGTTGTCTGGTGCAGGGTGAGGACACGCAACGGCAATCAGAATCCCACGCGAACGCTTTGTCAAACCTGTTGCATCCGGGCTACACCCGCCACCCGCCCGACGCAGCAGGGGGCGCATAATGCCGGCCCATGAAATCCGTGCTCCTGGCCTGTGGCGCGGCCGTGCTCGGCGCCTGCTCGGCCTCCCTCGATCCGGAACTGCAGGACATCGACCGGGCCTACGTGGCCGATTCCGGCACGCTGGCGCTGTACTGTGGGGCGATGATCGACGGCGTCGGTGACGCACCCCGGTCGGACGTGACGCTCCTGGTCCGGAACGGGCGCATCGCCAGCGTGACACCAGGGCGCAGCGTTCCGCGCGGTGTCGCGGCGCTCGATCTCCCGACGCACACCTGCCTGCCGGGCCTGATCGACATGCACACCCACATCACCGAGCGGCCCGACGACACCGCCGACCTCACCGTGTACTTCCGGCGCACGCGGGACGAGCAGCTCGCGATCTCGCGCGAGTTCGCAGAAGCGACGCTGCTCGCCGGCTTCACGACGGTGCGCAACGTCGGCGTCTATGTCGGCTGGACCGATCGCGCGCTGCGCGATGCGATCGATGCCGGGGAGGTGGCCGGGCCACGCATGCAGGTCGCGGGCTACTACCTGACGATTCCCGGCGGCGGTGGCGACCTGCTGTTGCCCGAGGTGCCCGAAGAGCAGATTCCAGTCGCGGTGCGCATGGGCGTGGCGCGCGGCCCGGAGGAGTTTCGGGCCCGGGCGCAGGCGGCCGTCGATGGCGGGGCCGACCTGGTGAAAGTGATAGCGTCCGGCGCCGTGCTGGCCTTCGGCGGCGTACCCGGCGAGCCCGAGATGACGCCCGCGGAGCTCGGTGTCGCAACCGAAGTTGCGCACGCGGCGGCACGCAAGGTGGCCGCGCATGCCCATGGAGCGCGCTCGATCAAGGAGGCGATCCTCGCCGGCGCCGACACGATCGAGCACGCCTCGCTGATCGACGACGAAGGTATCGCGCTCGCCAGGGCGCGCGACGTCGCGCTTTCGATGGACGTCTACAACGGCGATTACATCGACACGGAAGGCCGCCGGCAGGGCTGGCCCGAGGAGTTCCTGCAGAAGAACGCCGAGACCACCGAGGCGCAGCGCCGGGGCTTCACGCGCGCGCATGCGGCCGGCGTGGCGATCGTCTATGGCACCGATGCCGGCGTCTATCCGCATGGCCTGAATGCGCGGCAGTTTCCGATCATGGTCGAGCGCGGCATGACGCCGATGGAAGCGATCAAGTCCGCCACTTCGGTCGCGGCGCGCTACATGGGCTGGTCGGATCGCGTGGGCGAGCTGACACCGGGTCACTTCGGCGACGTGATTGCGGTCGAGGGCGACCCGCTCGCTGACATCCGGCGGCTGCAGGACGTGTCGGTGGTGGTCAAGGGTGGGCTGCTGTTCAAGCGGCCTTGAGCGCACCACGCAGCCGGTGCCCAAGCGCCACGGCCGGCGGGTACAATGGCCCCGTTCTCCCGGGGGTCATCCATGTCCATCGACGTCGCGCAGTCCCTGCCGCGCGCTTCGGATCTCGATCGCACGCGCGGGGCATTCGCCGGGGCCCGCACCTTGCCGGGCGAGGTCTATGTATCCGCCGAGGTGCTGCGCCTCGAGCAGCGTGGCATATTCGCGCGCCAGTGGCTGTGCGTCGGCCGTGAAGCGGACCTGCCGGCGGCCGGCGATTACATGCTGAAGGAAATCGGCGGAGACTCGATCATCGTCGTGCGCGCCGCCGATGGCGCGATCCGCGCGTTCTACAACGTGTGCCGTCATCGCGGTGCGCGCCTGCTCGATGAGCGCGAGGGCCATGGCCTCGTGCGCGTGCTGTGCCCCTACCACGCCTGGAGCTACGAGCTCGACGGCAGCCTGCACGTGGCGCCCCGCATGGGCGAGGATTTCTGCAAGTCGGAGCATTCGCTCTCGCCGGTGCGCATCGGTTTCCACGAGGGCTTCATCTTCCTGAACCTCGATCCGGCGGCGGTGCCGCTCGCGAAGCATCTCGCCGACCTGCCCGACCTCGGGCGCTTCCGCATGGGCGAGCTCGTGCGTGGCAAGCGCATCGAGTACGACGTCGCCGCCAACTGGAAGCTGATCTGCGAGAATTACAGTGAGTGCTACCACTGCGCTGGCGCGCACCCGCAGCTCGCGCGCATCAGCGAGCAGATCAGCCGCGCGGATCGCGGCCAGGAAATCGGTGCCTGCTTCAACGGTGGCCCGATGCGCCTGCGCGACGGCGTCGAGACGATGTCGATGAGCGGGCGCAGCACGCTGCCGACTATTCCCGGCCTCTCGCACGACGACACCCGCTATGTGCACTACTACATCATCTATCCGAACATGCTGCTCTCGCCGCATCCCGACTACGTGCTGGTGCATACCGCCTGGCCCGTCGCACCGGACCGGACGCATGTCGTGTGCGAGTGGCTGTTCACCGCCGAGGCCGTCGCCGCCGACAGTTTCGATCCGTCGGATGTCGTGCAGTTCTGGGATGTGACGAACCGCCAGGACTGGGCGCTGTGCGAGCGTGCGCAGGCCGGCGTCGGTTCGCGTGGTTACCGGCCGGGGCCGTACCAGTCCTCGGAGGACTGCGTGCACCTGTTCGATCGCTGGTACGCCGACCAGCTGGCCGCGCTGCTGTGACCTCGCGCGCCGCTGCATGAACCGCCACGACGTCATCGTCATCGGTGCCGGCCATAACGGCCTCACCACGGCCGCCTTCCTCGCAAAAGCGGGCCTCAAGGTACTGGTGCTCGAACGCAATCCGTGGATCGGCGGTGCGGCGGTGAGCCGCGAGCTGCATCCCGGCTGGCTCTACTCGAATTGCTCGTATGTCTGCAGCCTGCTGCGTCCGGAGATCTACCGCGGGCTCGATCTCGCGCGCCACGGCCTGCAGGTCGCGCCCTATGGGGGAGGGCTCACCTTCACGCGCGATGGCAATTTCATCGGCGGCTATGCCGACAAGGACGTGCGCCGCCGCGAGTACGCGCGCCACAACGAGCGCGATGCCGACGCGTATCTGCGCTATTCGCGCGACACGATGCGCCAGACGCGTTTCATCCGCTCGCTGCTGCTGCGCACGCCGCCGGATCCGACCTCGCTGCGCTGGCGCGATCTGCGCGAGCTCGCGCACATCGCCCGCGAGTTCGCGAGGCTCGGCGAGACGACGATGGGCGACACGATCCGCTTCTATTCGATGAGCATCGCGGATTACCTCAACGAGTACTTCGAGTCGGACCTGATCAAGGCGCATCACGCGGGCAGCGGCATCATCGGCACGGCACTCGGCGTGCACTCGCCCGGCACCGCCTATGTGCTGCTGCACCACTATATGGGCGACGTCGACGGGCAGATCGGCTCGTGGGGCTTTGCCCGCGGCGGAATGGGGGCCGTGTCGAATGCGATCGCGGGTGCGCTGCGCGGCGCGGGCGGGCAGATCAGGGTCGACGCGCCGGTGGCGCGGATCATCGTGCGTGGCGGCGAGACGAAGGGCGTCGTGCTGCACAATGGCGACGAGATCTACGCCGATACCGTCATCTCGAGCCTCGATCCGAAGCGGACTTTCCTGAAGCTGTTCGACGCCGGCGATCTCGACGCCGACGTCGTGCGCAAGGCGCGCGAGTTCAGGATCCGCGGCTCCTCCGGCAAGCTGAACATCGCGCTCGACGGGTTGCCGAGCTTCCCGGCGCTCGGCCATGGCAATCCGCTGATCGCGGGCGACATGCATTTCCTCGACACGCTGGAGCGCTTCGAGCGCGCCTATGACGACTGGAAGGCGGGCACCTGGTCGAAGGATCCGTACCTCGACCTGCTGATTCCGTCGCTCACCGACCCGACCATGGCGCCGCCGGGCAAGCATTTCATGTCGGTGTTCGTGCAGTACGTGCCGCGCGAGGTCGAAGGTCGCGACTGGACCGATGCCGATCGCGCGGCGTTTCGCGAGACGGTGTTCGACCAGATCGCCCGCTACAGCCCCGATTTCAGGAGTCTCGTGCTGCACGCCGAAGTGCGCACGCCGCAGGAGCTCGAGAACGAGGTCGGGCTCACCGAAGGCAACATCTTCCAGGGCGAGCTCACCTTCGACCAGCTGTTCTTCAACCGGCCGTTCCCGGGCTACGCGCAGTACCGCGGCCCGGTACGCGGCATGTACATGTGCGGCTCGGCGACCCATCCCGGCGGCGGCGTGATGGCGGCGCCCGGCGCGAATGCGGCGCGCGAGATCCTGCGCGACCTGCGGCGGCCGTCGACCGTGCCCGAGGGGTGGAGCGATGACTGAAGGCGCCGATCGCATCGTCATCGTCGGTGGCGGGCACAACGGCCTCGTGTGCGCGGCGTACCTCGCGCGCGCCGGCCGCAAGGTGCTGGTGCTCGAGGCGGCGGACCAGGTCGGCGGTGCCGCGGTGACGCGCGAGTTCGCGCCCGGCTTCAGGGTCTCGTCGGTGGCGCATCTGCTGCATGCGCTCGATCCGCGCATCGAGCGCGAGCTGCGACTCGCGCAGCACGGGCTGGCTTATGCCAGGCGCGAGCTGCTCACCGTCGCGCTCGGTGAGAGCGCACCGCTCGTGCTCGACGGCGCGAACGTGCTGGCCGGCGATGTCTCATCCGCCGACCGTGCGGGCCTCGTCGACTACGTGCGGCGCCAGCGGCGCTTCGCCGCGCTGCTCGCGAAGCAGCACGGGTTCGGTGCCGGGTTTTCGGTATTGCGGCTGTTCGGCCGGAGTGCGAAAAACCGGAATACCGAAAGCCCCTTACCGTGGCTTGCGAGATTCGCGCTCGATGTCCGCCTGCTCGGCCGCGCGGACATGCGGGAGCTGCTCCGCGTCGGCACGATGAACCTGTACGACCTGCTCGAGGATCGTTTCGACAGCGCGCAGCTCAAGGGCGCGCTCGCGCTCGACGGCGTGCTCGGTGCGCGCCTCGGTCCACGCTCGGGCCAGACCTTCTTCACGAGCCTGCAGCGCGCCGGCGCCCGCGGGTTGCCGCGGGGCGGCATGGGTGCGGTGACCGGTGCGCTCGCGGTGGCCGCGCGCGCAGCGGGCGCCGAGATTCGCGTGGCGAGCCCGGTCGCGTCGTTCATGCTGGACGGGGAGCGGGTCACCGGCGTCGTGCTGCAGAGTGGCGAGCAGATCGCTGCGGCGACGGTGGTATCGAATGTCGATCCCCAGACCACTTTCCTCGGACTGCTCGGCGCGCGCCATCTCGACGCCGAGTTCGCGCGCCGCGTGGCGCACATCCGTTCGACGGGCTGCGCGGCGAAGCTGCACCTTGCGCTGTCTGGCCCGCCCGATTTTCGCGGCGTGCCCGCCGAACTGCTCGGCGAGCGGCTGGTCATCGCCCCCGACCTCGGCTACATCGAAGCGGCGTTCAACCCGGCGAAGTACCGCGAATACTCCTCGCAGCCGGTGCTCGAGATCACCGTGCCCTCGATGCACGACCCGGGCCTCGCGCCCCCGGGACAGCACGTACTGTCGGCGATCGTGCAATACGCACCGCGCGATCTCGCGGTCGGCTGGGCTGCCGGCCGTGCGCCCTTCCTCGAGGCGACGCTCGGCGTGCTCGCGCGCCACGCGCCCGCCCTGCGCAGCCAGATCGTCGCCGCGGAGCTGCTGACGCCGCTCGACATCGAGAACGACTATCGCATCCACGGCGGGCACTGGCACCACGGCGAACTCGCGCTCGACCAGTACATGATGTTGCGTCCCGTGCCGGGCGCCGCGTACTACAGGGCGCCGGTGCCGGGGCTCTATCTGTGCGGGGCCGGCAGTCATCCGGGCGGTGGCGTGATCGGCGCGGCCGGCCGCAACGCCGCGCGCGTGGTGCTCGCGAGGAGTCGCGCGTGACGATTCCACGTGAACATTACCGGCAGGCGGTCTTCCCGACCCCGTTCCACACGCGCACCGCGGCGGCAAACACGCTGAACGTGTGGCATCGCTGGCGCGACTACACGGTCGCCGACGCCTACTTCGACGTCTCGCTCGAGTACACGGCGCTGCGCAACGCCTGCACGGTGTTCGATCTGTCGCCGATGACCAAGCACCTCATCACGGGGCCCGATGCGCTCGCGTTCATGAACCGGCTGGTCACCCGCGACGTGGCGAAGCTGAAGCCCGGCCGCGTGGGTTACACGGTGTGGTGCGACGACGCCGGCCAGGTGGTCGACGACGGCACGATCTTCCACCTGCGCGATGGTGTGTATCGGCTGTGCTCGCAGGAGCGCCAGCTCGACTGGCTGCATGCCTCGGCGCTCGGCTTCGACGCGGCGATCCAGGAGGAGACGCACGACGTCGCCGCGCTCGCGCTGCAGGGCCCGACGAGCTGCGCGGTGCTGAAGCGCCTCGGCCTCGCGGGCATCGAGACGCTCACGCCCTTCGGCATCCGGAGCTTCGCCTTCGAGGGCGGAGAACTGACCGTCTCGCGCACCGGCTTCACCGGCGACCTCGGCTACGAGCTCTGGATCGACCCGGAACTCGGGATCGCACTGTGGGACCGCCTGTTCGACGTCGGGGCGCCGGTCGGCATCAAGCCGATGGGCACGCATGCGCTCGAGATGAGCCGCATCGAGGCGGGCTTCATTCAGGCGGGGGTCGATTTTCTGCCGGCCGACCGGGCCGTGCGCGCGGGCCGCACGCGCTCGCCGTTCGAGCTGGACCTCGCCTGGCTGGTGGACTTCGGCAAGCCGCATTTCACGGGCCGGCGCGCGCTGCTCGCCGAACAGGCGCGCGGTTCGCGCCATCGGCTGGTGAGACTCGACGTCGAGGGCAACAAGCCCGCGAAGGACGCCTACCTCTATGACCGGCGGCGCAGGAATGTCGGCGTGGTGACCTCGGCGATGTGGTCGCCCGCGGCGAAGGCGAATATCGCGCTCGCCAGCGTGGAAATGCCGCATGGCGCGCCGGGTGGCGAGCTCTGGGCCGAGATCTATTACCAGAAGGAACTCAAATGGAGCCGGTTCATGGCGCGCTGTACCGTCGTCGAGGGTCCGTTCTACAGTCCGGCGCGCCGCCGCGCCACGCCGGCCGCCGACTTCTAGTCGTCGTCGCCGCGATCGCGGCGCTGCCCTGCGCGAGTGCCGCGGCGCGCGGCATCGTCGCCGAGGACGTCTACAAGCTGCAGGAGCTCGCGAGCCCCAGCCTCTCGCCGGATGGCGAGTGGATCGCCTACACGGTGAGTACGACCGATCGCGACGCGGACGCGGACCAGACCGACATCTGGCTTGCACGCTACGACGGCAGCCAGGTGATCCAGGTGACGCGCAGCACCTCGAGCGAGCACAGCCCGCGCTGGAGTCCGGATGGTCGGCGGCTCGCGTTCCTGAGCGACCGTGTCGACGAGAAGGCGGGCGATCAGATCTGGGTGCTCGAGATGGCCGGCGGCGAGGCGCAGCAGCGCAGCCGGTTCGAGACCGCGATCACCGACTTTGCGTGGTCGCCCGACGGCCGCCGCATCGTGTTCAGCGCGCGCCTGCCGCGCTACGAGGACGGGGACGAAGACCTGCCCGCGCCGATCGTAATCGACCGGCTGTGGTTCAAGTCCGATGCGGCGGGCTATCTGCGCGAGGAACGCTCGCACCTGTACCTGCTGGACGTGGAAAGCGGCGCCACGCAGCAGCTCACCGACGGCGCCTTCGACGATGTGCAGCCCGCCTGGTCACCGGACGGCACGCAGATCGTGTTCGTCAGCAAGCGCGGCGAGGCGCCCGATGCGCACGGCAACTGGGACCTGTATGTCGTGGCGCCGCAGCCGGGCGCTGGCGCTCGCCAGCTCACCACCCATCCGGGCACGGACGGTGACCCCGAAGAGGACTGGCTGAGCGGACCGCCGCGCTACAGCCCCGATGGGCGCCGGATCGCGTACCTCGCCGGCGGCGCACCCGCGGACATCTGGTACGGCCTGCTGCAGGCGGCCGTGATCGAGGTGCCGGCCGGCGCGCGCGAGGCCCCCGCCGCGGCGCGGCTCCCGAGCGCGGTGCTCGATCGCAACACGCTCGAGCCGCGCTGGTCGGCCGACGGGCGCTGGCTCTACTTCCGCCTCGAGGACGACATGAGCATGGTGCTCGCGCGCGTGCGTCTCGCCGACGGTCGCATCGAGCGGCTCACCGCGCCGGGCAGTGTCGTCAGCGAATACGACGTGGGTGTCCGCGGCCGCGTCGTGATGGTGCACGGTACGAGTGCGCAACCCGGCGAACTCGTGGCGCTCGAACGCGGCCGCCTGCGGCGCATCTCGCATCACAACGACGCCTGGCTCGCCGGTGTCGATCTCGTCACCGCGCGCACGACGACGGCGCAGAGCGCGGACGGCCTCGAGATCCATGCGCTCGTCTACGAGCCGCGGGGCCGGCCGGCCGGTACGCGCCATCCGACGCTGCTGCGCCTGCATGGGGGCCCGGTGTCGCAGTTCCAGCACGAGTTCGACCTGCAGCTGCAGCTGTTCGCCGCGCACGGCTACGCGGTGCTCGCGCCGAATCCACGCGGCAGCAGCGGGCGCGGCTATGCCTACCAGCGCGCGCTGTTCGCCAACTGGGGCGCCGCCGACGTACCCGACGTGCTCGCGATCACCGACCGCGCGCTCGCCGATGGGCTTGCCGACCCGGCGCGCCTCGGGGTCGGTGGCTGGAGCTACGGCTCGATCCTGACCAACTACGTGATCGCCGCGGATACGCGTTTCAAGGCGGCGACCAGCGGCGCCGGCATGTCGAACATGCTCGGTGGCTTTGGGCTCGATCAGTACCTGCGCGAATGGGAAGCCGAGCTCGGCCTGCCGTGGCAGAACACCGACCTGTGGCTGCGGTTGTCGTACCCGTTCCTGCACGCCGACCGGATCCGCACGCCGACGCTGTTTCTATGCGGCGAGGACGACTTCAACGTGCCGCTTGCCGCGACCGAGCAGATGTACCAGGCATTGCGGCGCGTCGGCGTGCCGACCCGGCTCGTCATCTACCCGGGTCAGAAGCATGGCCTCGGCCGGCCGAGCCTGCGGGTCGACCGGCTGCAGCGCTACCTCGACTGGTACGCCACCTACCTGCCGCCGCGCCCGCTCAGTTCAGCCGCGGCGGTCCCTTGAGGAAGTATTCGACCTTGTCGCGGTAGGTGCGCGAGAGCTTCAGTTCGTGGCCGCCGTCGAGCGTCAGGAAGTACTCGCCGTTCATGTGCGAGCGCAGCGTCTTCACACGCGCCAGGTTCACGATGGTGGAGCGGTGCACGCGCTGGAAGTGGCGCGGGTCGAGCACGTCCTCGAGTTCCTTCATCGTGCCGCGCAGGATGTGCGTGCGGGGCCCGGCATGGATGCACATGTAGTCGCCTGCGGCGTCGATCCAGTCGATCGACTTGGTGTCGAGGCGGACCGTCTCGCGCCCCTCGCGGATCGGCAGCACGGTATTGCGTTCCGCCGCATGCGCCGCCGCGCCCCTCGCCAGCAGGCCCTCGGCGTCGATCTCGCCCGTGCCCGATACGTCGGCCAGCAGTTCGACCAGCCGGTCGCGTTGCGAGGCGGCGTTGCGCTGCTGGCGCAGTTCGCGGATGTGCTCTATCGCGGCGGCGAACCGCGACTCGTCGACGGGCTTGAGCAGGTAGTCCACCGCGCGCGCCTCGAAGGCGCGGATCGCGTACTGGTCGTAGGCGGTGACGAACACGACCATCGGCAGCGAGTCGGTGGGCAGTTGCGCCAGCACGTCGAAGCCGGACAGGCCGGGCATCTGGATGTCGAGGAACACGAGGTCGGGCTGCTGGTTGCGCACCGCGTCGATCGCCTCGCGACCGTTGGTGCATTGGCCGATGACATCGAAGTCGCCGGCCGTGCGCAGGCGAATCTCGAGGCCCCGGCGCGACAGCGCCTCATCGTCGACGATCAGCGTGCGGATCTGTGAGTTGGTCATGGTATCGATGCCTTCTCTAAGGGCAGGGCGATCTCGATGCGCACGCCGGGGTGGGCATTGATCGCCGCGAACCGGTGGGTATCGCCGTAGAGGACGTGCAGGCGCTCGCGCGTATTGCGCAGGCCCACGCCGCGGCCCTCGATGAGCGCGCTCGAGGTTCGGGCGCCCGGGCCGTCGTCGGCGACGGTGAGCTCGAGCATGGCGCCGCGCACGCGCCCTTCGACCCTGATCGTGCCGCCGCCCTCGCGGGGAGAAACGGCGTACTTGACCGCATTCTCGATCAGCGGCTGCAGCAGCAGGCTGGGCACCAGCGCTTCCAGGGCCGGCTCCTCGAACGCGAACTCGATGCGCAGGCGGTCGTTGAAGCGCAGCTGTTCTGTCGAGAGGTACATGTTCAGGGCATCCAGTTCCTGGCGCACAGTGACCTTCTTCATCGGGTCCTGGTCGAGCGTGTAGCGCAGGAAATCAGACAGGCGGGTGACCGCTTGGTTCGCCGTGCGGTTCTGGTTGTCCAGGATCAGCGTGGAGATGGCGTTCAGCGTGTTGAAAAGGAAGTGCGGGTTGAGCTGGTAGCGCAGCATCCGCAGCTGGGCCTCCTGCGCGAGGGCGGCCGAGCGCAGCGTGGCCTCGCGCTGCAGTTGCAGCATTTCGTAGTACTTGATGCCGAAGTAGAACGCCGACCAGCACAGCATCAGGTAGGTGCCCTGGTTGGCGCCGCCGAAGTACTGGTACCAGTGGGTTATCTCCCAGTCCATCTCCGGCATGAACCGCTCGTACGCGAAGTTGACGCACAGCCGCCACACGAGCGCGGTCAGGTAGGAGGTGGCCAGGATGCCGAGCAGGATCGCGCGCGGCGACTGGCGCCACAGCATCCGATAGATGTAGCGCAGCGGCATCGAGACGACGAAGCCGGCGATCGCCGCCGAGAGGATCACGAGCTGGTAGCCCGTCTCCTTTTCGTAGATCAGTGAGCCGAGGTACTGCACGCAGCCATACGCGAACCATCCGGCGGCGTGCAGGCACCAGAACAGGGTGTTTCGCGATATGCGCAGGCCACCGAGGAGGCGTGTCGCGGCCTCTGGCGCAGCCGCAGTGGGCATTGCAACACTCATGGCGTGGACTTTATGCGACTCGTCGCCCCGGGAGTATCGGGACGTCGTGCCCGGCCCTCGCTTCGTCGCACACCGGGCCGGGGCGGGTCCGGGCCGGGCGGTTCAGCCCTCGCTGGCGGCCTTGACGGCCTGCAGGGCGAGGTCGTCGAGGGGCTGCGGCTTCTCCAGCAGGAACCCTTGGGCGAAGTCGATGCCAATGGCCGACAGCCACTGCCGGCCCACCTGGGACTCGACGCGCTTGGCGACGCAATGTACGCCCAGCACCTTGGCTGCCTGGGAGATCGCGATGACGATCGCCTGCGGCAGCTTCTCCTTGAGCGCGGCCGAGGTCAGGCGCGCATCGATCTTCACGAGGCGCATCGCCGGGGAGGCGAGGAAGGGCAGCGCTTCCGAGTGCAGCGTGAAATCGTCGAGCACGACGAAACAGCCGAGCTTCTCGCAGACCCTGACGAAGCGCTCCGCGAGCGCGCGATGCTCGATGAAGGCGCGCTCGGGCACCTCGAAACCGAGGACCTCCGGGGCGACGCGCGCTTCCGCGAGCCGGCTCGAGACATAGGGCAGGAACTGCTCGTCGGTCAGCGTCGAGAGCGTCACGTTGACCGAGAAGCTCGCCGGTTCGCGCTCCCATACTTCGGTGTGCGAGGCGAGCCAGGTGAGCAGCTCGCCCGTGATGTAGCGGTCCATCGTGCTCGTCGTGCCCTGCGACGCGAGCATTTCGGCGACCGTGTCGGTCATCGCATCGGCGTCGGGGTGGCTGCGCGCGCGCAGCAGCACCTCGAAGCGGCGCGTGCGGCCGCCCGAGCGCAGCTTGTGCAGCTGCTGCACGTGCAGCGCCACTTCGCGCACGGTCGCCTGCGGCACATAGAGCGTCGCATCGGCCGAGGTGTCCGCCGGCCGGGCGGCGGGCGCTGGGGTCGCAGCGGGGGCGACGACCGGTTCGTCGGCCAGGTCTTCGGCCAGGTCGTTGAAGGAAAACTCGATCACCGGCATATCGCAATCGCTGGCCGCGGGATCGACCACCGGCACCTGGGCCGCCGCGGGCGCGGGCGCCGGTGCGGGCGGCGTGGCCTCGCGGGCAGGGGGAGCGACCACCGCCGCCGGCCGGACCGTAACGACCGGCGAGAGGGCGACGGTGGCCGCGGGAGCCGAAGCGGTGCCGGCGGCGGCGATCGCGAGGGCGTCGGGCCGCGCGATCGGTTGTGTCTGCGTGGCAGAAGGCGGCCTGAGCACGACCGTTAGGCGCTGCAGGATCGCACGCACTTCGGGCGTGGCGAGCCGTTCGCCGTTGCCGTTCTCGATTGATTTGGTGTCGGCAATCACCATGGCGAGGCCCAGCACTTCACCATACGGTGAGCGCGCGGGATAGCACACGGCGCCGCGTCCGTCGCCGAGGTCGAAGTCGGCGTACTGACGGGACGTTTCGAGGCCGAAGGCGCCCATCGCCTCGAGTGCCACCGAATGCTCGTCGGGGCCGAGGACACCCTCGCTGAGCCACAGCGCATCGCACTCGTCGTTGTGGATCGAAATCGAGTGCACCCGGATCTGGCGCAATGCCTCGCGCAATTCGCGGCCCAGGACCTCCGGTGTGACGCGCTCACGTTCGGCCAGGGGCCGTTCGACTTTCGCCCGCGCGGCGGGCTTGGCGCGTCTCAGCTTGAACATGTTCGTGTGTGTCCCCGGAAAGGCTGCAGCAGTGCGGCAGTCAGCCGCCGGCCAAGGTTCGCAGGAACGGCACACGCGCGCCGTGATCGCGCTCGCGTTCTGTCGTGAGCGCGCACGGCCGGATTTGTCATATTCAGCGTTCGATGGACGCCATCGCCGTCTCGGTGTAGCGCGGGCCGGCTGCGGGCTGCAGCGCCTTCAGCGCCGCGAGGTCCGCCGCCTCGAGTGCGAGATCGGCAGCCGCCGCGTTTTCCTCCAGGTACTTGCGCCGCTTGGTGCCCGGGATCGGCACGATGTCATCGCCCTGGTGCAGCAGCCAGGCGAGCGCGACCTGCGCCGCGGTGGCGCCGTGGCCAGTCGCGATCCGCTCGACCTCCCGCACGATGGCGAGGTTGCGAGCGTAGTTGTCCGGCTCGAAGCGCGGATCGAATCTGCGCCGGTAATCGCCGGACGGCAGCGTCGCCGGATCCGGCAGTTTGCCGGCGAGAAAGCCGCGGCCGAGCGGGCTGTACGGCACGATGCCGATGCCGAGCGCGCGGCAGACGCCGATCACCTCGTCCTCGATATTGCGCTCCCACAGCGAGTACTCGCTCTGCAACGCGCTGATCGGGTGCACGGCGTGTGCCCGGCGCAGCGTCTCGGCGCCGACTTCCGACAGGCCCAGGTAGCGCACCTTGCCGGCACGCACCTGCTCGGCCATCGCGCCGACCGTGTCCTCGATCGGCACGTCGCGGTCACGGCGATGCTGGTACCACAGGTCGATGTGATCGACACCGAGGCGCTCGAGCGAACCGTCGATCGCGCGGCGCACGTTGGCGGGACTGCCGTCGACGCCGAGGCGATTGCCGCCATCGAGGCGAAAGCCGAATTTGGTCGCGATGATGGCGCGGTCGCGGCGCCCCGAGAGTGCGCGGCCGACGAGCGACTCGTTGGTGTACGGGCCGTACACCTCGGCGGTGTCGATGAAGTTGACGCCGATGTCGATTGCCCGCTGCAGGGTCGCGATCGCCTCGGCCTCGTCGACCGCGCCATACATGTCGGCCATGCCGGCGACGCCCGCCATGCCCATGGCCCCGAGACCGATGGCCGAAACCTCGAGACCCTGTGTACCGAGCTTGCGGAGGCGCATACTACATCCTACTAGTGAAACAATGACTGCCCTGGTTGCCGGTGGAGTAATGCCCATGAGCACAATCTGGATGCCGGCGCAGATGGCGCTGTTCGCAAGGATCGTGGACCTTAACGGCTTTTCGGCGGCCGCGCGAGCGCTCGGGGTACCGAAGGCCGCGGCCAGTCGGGCAATCGCCGAACTCGAAGCGGCGCTCGGCGTTCGTCTGCTCGAGCGCACGACGCGGCGTATCCATCTGACGCCCGTCGGGCGACTGCTCTATCCGCATTGCCGTCGCATCGTCGATGAGGCGGATGCCGTGCGCGCCGCGGCGGCCAGTGCCATCGCGGTGCGCGGCGGGCCGCTGCGCGTGATGGCCGATCCCACCTACGGCCGGGTGCTGGTCGCGCCGATCGTGCCGCGCTTTCTCGAGCGCTTTCCCGACGTGCAGCTCGACGTCGTGATGCAGGCGGTGGATCTCGAGAACGGGACGGACTGGGACGTTGCCGTGCGTGTGGGCGCCATCGACGATGCGCGCTTCGTGTGCCGGGAACTCGGCGCGCCGCCGGCAGTGCTGTGCGCGACGCCGGCTTACCTGCAGGCGCACGGCACGCCCGCGAAGCCCGCGGACCTCGCGCGGCACGCGCTGCTGACGCCCGCCGCCACGGGGCCCGAGTATCGCGTGCACCTGCACCGCGGGACTTCGCAGCGGGAAGAGGTCAGCGTGCATCCCAAGCTTGCGGTGAACGATCCCGCAGTGCTGCATGCCTCGACCGCGGCAGGCCTCGGCATCGGCCTGCTGCCGGAGTTCCTCTGTCGCCAGGGGCTCGTCACCGGCAAGCTCGTGCGGGTGCTGCCCGACTGGTCGCTGCCGGCCACCATGCCGCTGTGCGCGATCTACCCGGCAACGCTCGCCACCGACAGGCGTGTGCAGGTGTATGTCGAGTTCTTGGCCGCAAACGTGATCCCTGCGCTCGCGACCGGCTGACCGGTCCTCGGCGCTCGGCGCGCGGCTCGCGGGCTTACAATGCAGGTCCCGCACAGCACCATCCGTGAGCTCAAGGAACTGGTATGTATCGAGCGCCTCTCAAGGACCTGCAGTTTGTACTGAATGACCTGATCGGTGAGGGCGCGCTCGCGAGCTGCCCGCGACATACCGACTATTCCGCCGAACTTGCCAGCTCGATCCTCGAAGAAGCCGGCAAATTAGCCGAAGAAGTTCTCGATCCCCTGTACCGCGCCGGCGACCAGCAGGGCGCGAAGTGGACTCCCGACGGGGTGGTGACCACGCCGGGATTCAAGGCCGCCTACGAGGCCTTCACCGCGGGCGGCTGGAACCAGCTCTCGGGGGATCCCGAGTACGGCGGCCAAGGCATGCCGCGCATGCTCGGGACCGCGGTGCAGGAGCTGTGGGCGAGCGCGAATCTCGCCTTCAAGCTCTGCCCGATGCTGACCCAAGGCGCGATCGAAGCGCTCGAGCTGTGCGGCAGCGATGCGCAGAAGCAGCGCTTTCTGCCGAAAATGGTGAGCGGCGAGTGGACCGGCACGATGAACCTGACCGAGCCGCAGGCCGGTTCCGACCTCGGCCAGATCCGCACGCGCGCGGCCCCGGACGGCGACCACTACCGGCTCTTCGGCCAGAAGATCTTCATCACCTGGGGCGACCACGATTTCACGTCGAACATCATCCACATGGTGCTCGCGCGCATCGACGGCGCGCCGCCGGGCACCAGGGGCATCTCGCTGTTCATCGTGCCCAAGTTCATGGTGGGTGACGATGGTGCGATCGGTGCGCGCAACGACGTGCAGTGCATCTCGATCGAGCACAAGCTCGGCATCCATGCGAGCCCGACCTGCGTGCTGCAGTACGGTGCGCGCGATGGGGCGGTGGGCTACCTGGTCGGCGAGGCCAACCGTGGCCTCGAGTACATGTTCATCATGATGAATGCCGCGCGCCTGTCGGTCGGGCTCGAGGGCTATGCCGTGGCGGAACGCGCCTGCCAGCAGGCCGCGGAGTGGGCCCGCACGCGCGTGCAGGGGCGCCCGCCGGTAGCCGCGACGAGTGGCCCGGCGTCGATCATCCACCATCCCGACATCAAGCGGATGCTGCTCACGATCAAGTCCAACACCGAAGCGATGCGCGCGCTGGCCATCTACACCGCAGCCCAGCTCGACATCGCCGCGGCCCACTCGGACGAGGCGGCGCGCGCCGCGGCGCAGGCACGCGGCGACCTGCTGATCCCGATCGTGAAGGCCTGGAGCACCGAGGGTGGCATCAGGGCCGCCTCACTCGGCGTCCAGGTGCACGGCGGCATGGGCTTCATCGAGGAGACAGGCGCCGCGCAGGCCTATCGCGACGTGCGCATCACCACAATCTACGAAGGCACGACGGGCATCCAGGCGAACGACCTCATCGGCCGCAAGATCGGTCGCGACCGCGGCGCCGCGATGGCGGCGCTGCTCGCCGACGTCGCGCGCGAACTCGAGGCGATCGACTCGAGCGACGCTGCCGTGCAGGTCGCGAAGCGGGCGGCGCTCGAAGGCGTCGCGGAGCTGTCGCAGGCCACGCAGGCGCTGCTCGCGCAGCTCGGCAGTGCGCAGGACCTCGCGCTGTCGGTGGCGGTGCCCTACCTCGAGCTTGCCGGCACGGTGCTCGGCGGGTGGATGCACGCCAGGTCGGCAGCGATTGCGGCGAACAAGCTGGCCGCGGGGGCCGCCGATGCCGATTTCTATCGCGGCAAGCTCGCCACGGCGCGCTTCTATGCCGCGCAGGTTCTGCCGACCGCCGACAGCCTTGCACGTATCGTGCAGCATGGCGGTGCGTCGGTCGCGGAGGTGGACGCGGCGCTGATCTGAGGCGCGGCATTGCGCCGCGTCGCGCTGCCTGAGGTGACTGCCCCGGCCCGCGCAAGGTGCCCGCGGCGCAGCGGTGTCAACAACCGGTCAAACTGCCCGATTCTGCTCGCATTTTGACAGGGCGGCCTCGGGGAGGCGTCGCATCGAGTCCCGCGGCGCGACCTATCCCGCATCCCTGACGAGCCGATATCCGGGCGTTCGCCATGGTTTTACAGATTGCACTCTGGGCCACACGTTGGCATAGTGACAAAAAATGACCCCGCGGAGCACCTCCTTGAGTGAGTTTTACCACCTCCGCCAGCGTGCTGGCCTTTCAATCGCAATGGCCGCAGAGGCCGTGGGCTTTTCGGAAAGCACGGTGTACCGCTGGGACCGCGGCGATCAGGTGCCAAGAAAGGCTGCGCTCGAGATTTTGCGGAATCTTTCGGTAAGGGAGGTCGCGTCGCCGCCCTCAACCGAGTTCAGATTCATCGACCTGTTTGCGGGCATCGGCGGCATGCGCTTGGGCTTCGAAAGCGCTGGTGGGCGCTGCGTCTATACGAACGAATGGAATAAATATTCGCAGGCGACCTATCGCGCCAATTTTCCTGACGATACGCATGAAATCGGAGGCGACATCCGCACCGTCGCCGCGTCCGCGATACCCGAGCACGACGTTCTGGTTGCCGGTTTTCCCTGTCAACCTTTCTCGATTGCCGGAGTGTCGAAGAAAAACGCGCTCGGCAGGCCGCATGGTTTCCGTTGTGACGCGCAGGGGACATTGTTTTTCGATGTCGCGCGCATCATCGAGCACCATCGGCCGAAGGCATTTCTGCTGGAGAATGTGAAGAACTTGGTGAGCCATGATCGCGGCAATACGTTTCGTGTGATCGCGAAAGCACTCACGAAAGAGCTCGGCTATCACATTGATGCGCGTGTGATTGATGCGCGTTCATGGGTGCCCCAGCATCGCGAGCGCATATTCATCGTGGGGTTCCGTGACCAGACCGGATTCACCTTCGACGATTTTGTCGCGCCGGATCCGGCAAAGGGTCCTCGCCTCGAGAGTGTTCTGCATCCTGAAGATGGCACCGAGGACATAGACGATCCCAGGATCGGCTATATCGCAGGTCCGCGCGGAAAAGTACTGCCGAAATACACGCTCACGGAGCATCTGTGGCGGTACTTGCAGAACTATGCCGAGAAGCATCGACAGAAGGGTAACGGCTTTGGATTCGGACTTGTGGGTCCGCAGGATGTGACCCGCACACTGTCCGCGCGCTATTACAAAGACGGATCCGAAATACTCGTCAGGCAGAAGGGCAAGCCACCGCGACGGCTGACACCGCGCGAATGCGCGCGGCTCATGGGTTTCGATGCGGCCGGGCGGTCACCGTTTCGCATTCCTGTCTCGGATACCCAAGCCTACAAGCAGTTCGGAAATGCGGTCGTTGTGCCGGTTGTGCGCGCAGTTGCGCAGCACATGAAGCCCTGGATTACCGGTGAAGCCTCGCAGGATCTTTTCTACAGCGCACGCAAGGCCGCGAATTTTGGTTGATGTGGTAGACGCGGCGACCCGGAGCCGGATGATGTCCGGTATTCGCGCCCGCAATACCCGACCGGAAAGGATCATTCGCAGCGGGCTTCATCGGCTGGGGTTCCGGTTCCGGCTGCATGCAGCGCAGCCTGCAGGTCGTCCCGATCTGGTGCTGCCTAGGTATCGCGCGGCCATCTTCGTGCATGGCTGTTTCTGGCATGGGCACGACTGCCCTCGCGGCGCGCGCATGCCGCAGAACAACCGCGCCTACTGGGAAGCCAAGATTTCCCGCAACATGGCGCGCGACAAGAAAGCTCTTACAATG
>Ga0116143_10000944_pt1 | contig 36981 bp, 41 predicted proteins | sample AD_UKC034_MetaG_FD_89745 | JGI IMG/M metagenome (GOLD analysis project Ga0116143, IMG submission 89745) | Active sludge microbial communities of municipal wastewater-treating anaerobic digesters from USA - AD_UKC034_MetaG | ecosystem: Engineered > Bioreactor > Anaerobic > Digestate | place: USA... | reverse complement strand
CTGCCCGACCTTGGCGTGGCGCGGCGATTCCAGCCAGGGCCTGAGCTTCGCCAGGGCTGCGTCGAAAGTCAGTTGCGGCGGCACGGCGGCATAGCGGTGCGCCAGCGGAAGATAGGCGGCCTCGCCGGGCGCCACGGCGAAGGACAGGCCGACCAGCCGCGCCTGCATCGGATCGAGACTGGTGGTCTCGGTGTCGAAGGCGGCGAGCGGCGCGGCGGCGAGCTTCTTCAGCCAGGCGTCGAAGGTCGGCCAGTCGAGGATTGTCTCGTAGGCGATGCGGTGGGCGCCGGCGGGCTGGGTCTCTGCGATTTCCCCCCTCGCCCCGGCCCTCTCCCCCGGCGGGGGAGAGGGGGTGTCGAGTTCGCGCAGCCAGGTCTTGAACTCCAGCCGCGCGAACAGCTCGGCGAGCTTCGCCTTGTCGGGCGGCTGCGGTGCGAGGTCCGCCACCTTCACCGGCAGTTCGAGGTCGCAGACGACGGTGACGAGCTTCCTGCCGAGCGGCAGGAAATCCAGGTGCTTGCGCAGGTTCTCGCCGACCTTGCCGCCGATTTCACCGGCGCGGGCGACGATGGCGTCCAGGCTGCCATATTCCTGCAGCCACTTCGCCGCCGTCTTCGGCCCGACCTTGTCCACGCCCGGCACGTTGTCCACGCTGTCGCCGACCAGCGCGAAGTAGTCGACGATCCGCTCCGGCCCGACGCCGAACTTGGCCAGCACGCCGGCCTCGTCGAGCACCTCGCTGCTCATGGTGTTCACCAGCCGCACCTGCGGGTTCACCAGCTGAGCCAGATCCTTGTCGCCGGTGGACACCACCACCTCGATGCCCTGGCGGCTGGCTTCGCGCGCCAGCGTGCCGATGACGTCGTCGGCCTCGACGCCCTCGATGGCGAGCAGCGGCCAGCCCAGCGCGCGGATGCACGCGTGCAGCGGCTCGATCTGGCGGACGAGGTCGTCGGGCATCGGCGGGCGGTGCGCCTTGTAGTCGGGGTACCACTCGTCGCGGAAGGTCTTGCCCTTGGCGTCGAAGACGCAGGCGCGATAGGCGACGCCGTTCGCCTTGAAGTCGCTATCCAGGCGGCGTAGCATGGCGATGACCCCGTACACCGCGCCGGTCGGCTCGCCCGCCCGGTTGCGCAGGTCGGGCATGGCGTGGAAGGCGCGGTAGAGGTACGACGAGCCGTCGACCAGCAGCAGTACGGGCATAGGAAATTCAGACAACCATGAACGAGAAACTTCGCAACGCCGCCAACCCGCAGACCGATGCCGCTTCGCCGACGGCGCGCGAGTCGTGGCGCATGTTCGGCATTATGTCAGAGTTCGTCGAGGCCACCGAACGCCTCGGGGCGATTCGCCCGGCGGTGTCGATCTTCGGCAGCGCGCGCATCGGGCCGGAGCACCCCTACTATCAGCGGGCGGAGCAGGTGGCGCGCCTGCTCTCCGACGCCGGCTTCTGCGTGATCACCGGCGGCGGGCCCGGTGTCATGGAGGCGGCCAGCAAGGGCGCCTACCAGGGCAAGAGCGCCAGCGTCGGCCTCAACATCCAGCTGCCGCAGGAGCAGCTGAGCAATGCCTACCAGGACATCTCGCTCAGCTTCCGCCACTTCTTCGCGCGCAAGGTGATGTTCGTCAAGTTCGCCGCCGCCTACGTCGTGCTGCCGGGCGGCTTCGGCACGCTCGACGAGCTGATGGAGGCGCTGACCCTGATCCAGACCGGCAAGAGCCGGCGCTTCCCGCTGATCCTGATGAACGCCGACTACTGGCGGGGCCTGCTCGACTGGTTCCGCGAGCGCCTGGTGGCGGAGGGCATGATCGACGTCGAGGACCTCGATCTGATGCAGGTCATCGACGATCCGGAACAGGTGGTCGACGCCATCTTCAAGCACTACGAAGGGCGCGGCTTCGAGCCCCTGCCGCACGAGCACGAGCTGCTGCTCAACCTCTGATACAATTCCCGGCGAATCTCCCTAGGACAAAGCCATGCGCCGCCTGCTGATGCCCCTGCTGATCGCCCTCGCCCTGCCCGCCGCCGCGCAGCAGCCTTCCGCCGGCCTGCAGCCGGTGCCCGAGCCCCCCCCGCCCCCGCCGGGCTACCAGCCCGACCCGGCGCTGGAGCCGCAGGTGACCATCATCCGCCGCGGCGAGGACAAGGTCGAGGAATACCGCATCAACGGCCGCCTCTACATGATCCGGGTGACGCCGCCGCACGGCGTCTCCTATTACCTCGTCGACGACAAGGGCGACGGCCGCATGACGCGCCAGGAATCGACGGATTCCGGCCTGCGCGTGCCGATGTGGGTGATCGGAACGTTCTGATTCGCGGTTTGTTCGTACTGCCAACAACAGGGGGGTGGTCATGGCTGAACAGAATCCGTTTCTAGTGCCGGGCGGCGATGCCGGGCAGGGCGGCAGCTTCGATCCGGGCGGCCGCAGCGTGGCGGCCGGCCGCGGCATCGAGTGGCTCAAGCAGGGCTGGCAGCTGTTCACGAAGAATCCGGGCATGTGGATCGCCATCGCCGTCATCCTGATGGTCGTCTTCATCGTCCTCAGCTTCATTCCCGTCATCGGCGGCCTGGCGGCGCAATTCCTCATGCCGGTCTTCGCCGGCGGCATCCTGCTCGGCTGCAGGTCGCTCTCGGAGGGCGGCGAGTTCGGCATCGACACGCTGTTCGCGGGATTCAAGCAGAACACCACCAACCTCGTCCTGGTCGGCGTGTTCTACCTCGTCGGCGTGATCGCCATCACCGTGCTGGTGTTCCTCATCGGCGGCGGCGCCGCCCTCACCGGCGGCCTGATCGGGCGCGGCCCCGGCGTCGGCATGGCCATCGGCGGGTTCTTCGTCGCCCTGCTGGTGATGCTGGCGCTGATGGTGCCGCTGGCGATGGCCGTCTGGTTCGCGCCGGCGCTGGTGGTGTTCCGCGACATCGCGCCGCTCGAGGCCATGAAGGCCAGCTTCTTCGCCTGCCTGAAGAACATCGTGCCCTTCCTCGTCTATGGCGTGATCGTTTTCGTGCTGTGCGTCGTTGCGATGATTCCCTTCGGCCTCGGCATGCTGGTGATGGTGCCGGTATTGATGGGCGCGCTCTATTCCTCGTATGTGGAGATATTCGAATAACCGCACCATGACCGCGGCCCTGCACGGCGGCGCCTTCCGCTGAATGCAGGCCCGGCAACTTCCCGCCATCCGCGGCTGGAACTGGATCGTCGGGGGTTTCCGCCTGTTCCGGAAAAACCCCGCCCTGCTGACCTTCCTGGTCTTCGGCTACTGGCTCGCGCTGATCTTCCTCAACCTGGTGCCGTTCCTCGGCGTGGTGCTGGCGCCGCTGTGCGTGCCGGCACTCTCGGTCGGCGTCATGAACGGCTGCCGCGAACTCGAGCGCGACGCGGGCAACGGCTTCGGCCTGCTGTTCTCCGGCTTCGGCAAGAATCGCAACACCCTGCTGGTCCTCGGCGCGGCCTACCTGCTCGGCTCGCTGGGGGTGTTCGCGGCGAGCGCCCTGGTCGACGGCGGCACCCTGTTCGGCATCATGATGGCCGGCCAGACGCCGCCGGACGAACTGCTGGAGAGCGACCAGCTGCTGCACGGCCTGCAGATCACCCTGATCCTGATGGTGCCGATGCTGATGGCGTTCTGGTTCGCCCCCATGCTGGCGGCCTGGGACGACCTGTCCGTCCTGAAGGCGCTGTTCTTCAGCTTCGTCGCCTGCTTGCGCAACTGGCGTCCCTTCCTCATGTATGGCCTCGGCGTGGCGCTGATCAGCGCCATCCTGCCCGGCATCGTCCTCGGCATCGCCTCCGCGCTATCGCCGGGGCTGGTGCGCATGACCGCGGTGGCGATGTCGCTGCCGCTGCTGTTCGTCTTCGTGCCCTCCCTGTTCGCCAGCTTCTACCTGAGCTATCGCGACGTCTTTGTCCGTTCCGCCGAGCCGGCCGATGCCTGAACCGCTCGGCCTCATCGGCGGCACCTTCGATCCCGTGCATTACGGCCACTTGCGCCTCGCCGAAGAGGCGCGCGAAGCGCTCGGCCTGGACGAAGTGCGCTGGATTCCCGCCGGCCGGCCGCCGCATCGCGCCGCGCCGCGGGTGGCGGCGGCGCACCGCCTGGAGATGGTGCGGCGGGCGGTGGCCGGCAATCGCGCTTTCACGGTCGACGATGCCGAAACGCGCAGTGACGCGCCCAGCTACACGGCGAGCACCCTCGAGCGGCTGCGCGCGGGGATGCCGGCGCGGCCGCTGGTGCTGCTGCTGGGCGCCGACGCCTTCCTCGGCCTGGCCGGCTGGCATCGCTGGCGCGAGCTTTTCGCGCTGGCCCATTTCGGCGTGGCCAGCCGCCCCGGCTTTGCGCTGTCGGCCGAAGACCTGCCGGCCGAGCTGGCGGCGGCCTGCGCCGGCCGTCTGGGCGACGACGCCGCGGCGCTGCATGAGGCGCCGGCCGGCCGCGTCGTCCGCTTCCCCATGACGCCGCTGGCGATTTCCGCCTCGCTGCTGCGCGCGCAACTGGCGGCCGGCACCAGCGTGCGCTATTTGCTTCCCGATCACGTGCGGGAGTATATTCAGCTTCACCACCTCTACGGCATGCCTGATGGACGTTAGAAAACTGCAAAAGATCGCCGTTGCCGCGCTGGAGGACATCAAGGCGCGCGACATCGAAGTCATCAACACCACCCGGCTCACCCCCCTGTTCGACCGCATCATCATCGCCAGCGCCGATTCGGCGCGGCAGACCAAGTCGCTCGCCCGCAGCGTGCAGGACAAGGTGCTCGCCGCCGGCGGCAGCGTGCTCGGCATGGAGGGCGAGGAGAGCGGCGAGTGGGTCGTCGTCGACCTCGGCGATATCGTCGTGCACGTCATGCAGCCGGCCATTCGCAGCTACTACAACCTGGAAGAGCTGTGGGCCGCCAAGCCCGCGCCGCGCAAGAAGGCGGCGGCGGGAGGATGAAGCTGCTGGTGGCGGCCGTCGGCACGCGCATGCCCGGCTGGGCCGACGCGGCCTTCACCGAGTTCGCCAAGCGCATGCCGCGCGAACTGCCGCTCGAGCTGAAGCAGATCAAGGCCGAACCGCGTGGCGGCGGCAAGCCCGCCGAGGCGCTGCTGGCCGCCGAAGCCGGCCGCCTGCGCGAGGCGCTGCCGCCGCGCTGCCGGCTGGTGGCGCTCGACGAGCGCGGCGCGGACCTGACGACGCGCGCGCTGGCCGAGCGCCTGCGCCGGTGGATGGCGGGCGGCCAGGACGTCGCCCTCGTCATCGGCGGGCCGGACGGCCTGGCGCCCGAGATCAAGGCGGCGGCGGCGGAAACGCTGCGCCTGTCCAGCCTGACCCTGCCGCACGCCCTGGTGCGCGTGGTGCTGGCCGAGGCGCTGTATCGCGCCGCCAGTCTGCTGAAGAACCATCCCTACCACCGGGAATAAGGGAAGCATGATCACCCTTGAACCCAGGATTTATCTCGCCTCCCGCAGCCCGCGCCGGCGCGAGCTGCTGGCGCAGATCGGCGTGCGCTTCGAGCTGCTGATGTTCCGCGGCGTGCCGCGCGAGGACCCCGACGTCGACGAGGCGGTGCTGGCGACCGAGGCGCCGGAGGACTACGTCGTGCGCGTCACCCTGGCCAAGGCCCGCGCCGGCACGCGGCGCATCCGCGAGCGCCACCTCATCCCGCATCCGGTGCTGGCCGCCGACACGACGGTGGAGATCGACGGCCACATCATCGGCAAGCCCGAGCACGAGGCCGACGCCGTCGCCATCCTGCAGCGCCTGTCCGGCCGCACGCACCGCGTGCTGACGGCGGTGGCGCTGTCCGACAACGGCCGCACCGATCACCTGCTCAGCATCAGCGAGGTGCGCTTCCGCCCGCTCGAGCACGAGGAGATCCGCCGCTACGTCGCCGGCGGCGAGCCGCTCGACAAGGCCGGCGCCTACGGCATCCAGGGCCGCGCCGCCATCTTCGTCGAGGAGATAAGGGGTTCCTATACGGGCATCATGGGATTGCCCCTTTACGAGACCGCCCTGCTTCTGCGACGCTTCGGTTATCCGATATAAAGGGGGAGGCAACCATGAGCGCACTCGACTGGTTCAAGCGCATTCTCGGGCAAAAGGAGGGCGAGGCTTCCCCGCCCTCGCCGCCGCCGGCCGCCGATGCGTCGGCGATGGAGGTGGCCGGCCTGAATTTCATGACGGCCATCGAGGCCCACATCAAATGGAAGAGCCGCCTCGAGAGCTACATCCAGGGCACCAGCCAGGAGAACCTCAAGGTCGAGGTGGTCTGCCGCGACGACCAGTGCCCGCTCGGCAAGTGGATCTACAGCACCGGCGGCGAGCGCTTCGGCACCCTCGACACCTTCGGCGAGATGAAGGGACACCACGCCCTTTTCCACCAGTGCGCCGGCCGCATCCTGGAAACCGCCCAGGCCGGTAAAAAGGAGGAGGCGATGCGCCTGCTGCAGTACGGCGATTACGTGCGCGCCTCGGAGCAGGTCAAGCGCCTGCTCGCCAAGCTCTACGTGCGCCTGAACGCGAGCTCCTGATCGCCCTCGCGCGGGGGATTCCGCGACGACCTGATACACTCCTCGCCATGAGCGAGGAATTTCTGGTCAACTTCACGCCGCAGGAAACCCGCGTCGCCCTCATGCAGGGCGGCATCGTGCAGGAGCTGCACATCGAGCGCACCGCCTCGCGCGGCCTGGTCGGCAACGTCTGTCTCGGCCGCGTCGTGCGCGTGCTGCCCGGCATGCAGTCGGCCTTCATCGACATCGGCCTCGAGCGTACCGCCTTCCTCCACGTCGCCGACATCTGGGAGCAGCGCCAGAACGGCCAGGGCGGCAACGGCGGCGAGGGGCCCAAGCCGATCGAGAAGATCCTCTCCGAGGGCCAGAACCTCATCGTCCAGGTACTGAAGGACCCGATCGGCACCAAGGGCGCGCGCCTGTCCACCCAGATCAGCATCGCCGGGCGGCTGCTCGTCTACCTGCCGCAGGAGAAGCACATCGGCATCTCGCAGCGCATCGAGGGCGAGGCCGAGCGCGAGCAGCTGCGCGGGAAGCTGCAGCAGCTGGTGCCGGCCGACGAGACCGGCGGCTTCATCGTGCGCACCATGGCCGAGAAGGCCGGCGACGAGGAGCTCGCCAACGACATCGCCTACCTGCGCAAGATGTGGGCCGAGGCGAAAAATGCCGCGGTGAGCGCCCGCCCCCCCGCGCTGCTCTACCAGGACCTGACCCTCGGCCAGCGCCTGCTGCGCGACCTGGTGACGCCGGAGACCTCGCGCATCTTCATCGACTCGCGCGAGAACTTCCACAAGCTGACGGCCTTCGCCCAGGAATACATGCCGCAGCTGGCGCCGCTGCTCACCCACTACACCGGCGAGCGGCCGCTGTTCGACCTGCACGGCGTCGAGGACGAGATCCAGAAGGCGCTGGCGCGCCGCGTCGACCTCAAGTCCGGCGGCTACCTGATCATCGACCAGACCGAGGCGATGACCACCATCGACGTCAACACCGGCGGCTTCGTCGGCCTGCGCAACTTCGACGACACCGTCTTCAAGACCAACCTCGAGGCGGCGCAGACCATCGCCCGCCAGCTCAGGCTGCGCAACCTCGGCGGCATCATCATCCTCGACTTCATCGACATGGCGAGCGAGGAGCACCAGGCCGCCGTGCTGGCCGAGCTGAACAAGGCGCTGGCGCGCGACCACACGCGCATGTCGGTGAACGGCTTCACGGCGCTGGGCCTGGTCGAGATGACGAGGAAGCGCACGCGCGAGTCGCTCGCCCACGTCCTCTGCGAGCCCTGCCCGACCTGCGGCGGCAGGGGCGAAGTGAAGACGGCGCGCACCATGTGCTACGAGGTGCTGCGCGAGCTGCTGCGGGAAGCGCGCCAGTTCAACGCGCGCGAGTACCGCGTGCTGGCCGCGCCCGCCGTCATCGACCTCTTCCTCGACGAGGAATCCGCCTCGCTGGCCATGCTCTCCGACTTCATCGGCAAGCCGATTTCCCTGCAGGCCGAATCGGGCTACACTCAGGAGCAGTTCGACATCGTCCTGATGTGACGCCGGGAGGAGGCATGGACGCCAGCATCAGTGTCCCGCTTTGGCTGTTCGTCATCCTGGCGCTGCTCGCCGCCTGGGCCGCCGGCGTGCTGCTGCTGGCGCCGGGCATGCGCTGGTTCTTCCGCCGCCGCATCAACGCCGTCATCGGCGAGCTCAACACCCGCCTGAGGATCGAGCTGCCGTCGTTCAAGCTGACCCGGCGCGAGGTGCTGGTCGACCGCCTCTTCCACGACCCGCGCATCCAGGCCGCCGCCGCGGCGCAGGCGCGGGAGAGCGGCGAGCCGCTCGTCGACGTGCGCCGCCGCGTCGACCGCTACGCGCGCGAGATCGTGCCCTCCTTCAACGCCTACCTGTACTTCCGCCTTGGCTACTGGCTGGCGAAGACCACGGCGCGGCTGCTCTACCGCGTGCGCCTCGGCTACGCCGACGAGGCCGGCCTCGCCGCCGTCGACCCGAAATCCACCGTCGTCTTCGTCATCAACCACCGCAGCAACATGGACTACGTGCTGGTGGCCTTCCTCGCCGCCGAGCAGGTGGCGCTGTCCTACGCCGTCGGCGAATGGGCGCGGGTGTGGCCGCTGCAGGCGCTGATCCGCTCGATGGGCGCCTTCTTCGTGCGGCGCGACTCCGGCGATCCGCTCTACCGCGTCGTGCTGTCGCGCTACGTCGGCATGGCCACCGAGGCCGGCGTGCCGCAGGCGCTGTTTCCCGAGGGCGGCCTGACCGTCGACGGCGCGCTGCGCCAGCCGCGCTTCGGCCTGCTCGACTACATGGTGAAGTCCTTCCGCCCGGACGGCGAACGCGACCTGGTGTTCATCCCCGTCGGCCTCAACTACGACCGCGTGCTGGAGGACCGCAGCCAGCTGCTCAAGCTGGAGGCGTGCCGGCGCCGGCGCGGCCTGCCCGGCGCCGTGCTGACGACACTGACTTTCATCGGGCGCAACCTGTGGCAGATGCTCGCCGGCAACTGGCACCGCTTCGGCTATGCCTGCGTGAACTTCGGCAGCCCGGTTTCCATGCGGCGCTACGTCGCCATGCGCGGCGTGGATTTCCCCGCGCTGGACGACGAGGCCCGGCGGCGCGAGGTCGAGGCATTGGGACGCCACCTGATGCAGGCCATCGGCGGGGTGATCCCGGTGGTGCCCGTCGCGCTGGTGGCGCAGGTGTTCGGGCGGGACGCGGCGCGGGCGCTGTCGGAACTGGAGATCAAGTCGGCTGCCTGCGAACTGCTGCGCGACTGGGAGGCGCACGGCGCCCACATCTACATCCCGCGCCACGATCGCGACTACGCCATCGGCGTCGGCCTGCGCATGCTGACCCTGCGCCGCATCGTCGAGGAACGCGACGGCCTCTTCCGCCCCGTGCCGGAGAACCTGCCGGTGCTCGCCTACTACGCCAACTCCGTCGCCCATTTCGCCGGCGAGGTCGCACACGCGATCCCCGTCGAGCAGGCCGCCTCGGCGCCGGCCGTTTCCTGAATCAAAGATCCCGCGCGCTGAGGAAGCCGACGAAGATGTCGTCGCGGTGCGGCTCGTAGAAATTGCGGAAGGCCGGATCGAGCAGGCGGGCGGGCGTGGCGAAGGAGCCGCCGCGCACGACGCGGTGCGTGTGGAACCAGGGCTGCGAATAGTCCGCGTAGGCGTCCGCCGAAAAGCCGGCATAGGGCGCGAAGGGGCTGGCCGTCCACAGCCAGACATGGCCCCAGGGCAGGAACGCCGCATCGGCGCTCCGCGTTGCGCACTCCCACTCGGCCTCCGTCGGCAGGCGCCGGCCGGCGCGGCGGCACCAGGCCTCGGCCTCGAAGGCGCTGACGTGCAGCACCGGCTCCTCCGGCGCGAGCGGCTGCCAGGCGTCGAAGACGCGCCGCTCCCAGCCGTGCGCGCCGCGGCGCCAGTAACGCGGCGCGCGGCGGCCGGTGCCGGCCAGCCACTCCCGGCCGGCCTCGCTCCACCACTCCGGCCGCGCGTAGCCGTCGTCCTCGACGAAGGCGAGGAATTCCTCGTTGCTCACCGGCCGCGCATCGATGGCGAAGGGCGCCAGCGCCACCGTGTGCGCCCACTTCTCGTTGTCGAAGACGAAGCCGGCGTCGCGGCGGCTGCCGATCTCCGTCTCGCCGCCGGGGAAGGACAGCTCCGCGGCGGCGGGCAGGGAAGGCGGGCCGCGGCGCGTGCGCAGCTGCGCCGGCGGCGCCAGGCCGAGCGTCTGCAGCGTGTAGCACAGCGCCTCGCAGTGCATGTCCTCGTGATACAGCGCCAGCTGAAAGAAATATGCATCGGCGTCCTCGCAGTCGAGTGCGGCGTGGCAGGCGTCGAGCACGCCGGCCAGGTAGCAGCGCGTCGCCGCCAGCCCGGGCAGGTCAAGCGTCCAGCGCGCCGCGTGGGCGACGCGGCTCGAGTCGTACCAGCGGTCGGGGTCGTGCAGGAAGCGCGAATCGGCGAAGCCGCCGCTGCGGCGGCGCAGGCACCAGCGCTCGGCGAACCAGGCGACGTGGCCGATCTCCCAGCGCGGCGGATTGATGATCTTCAGGTAGGGCACCGACTGCCACAGCGCCGCCGGCAAGTCGGCGTAGGTCGCCAGCAGGCGCGCGCGGCTGTCGTCGAGCGTGGCATGCAGCGCGGCTTTCGAGAGCCGGCGGCTCATGCCGGCGCCGCCAGGAACAGCGCGAAGCCGCCTTCTTCGGCGAGCCACCGCCGCTGCTTCGGCAGGCCGGCTGCTTCGAGCAGCGCGGCGAATCCCTCCGCCGTCCACTTGTACGAATCCTCGGTGTGGATGCGTTCGCCGGCGGCGAAGCGGCGCGCCTGCCCGGCCAGTTTTACCGTCACCTCGCGGCGCGCCTCCAGGTGCATCTCGACGCGGCTCGCCGCCGGGTCGAAGAAGGCGACGTGGCGCCAGTCGGCGACGTCGAAATCCGCCGGCAGCAGGCGGTTCGCATGGTTCAGCACGTTCAGGTTGAAGGCGGCGGTGACGCCGAGCGCATCGTCGTAGGCGGCCTCCAGCGCGGCCTTCTCCTTGACGAGGTCGACGCCGATCAGCAGGGCGCCGCCGGGAGGAACTGCACCGCAGGCGCGGGCGATGCGCGCCAGGAAGGCGCGCGCCGCCTCGGGCGCGAAATTGCCGATCGACGAGCCGGGATAGAACCACAGCTGCGGCGCAGAGGCCGGTGCCAGCAGGTCTTCCGGCAGGTCGAGGCTGTGCGTGAAGTCGATCGCCGCGCCGGCGATCGGCAGGTCAGGGAAGCGCTGGCGCAGGCGGCCGAGCGCCTCGCGCAGGAAGTCCGCCGAGATGTCGAGCGCGGCGTAGCCGGCCGGCGCCAGCAGCGGGAACAGGCCGGCCGCCTTGCCGCAGTCGCCGGCGCCGAGGTCGATCAGCAGGCGCCCGCGTCCCGCCGCCTCGGCGATCTCCCCGCCCCGCCGGGCGAACAGGTGCGCCTCGCTGCGCGTCAGCGAGTATTCGGGCAGGCAGCAGATCGCGGCGAACAGGCGCGAGCCGAGTTCGTCGTAGAAGTATTTCGGCAGGATCGCGGCGCGCGCGGCGAGCAGGCCGGCCAGCAGCTCGGCCGCCGCATCGCCGCCGCCGCGCCGCAGGTCGGCGAAGCGGAAGGGCCGGGGGCGGTCGGTGCGGGGATTGTCCACCCGCACAGAATAGACCGTCCCCTGCCGAAGCGCTATTTCTTCGGCAGACGGCCCATCAGGTAGAACTCGTCGTTCGGCCGCATGTTGCTCAGGTTGGCCATGCGGTTCGAGAGGCCGAAGAAGGCCGAGATGGCGCCGATGTCCCAGATGTCCTCGTCCGAGAAGCCGTGGCCGCGCAGCGTCTCGAAGTCGGCGTCGTTGATCTTGCCCGACTCCAGGCAGACCTTCATGGCGAAGTCCAGCATCGCCTTCTGCTTCGGCGTGATGTCGGCCTTGCGGTAGTTCACCGCCACCTGGTCGGCGACCAGCGGGTTCTTGGCGCGGATGCGCAGGATCGCCCCGTGCGCCACCACGCAGTACTGGCACTGGTTGGCGTTCGAGGTGGCCACCACGATCATCTCGCGCTCGGCCTTGGTGAGGCCGCCTTCCTTCTCCATCAGCGCGTCGTGGTAGGCGAAGAAGGCGCGGCACTCGTCCGGCCGGTGGGCGAGCGCGAGGAAGACGTTCGGCACGAAGCCGGACTTCTCCTGCACCGCCAGGATGCGGGCGCGGATGTCCTCGGGGATGTCCTTCAGTTCGGGCACGGGGTAGCGGCTGATCGGGGCGTTCATGAGATGTCCTTTAGGCTTGAAGAATTGGTCGAACCGGGGTATTTTAGCGTTTCGCCGCACCCCACCCCGACAGGAACACACAAACATGAGCGGACAAATCGCCGCCGACTTCAACGGCCTCGTTCCCGAGGTGCCCTTCAACCGCCGCGGCTTCCTCGTCACCGCGCTCGGCGCCGGCTTCGCCCTGGCCGTGCAGCCGGTGATGGCGCAGACGGCGATCGCGACCGACACGCAGGGCCTCGCCGCCGGCGAAATCAAGGTGAAGACGGCCGACGGCGAGATGGTCGCCTACCGCGCCCAGCCGGCATCGGGCAGCAACTTCCCGGTGATCCTCGTCGTCTCGGAAATCTTCGGCGTGCACGAGTACATCGCCGACACCTGCCGGCGGCTGGCCAAGCTCGGCTACCAGGCCATCGCGCCGGAACTCTTCGCCCGCCACGGCGATCCGCGCAAGCTGACCAACATCCAGGAAATCCTCACCGGCATCGTCGCCAAGGTGCCCGACGCGCAGGTCATGTCCGACCTCGACGCCTGCGTCGCCTGGGCAAAAGTCAGTGGCGGCGACACGGCGCGCCTCGGCATCACCGGCTTCTGCTGGGGCGGCCGCATCGTCTGGCTCTATGCCGCGCACAACCCGCAGTTGAAGGCGGGCGTCGCCTGGTACGGCCGCCTGGTCGGGCAGGCGAGCGCGCTCACGCCGAAGCAGCCGACGGACCTGGCTGGAAACCTCAAGGCGCCGGTGCTCGGCCTCTACGGCGGCGCCGACGCGGGCATTCCGCTCGACACGGTCTGGGACATGCAGGACAAGCTGAAGGCGGCCGGCGGCAAGTCGATGATCCACGTCTACGACGACGCGCCGCATGCCTTCCACGCCGACTACCGGCCGAGCTACCGCAAGGAGGTCGCCGAGGACGGCTGGAAGCGCATGCGCGAGTGGTTCGGCAAGAACGGCGTCTGAAGCGGCCGCGCGGCGCGCCTACTGGACGGGCAGCCGTCCGACCACCCTGATTTTCCCGCCCGCGCCGCGCACCACGACGATCTCGGCGGTCGACGGCGCGATGCCGGTGAGGGCGCGGATGTTGGCCGCGTGCGTCACCAGCGCGATGTTCTGCGGCGGGCGCACGGTATCGGCCAGCGCGATGACGGCGCTCGCTCGCTCGGCCTCGCGGTCCGGCGCCTGCTCCAGCGCATCGAGCGCCTCCCACGCCACGGGCGGATGGCCGAAGGCGAGTTCGGCCGTTTCCAGCGTCCGGCACCAGCGCGAGGCACGCACCTCGCTCACGGCGACGGCGCGCCACTTCAGCGCGCGGCCGAGGCGGCGCGCCTCCTCGCGTCCCGCCTCCGACAGGTTGCGCTGCGTCTTGCAGTCGCCGAGGAAAAAGCCTGACGGATCGCCGGTTCCAGGCCCGCTGGCGGCGTGGCGGATCAGCAGCACGTTGCCGCCGGCCTTCAGTTCCGCCCACAACGCCTCGTCGGCGCGGACCGGCGTCAAGGGCACCAGCAGGGTGCAGGCGCACACGGCCAGCCAGTACAGCAGTTTTTTCATTTCACCATGACTCCAGCACCGAACTTCGCTGGACTACGCCGAAGCCCGATACAGCAGGTTTATCAATAACTTAGGCGAGTTCAACATATGCCGGTTCTTTCCGAAACCTGACCCAACTTCCCTGCTGGTGGCCCCTATGAGGCTCTTGGGAATCGGGTCTTTCCGAGGAGTCATCATGGCAAAGATCAAGCTCACCAAGTCCGCAGTCGATGCGGCACAACCCCAGGCGCAGGCTGTCGAACTCAGGGATACCCTGGTGCCCGGCTTCTTGTGCAAGATTACCCCATCGGGCCGCAAGGTGTTCATGCTCCAGTACCGGACGAACGCCGGCGAGCGCCGCAAGCCCGCCTTGGGTCAGTACGGGGAACTGACCGTCGAACAGGCCCGCTCGCTGGCTCAGGAATGGCTGGCCCAGGTGCGCCGGGGCGGCGACCCGGCCGCAGACAAGGCGCAGGCGCGCAAAGCGCCCACGGTCAAGGAGCTTTGCACGAAGTTCATGGAGGACTACTCCAAGCTGCGCAACAAGCCCAGCACCCAGGAAGGCTATCAGAGCGTCATCGACCGCAACATCGTCCCGATGATCGGCCGGATGAAGGTTCAGGACGTGAAGCGCCCGGACGTGGCCGGGATGATGAAGAAGATGACGCACAAGCCGGCCGACGCGAACCGCACGTTCAGCGTCATGCGCCGCATGTTCAATCTGGCCGAGGTGTGGGGCTACCGGCCCGACGGCACCAATCCGTGCCGGCATGTCCCGATGTTCCCCAACGGCAAGGCCACCCACCTCATTAGCGACGAGGACATGGGCAAGCTGTTCCGTCATCTTGAGCATCTGGAGGCCGAGAGACTGGAGAGCTACGTCATCCCGCTCGCGATCCGGCTGCAATTCGAGTTCGCCGGCCGTCGCGGCGAAATCGTCACGCTCCAATGGGATTGGGTGGACTTCGAGAACCGGCGCGTCGTCTGGCCCGACAGCAAGACCGGCGGCATGTCCAAGCCCATGAGCGAGGAAGCCTATCGGCTGCTTTCGACGGCACCGCGCCGGGACGATTGCCCGTATGTGCTGCCGTCCCCGAACCATCCCGGCCAGCACCTGACCACGGGCGAGTATTACAACGGCTGGAGCCGTGCGCTCAAGGCCGCAGGCGCGGCGCATGTAGGCACGCACGGCATCCGCCACCGCTCGGCGACCGACATAGCCAACTCGGGCATCCCGGTCAAGGTCGGCATGGCGCTGACCGCGCACAAGACCGTGGCGATGTTCATGCGCTACGTCCACACCGAGGATGACCCGGTGCGCAAGGCGGCCGAACTGGTGGCGAACCGGCGCAAGACGATCACCGGCGCCAAGCGGCTCCCTGCGGAGGCAACGGCATGAGCAGGCGCAAGGCATCCATTGCGTCACCAGCAGCACCAAAGGCGCTGGTGGGCGACATTCGGGCACTGATCGAGGCGTCGCGCCAGCGCGCCGCCTCGGCGGTCAATGCGGAACTGACCTTGCTGTTCTGGCGCGTCGGCCAGCGCATCCATACGGAAGTGCTGGCCGGTCAGCGGGCCGGGTACGGCGAAGAAATCCTGCCGTCCCTGGCCGCACAGCTTGTCCACGACTACGGGCGCAGCTTCGCGGACAAGAACCTGCGCCGGATGGTGCAGTTCGCCATCGCCTACCCCGACGAGCGAATTGTCGTTTCACTGTCACGACAATTGAGCTGGTCGCATTTCGTGGCACTGATCCCGCTGAAAGACCCGCTTCAGCGAGACTACTACGCGCAGATGACCAGCGCCGAACGCTGGAGCGTGCGGACGCTGCGCGAGCGCATCGACTCGATGCTGTACGAACGCACGGCCCTGTCCCAAAAGCCGGAGGAAACCATCGCGCAGGAACTGGCGACCCTACGCGATGTGCAGCGCATGACCCCGGCGCTGGTCATGCGCGACCCGTACATCCTCGACTTCCTGGGCCTGCGGGATAGCTGGCAGGAAAGCGACCTTGAGGCGGCCATCATCCGCGAAATGGAAGCCTTCCTGCTGGAGCTGGGCGCGGGCTTCTGCTTCGTCGCCCGGCAGAAGCGCATCCCGATTGACGACGAGGATTTTCACCTTGACCTGCTTTTCTACAACCGAAAGCTGCGGCGGCTGGTGGCGGTGGAGTTGAAGATCGGCGAGTTCAAGGCAGCCTACAAAGGGCAGATGGAGCTTTACTTGCGCTGGCTGGACAAGCACGAGCGGGAGCCGGAAGAAGCCTCGCCGCTGGGGATCATCCTTTGCACCGGCAAGAAGCGCGAGCAGATCGAATTGCTGGAGCTGGATAAGTCGGGCATCCACGTTGCCGAGTACCTGACCAGCTTGCCGCCGCGTGCGGTGCTGGGCGAGAAGTTGCAGCAGGCTACCGAGCGGGCGCGGTTGCAGATCGAGCAGCGCAAGCAAGATACCGAGTAGCCCAAACAGCATTCGTGCGTCCCGGCGTGCCGCCGTCGGGTTCGCGGGCTGCGCCCCGCGCTTCGTGCCGAATCGCGGCCATCCGGCTTTGACCCCTGACGCCTTCGGCCCTGGCGGGCCTGCGCGCTCCGCTTGCCGAAACCCGAGTGTGGGCAGTGGGCGGGTGTGGGCGGTCTTGCTGTTCCCTTCACCGTATCACGGCGTTCTCGCCGTCAATGACTGCGCGTGCTTCGCACGCTTGCGTCCTGGCGGCCGTCTTCGATCGTTGACTGCTTGCGCTGCGCCGTGAGGGCGACGGTTCCGGGCAATTCCGCCCGAGCAACCGGAGCACGATCATGTCGCAACTGTCCTTTTCCTCGTTCGATTCCTCGCTGATGGTGCGTGATGCGCAGGGCCGTTACCTGCTGGCAACTGCCGAGCAAATTCTGGAGGCCGCGCGCCAGGCCATCGAGCGCAAGATGCAGCGCGGCACGTCGTTCACGTCGCCGGCGGCAGTCAAGGAGTACCTGCGCGCCAAGCTGGCCGGCTTCGAGCATGAGGTGTTCGCGGTGCTGTTCATGGACACGCATCATCGGCTGATCGAATACGCCGAGATGTTCCGAGGCACCATCGACGGCGCATCGGTGTATCCGCGCGAGCTGGTCAAGGAGGCGCTGCGGCTCAACGCGGCGGCGGTCATCATTTCGCACAACCACCCGAGCGGCAATCCCGAGCCGAGCGGTGCCGACAGGGCATTGACCCAGCGGCTCAAGGAGGCGCTGGGGCTGGTGGACGTGCGTGTGCTGGATCACATCATCGTCGCGGGCACCGACACCACATCATTCGCCGAACGCGGCTTGATCTGACGAAGGGGCTTCGGCCCCTATTTGCTGCGCCCGGCGCGGGCCGGGCGAAAACGCTGCCTCGAAAATCCGAGACAGCGTTTCGGAAATTCATCGGCCTGCATGGAGGTATGGGGCGGTCTTGCTGTCCCCTTCATCGTGCCACGGCGTTCTCGCCGTCAAGGGCTGCGCGCCGATGGCGCTTGCGTCCTCGCGGCCGTCTGCGACTGACCTTGCCCCCGAGAACCGGATCCCTTGCTGAGTGGTTGAATTCAGACAAGGAGAGCGGATGTGAAGAAGGCGACGAGAGCGAAGTACACGCTGGAGTTCAAGCTCGAGGCGGTGCGGCTGGTCAAGGGCGGGCAGAGCATGGCGGCGACGGCGAAGATCCTGGGCATCGCCGAGCAGACGCTGCACAACTGGATCAGGGCCGACAAGGATGGTCGGCTGAGCGGAGCTGGCACCAAGCCGGTGAGCCCCGAGCAGATGGAGATCGCGCGGCTGCGAGCTGAACTGGCCCGTGTGAAGATGGAGCGCGACATCCTGGGAAAAGCGACGGCGTACTTCGCGAAGGAGCGGGGGTGAAGTACGCCTGGATCGAGCGGCACCGCAATCACTGGCCGGTGTCGCTGAGCTGCGAGGTGCTGGGCGTGAGCGCCAGCGGGTATCACGAGCACAAGCTTCGATCGGCCAAGCCGCGACGCCACATCGGCGACGACGCGCTGCTGGTGCACATCCGCGCTGTGCACGCCCAGACACGTGGCGAGTACGGCTGGCCGCGGGTATGGAGGGAACTGCTCGCAGGTGGCATCCGCGTGGGCAAGGAGCGAGTGCGCAAGTTGATGAAGCTGCACGGCATCAAGGCGCGAGGCAAACGCAAGTTCAAGGCGACCACCGACAGCAACCACAAGCTGCCGGTGGCCGAGAACCTGCTCGACCGCCAATTCACGCCAGCGGCACCTGACCGCGTGTGGACGAGCGACATCACCTACGTTGCGACCGATGAAGGATGGCTGTACCTGGTCGTGGTCATCGACCTGTTCAGCCGTCAGATTGTGGGCTGGTCGATGAAGCCACACATGAAGCGCGAGTTGGTCATCGATGCTCTGCGCATGGCCTGGTTCCGACGCCGGCCCGAGCCCGGGGTGATCTTCCACTCCGACCGCGGCAGCCAGTACTGCAGCGACGACTTCCAGCGGGCGCTGACCGAGTACGGCATGCGCAGCTCGATGAGCCGCAAGGGCAACTGTTGGGACAATGCGCCGACCGAGAGCCTGTGGGGCTCGCTGAAGGTCGGCAGGCTGCACGGGTGCCGGTTCGAGACCCGGCGCGCCGCGATGGACGAGATCGTCGACTGGCTGACGTTCTACAACCACCGACGACTTCACTCGTCGCTGGGCTACGTCAGCCCGATGCAGTTCGAACGGGCTTGGCTTGCCGCCCAGGCAAGGCAGGCCGCGTGATGGTCTCAGCTATGGGATCCGGAGAACGCGGGCAAGGTCAGACCCCTGACTGCTTGCGCTGCGCCGTGCCCCGGAAGGGTCGGGCAATTCCGCCCGGCATCCTTTCAGGAGTTCACCATGAACCACGCACTCATCACTGACGAGCGGCGCATCGTGCTGCTGGCCAACGGCCGTGCATCGCTGGAAAACCCGCACTTCGATCCGGCCCCCGTGGTCAAGCTGTTCACGCCGGATGCCGGCGCGACCTGGCTGCTGACCGAGATTGATCCCGATGACCACGACCACGCCTTTGGTCTTTGCGACCTGGGCCTGGGAATGCCGGAAATCGGTTGGGTCAGCTTGAACGAGCTGGCGACCGTGCGCGGCGGGCTGGGCCTGTCGATCGAACGCGATCTGTCTTTCCGCGCCGAGAAGCGGTTGAGCGCCTATGCACGCGAAGCGCGGCTGGCCGGGCGTGTCGTTGTCTGACCCGGCCCTTGGAGCGCCGCAAGGCGCTCCATGTGTTTTCTCGACCATCACAGGAGATCAATGCCATGAGCAGCCATCAAGATTGGGTCATCGAAGTTTCAGCGCAGCACGACGCGCACAAGCCATTCGCGCCGGAGAACGGCGAGCCGCTGCGCTTCAAGATCGGCGACGCGGTGATCTACACCAACGACTTCGGCGCACAGTTCCATAGCCGCGTCACCGGGTTTTATCAGCCTGCCGGGCCTTGCGGGCTGTACGCGCTCGGGCGGCGCTATTTTCTGGATTCGTCCTCACCGTGGATGCCGGTTGCGGAATCCAGCCTGCGCCCTGACGACGCGGCTTGATGCCTTCGCGCCCCTTCCGGGGCGCTGCGCGCTTCGCTTGCACTCCAGGGGAAGGCCATGCGGCCATCCCCGCCGCGCTGCGCTTGGCGCCCCTCAAAGCCCGCCGCCCCGGCTGCGCCGGCGCGGCAACACCTGCATACCATCGGCATTTCATCCTGAGCATCCGGCCCATGCTGTCCATTGTTGATTGCATGGGCGTCCCCGGCCAAGAAACATGGCCGGTCGCGCTGTCGTGCGTAGCGCATCGAGCCGCCTGCGGCGTCTCGCCCCTGTCGGGCTTCCATCGTTCCCTCGCTCCGCTCGGCTGACGCCTCCGGCCCGGCTTCCAGATCCGGGCCTGCGCGCTTCGCTTGCCGTGCAGTCAGCGCAAGGGGAAGGCCGTTGCCATGTCCAGCCGTCTCCCCTGACTTCATCACCTTGTCCGCGACTGTAGCCCGCTCCCGTGTGCCGTCAAGGCGCGCAGGGCCGTGTCCTCGCTGCGCTGCGGGCCGCACCAACCCTGCGCTTTTCTCCTTGACGGCCCCCGTCCGCGCGCTCCTGACCGTCGCGGGCGATGAACTCAGGAAAGACGGTGGCAACAGGGCCAACCGGGTTCCTCTCGCCGACCGCACCAGACAGCCGAAAGGCTGGGCTCCGAATCTAGGAATCCGGTGTGCGGTGTGAACAGCAAACCTCTTTTTGTCAGGAGAAATGAAATGCAACTCGCATCCCGATTCGCTTCCCGCTCCCCGTCACTGCGCAGCGATTCCCCGCTGTCCGATGACCAGATTCACCGCGTAGCGCCGTCCATCTTCGCGGACGCGCCGCATGAGAGCCGTTCGCAGCGTTACGCCTACATCCCCACCGCCGCCGTGCTGACCGAGCTTCGCAAAGAAGGGTTCCAGCCCTTCATGGTGACGCAGACCCGCGTGCGCGACGAAGGCAAGCGCGAGCACACCAAGCACATGATCCGCCTGCGCCACGCCAGCCAGATCAACGGCGCGGAGGCTAACGAAATCGTGTTGCTGAACTCGCACGATGGCACGAGCAGCTATCAGATGCTGGCCGGCATGTTCCGGTTCGTTTGCAGCAATGGCCTTGTGTGCGGCGACACCGTGGCCGATGTGCGTGTGCCCCACAAAGGCGACGTTTCCGGGCATGTCATCGAAGGCGCTTACGAAGTCTTGCAGGGCTTCGACCGGGTGAAGGATTCCCGCGATGCCATGCGTGCGATCACGCTGGACGAAGGCGAAGCCGAAGTGTTCGCCCGCGCCGCGCTGGCCCTCAAGTACGACCCCACCGACAACAAGCCCGCGCCCATCACCGAATCGCAAATCCTGATGCCGCGCCGGTTCGACGACCGCCGCCCGGACTTGTGGAGCGTGTTCAACCGCACCCAAGAAAACCTGACCAAAGGCGGATTGCATGGCCGCAGCGCCAACGGACGCCGCCAGCAGACCCGCCCCGTGCAGGGCATTGATTCCGATGTGCGCCTCAATCGCGCCCTCTGGATGCTGGCCGACGGCCTGCGCCAGTTGAAAGCCTGATTCCCCACGCGGCAGGGGCAGGCAGCAGCCCTTGCCGCATCCCTCGTTGCTGCACCCCTGAATCATTAGGAGTTATCACCATGAACGCCATCACCCAAACCGAAGCCCGCGCCGTCAATGCCGCCGCCGCTGTCCCGCTGGAAGCCGCCGACCCGACCAAGAACCTGATTCTGGTTCCGTTGTCGCGGCTGGTGCTGCGCCCCACGGGCCGCAACGTGCGCAAGACCCCGCGCATGTCCATCCCCGAACTGGCCGCATCCATCCAGCGCGTGGGCCTGCTGCAAAACCTGATCGTGATTGCCGCCGCCGATGGCGAGCATTACGAAGTCGTCGCCGGTGGCCGCAGGCTGGCCGCGTTGAAGCTGCTGGCGAAGAAGCACCGCATCAGCAAGGAATGGGAGGTGCCTTGCCTGCTGGTGGCCGATGGCACGGCCCGAACCGCCAGCCTCACCGAGAACGTGCAGCGCGAAGCCATGCACCCCGCAGACCAGTTCGAGGCATTCGCCGCGCTGGTGGCCGAAGGCCGACCCATCGAGGACATTGCAGCGGATTTCAGCGTGTCCCCGCTGGTGGTGCAGCGCCGCCTGAAACTCGCCAATGTCTCGCCGCGCCTGATGGCCGACTATCGGGCCGATGCCGTGAGCCTTGACCAGTTGATGGCCCTTGCCATCACCGACGACCACGCCGCGCAGGAAGCCGCCTTCTACGATGCGCCGACGTGGCAGCGCCAGCCGTCCGCGCTGCGCGACCGTCTCACCGAGCGGGAAATCGACGCCTACCGGCATCCGCTGGTGCGCTTCGTCGGGCTGGACACCTACGAGGGCGCAGGCGGTGGCGTGCGCCGTGACCTGTTCGCGGAAGGTGACGCGGGCGTGTATCTGACCGATGCCGCGCTGCTGGAACGGCTGGCGCAAGACCGGCTGGCAGGCATTGCCGCCAATGTTCGCGCTGAGGGTTGGGCATGGGTGGATGCCACGCCGGGCGTGACCCATACCGACCTGCACGCCTTCCAGCGTGCACCGAGGGAGCGGCGCGAACCCACCAAGCGCGAAGTGCAGCGCATCGAGAAGCTGCAAGCCAAGATGCAGGAACTGGCCGCAGCCGTGGATGATGCGCTGGACGCCGAGGACGAGGACAAGGCCGACGCCTTGCAGGAAGAAGGCGAAGCCGTGGGCAAGCAGTTGCAGACGCTGGAAGATGGCTTGCAGGACTACGGCGCGACCGTGAAGGCCGCAGCCGGTGCCATCATCACCATCGACCGCAACGGGCAGGCCGTGATTCATCGCGGGCTGATGCGCGAGGCCGAGGCCAAGGCGCTGCGCACGCTGGAACGGCTGCGCCAAGGTTTCAGCGGCGAGGATGCCGGGAACGACGACGAAGGCGAGGACGCAGACGGCGACGGGCAGCCCAAGACCGCTGCCATGTCCGACCGGCTGGCGCAACGATTGAGCGCCCACCGCACCGCCGCGCTGCAAATCGAAGTGGCACGGCATCCGCAAGTGGCGCTGGCCGCGCTGGTGCATGGCATGGTGCAGACCGTCTTGCAGGAAAGCCACTACGGCCACGACCTGCCGCTGGGCGTGAGCCTGAAAGTGCAAGACCGGCTGGAAGGCATGGCCCCGGACTGGCCGGAATCGCCCGCTGCCGTGGCGCTGCGCGAACTGCAACAGGTGGCCGGGGAAACCTTGCCGCAAGACAGCGCCGAACTGTTCGCCGCGCTGCTGGCGAAGTCGCAAGACGAACTGGTGCGGCTGCTGGCTGTGTGCGCGGCTTCCACGGTGGACGTGGTGACGCATCGCGCCACGCAGCAGCAACCGGGCGCAGAACTGGCGCAGGCTGTCGGCTTAGACATGGCCGCATGGTGGAAGCCCACCAATGAAGGTTATTTCCGGCATGTGCCGAAGGCCGCGATTCTGGAAGCCGTGGAGCGGTACGCCCCGGCGCATGTCACCCGGCTGGCGAAGTTGAAGAAGGCCGACATTGCCAGCGAAGCCGAACGGCTGGCGGACGGCACCGGCTGGATGCCTGCCATCTTCAAGGCTGAAGGCACCGACGACACCACGGCGCAGGATGCGCCGCAGGCCGTGACGAACGACGAGCCGGAAGCCATCGACAACGACGACGAGCAGCAGGCCCACGCACTCGCCGCCTGATCTTCATCACCACCGAACGCCCCGGTTTCGGCCGGGGCGCTTCGCTGTTCCATCAGCATCGGCCCCAGGCCGTACCGCCCCGGTGCCGAAGGTCAAAAATCCGGGCGCGGCGGTGGCCGCGCCCGGTTTCAATACCCAAAGCCAGAACGCCCCTTCGCCGCCTTCGGGCAGGCGGCGAAGGGGCTGCGCACAAGTAGCCTTGTGCGCGGAAAACCTCTCGAAGCCCATAAGTGCGTCGGCGCACAGCGCCGACGGCATTCCGAACGCGCCCCGCCGAAATGGTCGGGGCTTGTGGGGCTACGCCCCGGCTTGCTGCCGCAGGTTGCACGAAAGCGTGCCGTCCTCGACGCTGGCGGTTCGTCGCCGGTACGTCACAAAGGACGGTTCACCGACACGCCGCCCGGCCCTGCAATGGAGCTTCCACGCCACGCCTCACGCAAGAGGCCGCCTGCTACGTCAGGGCCGCATGCGCCCTGTCGCCGGGTGTTGTCCTTGCCCGTGTCAGGGCGCAGGCCGGTGAAGCCGTCGCGCGGGGATGCCGAGTCGGCCATGTCTCCATTCGGGAGCGGGCGGCCAGTACGTCCTTGTGTTGTTGTGAATCCTGGCGGTGGCTGGGCTTCATGGCCGCAACCTTCCAGCGAAAACAATTTCCCCTGCGCTGCGCGCATTCCTCGCGGGACAAATTCTTTTCGCTTCCAGGTTCTCCACGTTGTTGCGACCGCTGCGCGGTGCGGCCAGCCCATCCCCCGCCGGACGGATCACAACAAGGACGCACTGGCGCGACCTTGTTCAACCCGAAAGGAGAAATCATCATGGCTAACATCGGCACCTTCACCGCAGAAAAAGACGGCTTCACCGGCCAGCTCCGCACCCTGACCCTCAACGTCAAGGCCAAGCTGGTTCCCAACGACAAGGGCGAGAACGAAAGCGCCCCGGACTTCCGCCTTCAGGCGGCCGGCCACGACTTCGGCGCGGCGTGGAAGAAAACCAGCGAGGCCGGGCGGGATTACCTGTCGGTGGCCATCGACGATCCTTCATTCCCGGCGACGGTCTATGCCCGCCTGATCGAAGGCGAGAACGGCACGCACGACCTGATCTGGTCGCGCAGCAAGCCCAAGGCGGCCTGACGGTCGCCCACCGCGCCCCGCCCATTGCGGCGGGGCGCGGTGCTGCTGATCGCAGCACCGCACGCACAGGGTTTCGACAGTTGCCCCATGCCCGGCATGTCCAGGGCCGGCATCGCATCGGTGATGGTCGAATGGCTCGAAGCCAGTGGCAGCAGGAACAGCATGGCGTGTCGGCGCGTTGCGCCGCCGGGCTTTCGGGCTGCGCCCCATGCCGCCAATGGCGTCATGTCCATTCGGCTTCAATCCCTCACGCCTTCGCGCCTATCGGCGCTGCGCGCTCCGCTTGCGGGCATTCAGACGCGCTAGGTCCTGTTCACATATAACGATATGAAATCACCGCACAAACGATCCGCACGAATGCCATGTAGCTGCATGCGAGCTTGTCGTAGCGTGTGGCGATCCGACGGTAATGCTTGATGCGGTTGAAGAAGCGCTCGATCAGATTTCGCGCCCGGTACGCGCAGCGGTCGTACTGCCTGGGCGCGATACGGTTGGAGCGAGGCGGGATGACTGCTTGCGCGCCGGATGTCTCGATACTCATGACCAAAGCGTTGGCATCGTATCCCTTGTCGGCAACCAGACTGGCGCACGGCATATCGGCAATCAAACCGTGCGCACACTCGATGTCGGCGACCTGTCCTGCGCTCAGAATCATGCGCAGCGGTTTGCCCAAGGCATCGACAGCAAAGTGCAGCTTGGTCGTCAGGCCTCCACGTGAGCGCCCCAGCGCCTGCGGCCCTACTTTTTTTGGGCGCCTGAGGCGTGCTGGTGGGCGCGAACGATGGTTGAGTCGATGAACACCCGCGCCAGATCGCGCTCGCCGGCCAGTGCGAGGGCGACCCGATCCCAGACGCCTGCATCGCGCCAGCGCGCAAAGCGCACATACGTCGAATGCCAGTTGCCGAACTCGGGCGGAAGGTCGCGCCACGGACTGCCTGTGCGTGCCAACCAAATGACCGCCTCAACGAACAGTCGGTTGTCTTTGGCCGAACGCCCTCTATCGCCGGGCTTGCCGGGTAGAAGCCCTTCGATTGTCTGCCACTGTTCATCTGTCAGTACCATCCGAAGCATCCTGATCTCCGCCCAAAGATCAGGATGTAAACACAAATCATCAAATGTGAACAGCCCCTAAGACGGTTACTCAGTCCAACCGCGCTTGATTCCACCCAGCGGGTTATCCATTGCAATATCGTCAGACTGAGCCCAATTCTCCGACATCATTTTCATATCGGATGAATTAAAGGCGCAATAAAACTGAACGAGCGCCTGGTACGGAGAAGACGAGCACCCTTGGCCTTCCCTACCTGTGACCGCCTCCTGAATCGGATGCATGCTTTCCCTCCTGAATGTTAAATACGGCTAATCTCAAAACCCGACAACGCATACGGCTGAAAATTCCGTTACACAAATAGAATCATCGAGGTGAACTAGCTCTAGTTTCGCGATGCGGCATAAGAGCCCCACACACTTCGGGGCGCCTTCGAATCAATACAAAATAAATTCATGATTATTAATTCTATTAAAAGATCATGTGTATTTTCTCATAAAATATTCGATTCCACCCTCCATATTTATGAAAACATAGCCCGTTCAAGGTGCTCAAAAGACCTCCTTCCGCGGGGTTCAGCATCGGGTGGCCCATTGAGCCAGTCGAGATTCTCACAGAACATTGCGCGCAGGAAATTCTGCACAAGTGAGACACGCTTTGAAAACTGTAAATCCTGGTGGACGCTGACCCATAGTTCGCGCTTAACGTAGGCTATATCAGGAAGAACCGGAACAAGGTTCGTTTCGTTGATAACAGAAAATTTAGGCAATAAGGCAAATCCGAGACCGGATGCGCATGCCGACATCTGCGCCAACATGCTGTTGGACTGAAACGCCATGCGTGGACGGACGATGATCTCGTCGAGCCAGCGTACGACATCAAGTTTGATGAGATCCTGGATGTAGCCGACAAAGCTGTAGTTCTCCAGATCCTCGATGGAATTAGGAATACCAGCGCTTTCGATATACTCGATAGATCCGTATAAATAAAGCCGAAAATCCCCGATATAATGGCTGGCCATGCCCTTGCCATCCGGTTTGAAGAAACTGACGAATACGTCAGCCTCCCTCCGGCTGACATTGACCAAGGAGGACGATGTCACCAGCTCGATGTGCAAATCCGGATAGCGGACGAGCAGCGGTTGCAGGTGTCTGGCGACGAACATTGTCCCGATGCCTTCCATCATCGCAATCCGCACCGTGCCTGTGGGATCGGGACCTTCGCTACCCAAGGTCTCCTGAAAGGAAATGATTGCACGTTCCATCTCATTCCCTGGAGCGGCCAGAATATGGGCCAGATCGGTCGGCTTGAGGCCCGTGCGCTGCCTTTCGAATAAAGCTCCGCCAAGGCACAACTCGAGCTGGGAAAGGCGCCTGCTCAAGGTGGATTGGTTCAACGACAGTTGCTGCGATGCTTTCAGGAGACTGCCGGCACGGTATATGCTCAAAAATATCTTTACATCATCCCAATCCAATTTGGAAAGAGGAATTTTCTTCATTGGGGCACCTCGAATAATCCGAACTTTCGGAGAGCTCTGCCGCGCAATGATAGTCGCGACTGACCACGGTTCAATGTCATTGGCGAATCACCATTTTTACAGGCAGTACAGCTCCGATTTTGTCTCGAAACGCCTCAAAAATGGAATGTTCAGCTCGTTTCAAGCACCAGAGTATTCGAAGAGCTTCTTCGCTCCGCCACCCGGCATGCATGAATGAGTCACCTGGATACTGTCAGCCAAACCGGCCTATCCAAGCAAGAAGCCCATCGATGCTCCGGAAATCATCGCTGGCGCGCACTCGAATATGCGGCGCGATTTCAGCGAACAATCGTGCAAGGGCATTCCCCGGGCCGATTTCCAGGACGACGTCCGGACATAGCTCCCGGATCACTTCCATGCACAAGGCCCAGTTCATCGGCTGGCTGATCTGCCGGGCCAGTGCATCCAATGCCGGCCTGACCCTCTGGTTTGCGCAGGCATCGATGGCACTGAGCACAGGGCACAGCAACCTTCCATCGGGGATCTGAAGCAGACGCTTTGCGAAGCCTGCGGATGCAGCCGCCAGCACGGGCGTGTGCGACGGCGTTTCGACGGGCAGGCGAGCCAGCCGTACAGCGCCCAGATCATGGAAGCGCGCCTCTGCCAGCACCAGACCATCGCAGAGCCCCGCCACCACGAAATGCCGATCGCCGTTGACGATCGCGATGGCAAGGTCAAAATCCGCCGTCACCTGTTCCACCAGATCCCGGCTAAGCCCGATCACTGCCAGCATGCCGTTGCCGGAGGGGGCGGCTTCGTCCATCAGTCGGGCCCTCTCGATGCACAAGCGGATACCCTCGTCACCGGAAAATGCCCCGGCCGCACAACATGCAGCCATTTCACCCAGGGAATAGCCAGCAACGCAGATCGGATGCGGCAGGACAGCACTGAGTTGTCTCCAGATCAGCATCTGGTGCGCGAAGATCATCGGCTGGGCCACGCTGTTCCTGGTGATGGCCCCCTCGCATCCTTCCGCCCGATCCCGTTCGGCAAGGACGGCCGGGAACCCACAGGCTGCGCTTGCCTCGGCCTGGCGCCAATGCTCCGCGCGCTGCCCGCCCTGACCGCTGAACAAGAGGGCGAGCCGCATATCAGCCAAGCTCCCCGATGCGGGCAAGAAAGAGCGTAACTGCCAGCAGATCAGCACTTCCACCGGGGCTCAAACGGCGTGATCTGAAATCCGAGTCGATAGCATCGACCCTCCTTCTCCAGTCTCTTGCGAGTACACCGCCGCGCGCGATGAAATCTGCCGCGGTGCGTTTCGCATGCGCCAGCCCGGCAGCGCCGCCACGCCACAACAGGTTGGTATCGTCCAAGGACGCGATCAACGCAAAAAGCGCCTGTGTTTCCGCACACGTGGCATCGCCAGTCGTTTCCAGCACGGATAGATAAGCCGGCAAACCGACGGCTACGACCGACGGAAAGCCCGCGGCCGCCTCTGCACGCGCACCACCCACACCATAACGTAAGGCTACTTTCTGCCCATGACTGAAACGATACTCATCATGCCCATCTGTCGGCGAAGCCATGATGGACACCCCCCATGACTCCCGCACCACCGCACAAGCCAAAGCCGCCTCCAGGCCTTGCTGCTTGGCCGTGATCAGGCCTGCCGCCGCACACAGCAAGCCCAAGTTGAATATGGCGCCTCTATGCGTATTGATGCCGCCGGTAGCCAGCAACATTTGCCGCTCTGCCTCGATGCCGAGCAATCGCAGTTCGCGAAAATCCGGTCTACCGCAGCCACATGTGGCAATCTCCGGAAAGTAGTGGCGCAGGGACTGCAGGCTTCGCAGAAAAGTGGAAAAATCCATATCCTCATGGCTGCCCTGGCTCCACGGTGTCACCAGACCCGGCTTGTACTCCAACGCCACCTCGCGATGAAGGCAGGCCAGCGCAAGCCTTCCGATACGCTGCGCCAGCAGCACATATCGATCGGACACCAAGCTAGCGGCATTCGCAGACAAAGACGCTTCGATCACGCTATCCCTCCCTCAACCCATCCATCAAGGTTTCGATCGCTACCAATTCGATCTCTTCGTCGCCCTTGGCAAGCACTTTCGCACCGGGTGTATTCCTGCAGATCAACAGTTCACGCCAGGCAACGGCTTGCCCATTCGGGAAACGGATTTCGCCATCCAGCGGAAAGGACAGCCCTGCCGCCGCCTTCTGCAGCGCCACAAGAAGCATGTTGACCTGATTCATCTCGATCACATCGCAGACGACATCGAGATCGGAGGCCTCGTTCCGGTATGTTTCCCCGCTGACCAGTTCCCAGGCCATCGAACCATAAATACCGATCCGAACACCCGCACCATGCATGGCCGCATCCAGCCACACCAGGCAGTCCCGATCACGTCCGGACAGAATCTGCAGGCACTTCGCCAAGGGCATCGGCGGGAAAACCGCCGATATGTCCTTGCGTTCCACCTGTATGGTCAGCCGCTTCCCATCGCTATGCGCAGGCAATGCCAACCCCAGCACGATCTGCGTTGCAGAGGCCGCCTGCCGCGGCACGACCAGCGGCCTGCCACGGCATATCCAGTCCTGCACCTGCTGCCAGTGAAAACCATCCACCGGCATGCAGTTGCTGCTGAAGACCGCCGAAGGATGCAGCCAGACCCGATCGTGCCGGCGCATCATCATGTACCGGGAGCAGGCTGGATCGACAGTGCGATGGGTTTTGCCAGCAAGCGCCCACCCCGGCTAAAGCCCGATTCCATCCGATGATCGCGCAATACCGCCTCCTGTTTGAGAGCCGTCAGGGCTCCCACCAGCCAGTCGGCCGAAGGCAGGCCCAATACCGCCTCGACAGCCCCCATTTGCACGTAGTTTTCCGCACCGGGTGCAAAGATCGGCGAGTGGCCAGCCAACTCGACCAGCCTTTCATGCTCGATCTTGGTCACCCTCGACATCGCCCGCAGATCCATGACCCTGACCTGGGTGTCGTTCAGGGCAAAGACTCGGTCCGCCATCAGGCCATAGGACAGGAAGCCGCCACTCACCGCGTTTGCTGTCACGAGGCTGAGGGAGGGATGGCCGCGACGACGCGCCAGATCGACGCATTCGGCCAAATGGGCCAGCGAACCATTCAGACAGAGCAGCTCCTCACTACGAGACAGCGCCTGCCCGCTGGTATCCACCAGATACACGAAAGGCCGTTCGGGGTGATGTGCCACTGTTTCCAGAATGAAGGCGGAGAGACCCAGCGCAATCACATGGTCCATCGCCGCAGCATCGGTGGTGCCAAGCACCGCAACCGTGCCGAGCGGAGTGGCTGCTTCTCCGGTGATGGTTTTTCCAGCCAGCCTGACACTATGCCCGTCAGGGAAGAGCTCATCCAGGATCGTCTCCAGCATCATGCTTCCATCCTCCCTTTCAACGCCACAGTCGCACCCCGGTCGAGCATCGGCACGCTTTCAGGCTGCTCGATACCCAAGCTACGCCAGACATCCAGGCCATCATTGAACCCCGCAAAACGCTCGATGCGCTGCTCCAGCCTGTGCTGCCTGGCCTGCAGGCTTTCCAGCGTCGACACATCGTGCGTAACGGCAGTGACGCAAGCGACTGCAGCTTCCCTGAACGAGGCCACATCGTCTTCCACCAGTTCAGCGCAGTCCCCCATCAGATAGCGGTGTTTACCGCCGGTCACCCGCCAGACAAGGGCCCGATCCTTGGAATCGAACTCCTCCACTCCTGCGACCGTTTCAATGACTTCCGGTCCGGAAAGGGCAAGCCTGCCTTCCTCTGAGATCAGGACTGCGGAGCAGAGCTTGGCGACGATGCCCATGCCACCAAACGCACCGCAGCTACCACCCACGAGCGCAAGCACTGGGATGCCGCCGGCACGGACCTCGAGCACGGCCCGCATGATCTCCGAGATGGCGATCAACCCCGCGTTCGCTTCATGCAGGCGCACGCCACCCGAGTCGATCAGGAAGAGGACGGCCCTGGGCTCCTCGAGCAATGCTCGACGCAGCAGGCCGACGATCTTGGCGCCATGGATTTCACCTACTGCGCCACCCATGAACAACCCCTCCTGGGCAATCACGAGAACCTCCTGCCCTGACAGGCTCCCCGCTCCGACGATGACGCCATCGTCGAAAGCGCCAGGAATATCGAGCCGAGCCAGATGAGGGCTCGGCTGCGACGACGACGGCGGCAGGAACTCCCTGAAACTCCCAGCATCGAGCAGTCCGCCCAAGCGGGCTCGGGCGCTTGCCTCGAACCAGCTTCGCCTCGAAAGCGGCATTGAAATCATTTCTGTTCCCCCTGGTATTCAGCAAGCACCTGCGACAGCCGCAGCGAAACCACGGCTGGCGTAGCGCCCATGTCGTTGATGCCGAAATCGATGCCACCCGCGGTGTGTGCAGCAGCGAAGCTGGCGAGTACCGCTGCCCAGGTATCGCCAAAACCGCGTGCTGACGTCCTGATGACGAATGTGCATGCTTCCGGATCCACGCCAGGCTTGGCGAGGACCTCCAGGTTGCCGGACGCAGCCACGCCACACAGCACCGGACCTGATTCGGCCGGCGAGGCCTGCGAAGAAAATCGATAGACAAGCTCTTCCATGGCAATCACCAGTTCCTGAAACGCGAGGGAGGGGAATAAAGCCCACCGGACCACCTGACCAGATCCTTGACCGATCTCGCGGCCAGCAGGTCACGCGTGGCATCACGCGGGTCGATGCCGAGATCTTCTGCTCGCCTGATGATCCCCCTGTCCCGCAGGTTTTCGACAGCAGCCTTGTCTCGTGCCATTCCGACCGGCGTAAACCCGGCCACACCTCGGATCGCCTGTTCACGCTCTTCCGCTGTGCGGCAAAGCAACAGATTCGCTATGCCCTCTTCGGTGACGACGTGACTGACGTCATCGCCATGGATCATGATCGGCGGCAGTTCCGCCCCCATCACTCGCTGAAGTTTCCAGGCATCCAGCTCTTCTACGAATACCGGCGCCATGTGCTCGCGGAAAGTCTCGACCGTCTGCACCACCAGCTTCCGCCCCCTGGTTGCATTTGCGCCGCCTGCCTCGCGTCCCGCCTTGAGCCAGGCCGGACTCGCATGACGCCTCCCATGTGGATCAGAACCCATGTTCGGCGCACCACCAAAACCAGTGATGCGCCCCAGGGTCGCAGTCGAGCTGTTGCCAGCGAGATCCATCTGCAGCGTCGAGCCGATGAACATGTCGCAGGCGTACAGGCCCGCCGTCTGGCAGAAGGCCCGGTTCGAGCGCATGCTGCCGTCCGAACCCGTGAAAAACACATCGGAGCGAGCAGCGACATAAGCTTCCATACCCACTTCCGAACCAAAACTGTGGATAGACTGGACGAAACCCGATTCGATGGCAGGAATCAGCGTGGGATGAGGGTTCAGCGCCCAATGCGTGCAGATCTTGCCCTTCAGGCCAAGTTCGACCGCATAAGTGGGCAACAACAGCTCGATTGCCGCAGTGTCGAAACCGATGCCGTGGTTCAGGCGTGTCACACCGTATTCGGCGTAGATCCCCTTGATCGCCATCATCGCCATCAGTACCTGTACTTCGGTGATCTGGGCCGGATCTCGAGTGAAAAGCGGCTCGATGAAATTCGGCCTTGGCGCACGCACGGTGAAGTCAACCCAATCGGCAGGGATATCGACGCGGGGAATCGTCCCCCTGCGCTCATTGACCTGAGCAATCACCACCCCGCCTCGGAAGGCCGTAGCCTCGACGATGGTTGGCGTCTCCTCGGCGTTCGGCCCGAGATACAGGTTCCCCTGGGCATCTACCGCCTGTGCCGCAATCAGCGACACATTCGGGGTCAGATCGAGGAAATAGCGTCCATACAGCTCAAGATAAGTATGAATGGCACCGATCTTGATACTCTTCTCATTTACCAACCTCGCCAACCGAGCACCCTGCGGTCCGCTAAAAGAAAAATCGAGCCGGCTTGCCAGGCCACGCTCGAAAAGGTCCAGATGGCTCGGCAAGGCAAGAACGGACTGGACCAGGGAGAGATCGTATAATTTTGCCGGATCACAAGCCGCCAGCGATTCGGCAAGGAAATCCGCCTGCTTCTGATTGTTGCCCTCGATGCATATCCTGTCTCCTGGCTGCATCACCGCTTCGAACAATTCGATGATCTGATCGTCGGGAACCTCTCTACCAAACCCGGCTCTGGCTGCCCGCTCCAGGCGGCAGGCGCGATTCTCACGCTGGCTGTCCCACGATCTGGCTTCTGATGAATTCATGGCGTTATCGGGATTGTCCCATCTGGATAAGGAGCAACTGAGTTGCTCCTGACACCAGGTACCGGCCAGCCGGGAACGTCCACCCAGCGACGCTCCGGGGCCGCAAACCTGACTAGTTCTGCTGTGTGTTCAGCGCTGCGCCTTATTGTCCGCAGCCGACATCCCCCTCTTCCTGCCCATGGATGCTCCGGCGCAAAACCGGCTCTGCATCGCGATCATCCTTGAAGCGCGCCGGCACCAACCGCCGGCGGTCAATCTCCAGGTCAAACACATCGAAGCGGTTGTAATAGCCGACGATGTCGTGGAACTGCTTCGGCTCGATGCAGGCATTGAGGTCGAAAGTCGCATAGGCGATGCCTTCTTCGTTCTGCAACGTATCGCCGATAGTCGCCCCCGTCGGATCCAGAAACTGTGTCGCGGCACGCGGCGATCTCTGCAGCACATCGGCGGCGTCGCTATCCGCTCCATCAAGCAACATGTTCAGCATTGTGTCGTCCATGAAACCAGCATTAAGGACACCGAATGCCTTTGCTTCGAACGACGCGCCACCGGCACGGATACGGTTCGCCGCCAGGTTGTCGAAGTTCTGATTACCCGGCTTTCGGGTCGGCCAGATCGCGGGCCACGCCGAAATATGGATCTGCTCCCCTTGGGCCGCCAGCGCATAACGCGCCAGCGGATTGGTGTTTTCACCGCAGATCAGGGCACCGATCTTGCCGATCCGCGTATCAGAAACACGCAGCCCGTGGCCGTCCCCCGCTGCCCAGACCATCTTTTCATAGAAAGTCGGCACGAGCTTACGGTGGTGATTGAGGATTGCTCCATCATCGCCAATCAGCACGTTCGAATTCCATATGCAACCCAAGCTCACACGAGTCGATTCGCTGAACCCGAGCGAAACGAATACTCCATGCTGGCGGGCAGCATTGGTGATCTCCTCCATCTCCGGACCGTCGACCAGGATGCTGTTCGCAGTCATTCGCTTGAACCACTCATGGTTGTAGATCGGCGCCCACAGCGCAGCCCAGACCGGGAAGCCGGGAATGAATGACTCGGGAAAAACTATCAGCTCCGCGCCATTGCGTGCCGCTTCGCCGATGATCGAAACAGCCTTTTTAACGCTGGCAGCCTTGTCCATATAAACCGGTGCGACATGGGCGGCGGCAACTTTTACGGTAGGCAGATTCATTTGTTACTCCTTTATTAGTTTCGGTTTCTTCATCAGTGGGCGACAGCTTTCGCCACCCCGTACCCTGTCTCGCGACGGACAGCCAGTTCGGCCCAGCGCGAAGATGAATAAGTGCTCGGCATCAGCAGAGAGAAGATGATGACCAGGGCAAAACCAACCGGAATCGAAATCAAGCCGGGGTTGCGCAGGGAAATCAGCGGCGCGCTCAGGCCAACCATGCTGGTCGCGCCATCAGGAACTGAGGAAATGACGGCCTTTGCCGCTGCCAAGTCGGCCTTCAATTTGCCGAGTTGCGGCGCACCGGCGCCCAGACTCTCCTGTTCCATCTTCAGGATCCTTGGCTCGATATCCGCCACCGCCGCGATCGCAGCCTTCTTGACCTGCATCGGATAAGTCATGTTCGGCGATACCAGCACGAGCCCGATACTGAGCAAGGTGCCGCCGACGACACCGGCAACCACGCCGGCCGTGCTGCAGCGCCTCCAGTACAGAGTCAGAACCAGGGCCGGAAGATTGGCGGAGGCAGCCACCGCATAACCCAGCCCGACGAGGTGCGCGACGTTCTGGCCCTTTGCCGCAATCCCCGCTCCAATCGAGATCACCGCCATCGCAATCGTTGCGATCCGGGCGGCCTTGGCCTGCTGTTGCTCCGTGGCCTTGCCGTTCTTGATCGCACCCACATAGACGTCGTGCGCCAGTGCTGAAGCCGCTGCCAGTGTCAGCCCGGCAACGACAGCCACGATCGTCGCAAAGGACACCGACGCAACCAACGCCAGCATGAAATTGCCAAGCATGCTATCCGGGCCACCGCCGAGAAACTGCGCAAGCATTGGCGCGGCGAGATTACCGCCCTTGTCCATGGCGATGATTTCCTTCGGACCTACATTGAGAGCGGCCGAGAAACCGATCACGATGATCAGGATGTGGCAGAAACCGATTGCAGCCATTGCGTAGAGTGCTGATGTACGCGCTCCCTGAGCATCCGCCACGGTAAAGAATCGCATCAGGATATGGGGCATGGCAGCAGTCCCGAGAACCAGCGCAAGTCCCAACGACGCCTGTTCCACAGGGTTCTTCAGGTAAAGCCCCGGGTCCATGAAACGCTGCCCAGCCTCGGCGAGCGACATGGACGATTGCCCACCCAGCAAGGTCGCCAGAACGTGGGTCTGAATCCCCTCGTTGCCAACCACCGAACGGAAGAAATCACCGATATCGAAGCCGTAAGGCATCCAGGAAAGCACTACCAGCACGAAGCAGAACGAAATCAGCAAACATGCCTTGAGCACCTGTACCGCAGTTGTTGCCCGCATCCCGCCGAACATCACGTACACCAGCATCGAGCTACCGACCGCAATGACAGAGATTTCGTACGGTATCCCCACCAACGCCCGAATGATCACCGCACCGCCGACTATCTGCGGAACCATGTAGAACAACGCGACCAGAATACTGGAGGCCGCAACGACGGTTTTCGTCGCACGGAAGCTGTTTCGATACGCCAGTACGTCACCCAGCGTATATCTCCCAAGGTTTCTGCACGGCTCTGCAACCAACAGCAACACGGGGATGAAGGAAACGAAGAAGCCCACCACATACGTGATGCCATCCAACCCATAAAGTGCAATCAGGCCGGAAACCCCCAGGAAGGCAGCCGCAGAGAGGTAGTCCCCTGCAATTGCAATCCCATTTGTACGCGGAGAAATCCCTCCACCTGCCGTGTAGAAGTCACCAACCGTCTTGTTCTTTCGGCCAGCCAAGAATGTGATGACGAGCGTAAGAACGAACAGCGCCAGAAAGACGACGACAGTCATCAACTGGTTGTTCTCCGACACCAGCGTCGCAGCCTGGGCATGGGCGTTCCCACTTGACAGCAAGAGCGCCGGTGCCGCCGGCAGGAGGGACGCTGGTTTACACCTGATGATTCGTTTCATTTCCATCTCCAGACTCGGGCCAATGCGCTGACATATCAAATCTTGCGAATGAACTCGGAAACCAGTGCCGCCGTTTCCTTATCTACCTTGCCGAACATCACTGCATACCTCCAGGCTATAAACCCGCCCGCGATGTACTGGAAAATTAAGTAGGCCAGGCCCGCGTTAACCTCTCCGAAAACACGCATCTTGAAGAGATCAGGGAAATAACTTGATATCACTGGAATGGAGAAGAACAGAACCATTGATATTCCGAAGAGCACGAGACTCACACTCCTCTTCTTTCTAACCAGAGCTCTGAATCTTGGATCCGACATGAGCTCATCGAAAGAGCCGGCCTTAGCTTCCATGGAAACCTCCATGAGAATAAATTAAATGAATTTTTGTATAAACAGCGATCTCCCAATCGCAGACTAACAATGTGAGGAATGTTCGAGAAGACAAGAATTGGCAATCTTGATATGCAAAAAAGCATTCCCGAAAGATGCGCCGACCTGGTGCAAACCCTCATCGCAAAGCACCACGAGAGTGCATGACACAATCTCATAAGATCATGTTTTATATATAAAAATTATCAAATTAACGAAAACCCTGCATCACGCACCAATTCTATTCTTTCGAACGAGCCGGATCGAAAAATTGCACTTTTGCAGTGCATTCATGCAAACCATGCAAACCATGCAAAGATGGAGCTTCGTCCATGGCATTAACGGTACGAAGCATCAACATCTTCAGAAACGATGCACCAGATGGGCAACAGTATTTCCTCCTCACTCTCACTAGGGGCTGTTCACATTTGATGATTTGTGTTTACATCCTGATCTTTGGGCGGAGATCAGGATGCTTCGGATGGTACTGACAGATGAACAGTGGCAGACAATCG
>Ga0116143_10000939_pt1 | contig 37041 bp, 46 predicted proteins | sample AD_UKC034_MetaG_FD_89745 | JGI IMG/M metagenome (GOLD analysis project Ga0116143, IMG submission 89745) | Active sludge microbial communities of municipal wastewater-treating anaerobic digesters from USA - AD_UKC034_MetaG | ecosystem: Engineered > Bioreactor > Anaerobic > Digestate | place: USA... | reverse complement strand
GCCGCCGACGTGATGGGCGTGCCCACCATCGTGCTGGCGCGCACCGACGCCGAGGCCGCCAACCTGATCACCAGCGACCATGACGCCAACGACAAGCCTTTCCTGACGGGCGAGCGCACGCAGGAAGGCTTCTACCGTGTGCGCAATGGCCTGGAGCAGGCCATCAGCCGCGGCGTGGCCTATGCGCCCTATGCCGACCTGGTGTGGTGCGAGACCGGCACGCCCGACCTGGGCTTTGCCCGCGAGTTCGCCCAGGCCGTGCACGCCGCCTGCCCCGGCAAGCTGCTGTCCTACAACTGCTCGCCTTCCTTCAACTGGAAGAAGAACCTGGACGACGCGACCATCGCCAAGTTCCAGGACGAGCTGTCCGCGCTGGGCTACAAGTACCAGTTCATCACGCTGGCCGGCATCCACAGCAACTGGTACAACACCTTCAAGTTCGCCCACGCCTACGCCCGCGGCGAAGGCATGAAGCACTACGTGGAGATGATCCAGGAGCCGGAATTCGCCGCGCGCGAGCAGGGCTACACCTTCGTGTCGCACCAGCAGGAAGTGGGCGAGGGCTACTTCGACGACGTGACCACCGTGATCCAGGGCGGCTCCTCCAGCGTGAAGGCCCTGACGGGTTCGACCGAGGAAGAGCAGTTCCACTGATCCGCGCTTGAAGGCCGACCGGTGCGTGCCGGTCGGTGAGGAGACAGGAAAAGCCACGGCATGCCGTGGCTTTTTTCGCTCATGGGCGAACCCGAAGGCGCTGGCAGAGCCGGCGTCGGCGGCGACGTTCCGTCTCGCGGCTTCACAGGCGGCGGCGGGCAGTGGTTGTGCCCGTGCCAGTTTGCTATCGAAAAGAAAGCTCTTGACGCAGTTCCGATGAGCCTCGGGGCTTGGTCATCGCATCCATGCGCCGCCTTGCAGATACCAGCCGCCGTGCGGCGACCGGTGCCAGCGGTGCGGCACATAGTGGTGACCGGGGCGGGGGCGTTCATAGCGACCGGGCACCCAGACATGGCGGTGCCCGCCCCAGCGCCAGTAGCCGCCGATCCACACCGCGCCGGGATACGGCAGGGCCGGCTGCACTTCGTAGTAGGGCGCCGGTGGCGCCACCGGCGCGTACACCGTGGTCGAGGTGACCACACCGTCGCGGTCCGTGTAGACCGCGCCGGGCACCGGCGCCACCATGCAACCCGCCAGCGCCGTGGCCCCTGCCAGGCATCCGGCGAGCAGGGCGCGGCGAGAAGGCGTGTGGCTTGTCAGGGTCATGTCGGCAACTCCTTGAACAGGCTAAGGCGGCAGCCTCGCGCCTGTTGCAACGCGTGGCCCCACCCTGGCGCCGACGCGCCTGCGTCTGCTCACCTGGCTTTACCTGACCTTGACACGCGCTTCCCCCTACGCCCTGCATATGGAAAGATGCTGCGTCGGCGCTGTTTACAATCCGTCTTTTGGAGCCTATCCCATGCGCCTGATCGGCCAAGCGCTGACCTTCGACGATGTGTTGCTGGTGCCAGCGTACTCCCAGGTCCTGCCCAAGGACGTCAACCTCTCCACCCAGTTCACCCGCCGCATCCGCCTGAACCTGCCGCTGGTGTCTGCCGCCATGGACACCGTCACCGAAGCGCGCCTGGCCATCGCCATGGCCCAGGAGGGTGGCATCGGCATCGTGCACAAGAATCTGACGGCGCACGAGCAGGCCACGCAGGTGGCCAAGGTCAAGCGTTACGAAAGCGGTGTGCTGCGCGATCCGGTGGTGATCACGCCCGAGCACACGGTGCTGCAGGTGATGCAGCTGTCGGACGAACTGGACATCAGCGGCTTTCCCGTCATCGACCATGGCCGGGTGGTGGGCATCGTCACCGGGCGCGATCTGCGGTTTGAAACGCGCTACGACGTGCCGGTGCGCGAAATCATGACCCCGCGCAACAAGCTGATCACCGTGCCCGAGGGCACCACCCTCGATGTCGCCAAGGCACTGTTGAACAAGCACCGCCTGGAGCGTCTGCTGGTGGTGGATGAGCAGGACCGCCTGAAGGGCCTGATCACGGTCAAGGACATCACCAAGCAAACCACCTTTCCCAACGCCGCGCGCGACGCCCATGGCCGGCTGCGCGTGGGCGCCGCCGTGGGCGTGGGCGAGGGCACCGAAGAGCGCGTCGAGGCGCTGGTCAAGGCCGGTGTCGACGCCCTGGTGGTGGATACGGCCCATGGCCACAGCCAGGGTGTGATCGAGCGCGTGCGCTGGGTGAAGAACAAGTATCCGCAGGTGGATGTGATCGGCGGCAACATCGCCACCGGCAAGGCGGCGCGCGCGCTGGTGGATGCCGGCGCCGACGGCGTCAAGGTAGGCATCGGCCCGGGCAGCATCTGCACCACCCGCATCGTCGCCGGCGTCGGTGTGCCACAGATCACCGCCATCCACGACGTATCGCAGGCGCTGGAAGGCACCGGCGTGCCCATGATCGCCGACGGCGGCGTGCGCTACTCGGGCGACATCGCCAAGGCCATTGCCGCCGGCGCGCACAGCGTGATGATGGGCGGCATGTTTGCCGGTACCGAAGAGGCGCCTGGCGAAATCGTGCTGTTCCAGGGCCGCAGCTACAAGAGCTATCGCGGCATGGGCAGCATCGGTGCCATGCAGCAGGGCAGCGCCGACCGCTATTTTCAGGAAAGCAGCACGGGCAACCCGAATGCCGACAAGCTGGTGCCCGAAGGCATCGAGGGTCGCGTGCCCTACAAGGGCAGCGTGGTGGCCATCATGTTCCAGCAGGCGGGCGGCCTGCGCGCGGCCATGGGGTATTGCGGCTGCGCCACCATCGATGACATGCACGCCAGGGCGGAGTTCGTGCAGATCACCGCCGCCGGCATCCGCGAAAGCCATGTGCACGACGTGCAGATCACCAAGGAAGCGCCGAACTATCGCGCCGATTGAGCCGGACGCCGCAGGCCATCGGCCGGCCGCGCGCTATGTTGTTGATAGCCATCGGCGCTCGTCCAGTAAGCGCCAGAAGCCAATTTAGCTTCGAAACGTCATGCCACACGACAAGATCCTCATCCTCGACTTCGGCTCCCAGGTCACCCAGCTGATCGCGCGCCGCGTGCGCGAAGCCCATGTGTACTGCGAGGTCCACCCCTGCGACGTCAGCAGCGACTGGGTGCGCGAGCATGCCGCCGACGGCAGGCTCAAGGGCGTGATCCTTTCGGGCAGCCACGCCAGCGTCTACGAGGTCGATGACAAGGCGCCCGACGCCGTGTTCGAGCTGGGCATTCCGGTGCTGGGCATCTGCTACGGCATGCAGACCATGGCGCAGCAGCTGGGCGGCAAGGTCGAAGGCGGCCACACGCGCGAGTTCGGCTACGCCGAGGTGCGCGCGCATGGGCACACGCCCCTGCTCAAGGACATGGCCGACTTCACCACGCCCGAAGGGCACGGCATGCTGAAGGTGTGGATGAGCCACGGCGACAAGGTGACCGCCTTGCCGCCCGGCTTCAAGCTGATGGCCAGCACGCCCAGCTGCCCCATCGCCGGCATGGCCGACGAAGCGCGTGGCTTCTATGCGCTTCAGTTTCACCCCGAAGTCACCCATACGGTGCAGGGCAGGGCGATGCTGGAGCGCTTTGTCCTTCAGATCTGTGGCGCCCGGCCCGACTGGGTGATGCGTGATCACATCGAGGAGGCCGTGCAGGCGATTCGGACTCAGGTGGGTGACGAGGAGGTGATCCTGGGTCTGTCCGGCGGGGTCGATTCGAGCGTCGCCGCCGCCTTGATCCACCGCGCCATCGGCGACCAGCTGACCTGCGTGTTCGTCGACCACGGCCTGCTGCGCCTGCACGAAGGCGACATGGTGATGGCCATGTTCGCCGACCGCCTGCACGCCCGGGTCGTGCGCGTGGACGCCAGCGAGCTGTTCCTGAACGCGCTGCGGGGCGTCAGCGATCCGGAGCACAAGCGCAAGATCATCGGCCGCCTGTTCGTCGACGTCTTCAAGGCCGAGGCTGAAAAGCTGAAAGCCGGCGGGGCAGGGCACAAGGGGGCGAGCTTTCTGGCGCAGGGCACGATCTACCCCGACGTCATCGAATCGGGTGGCGGCAAGGGCAAGAAGGCGGTGGTCATCAAGAGCCACCACAACGTCGGCGGTCTGCCGGAACAGCTCGGCCTGAAGCTGCTGGAGCCGCTGCGCGATCTGTTCAAGGACGAGGTGCGCGAACTGGGCCTGGCGCTGGGCCTGCCTGCGGAGATGGTGCATCGCCATCCGTTTCCGGGGCCCGGCCTGGGGGTGCGCATCCTGGGCGAAGTGAAACAGGAATACGCCGACCTGCTGCGCCACGCCGACGCCATCTTCATCGAGGAGCTGCGCTCCACCATCGAGCCCCACTCGGGCAAGAGCTGGTACGACCTGACCAGCCAGGCGTTCGGCGTCTTTCTGCCTGTCAAGAGCGTCGGCGTGATGGGCGATGGACGCACCTACGACCACGTGGTCGCGCTGCGCGCGGTGCAGACCTCCGACTTCATGACCGCCGATTGGGCCGAGCTGCCGTACGAACTGCTCAAGCGCACCAGCAGCCGCATCATCAACGAGGTGCGCGGCATCAACCGCGTCACCTACGACATATCTTCCAAGCCGCCGGCGACGATCGAGTGGGAGTGAAGAACATGGTGTAGGAGCCATCGTCGGTGATCGAGATCTCACCTGGGAATGGAGCTGCACTCCACTCGTAAGGCAAGGGCTTCTCGGTCTGGCTCGCTGGCGACACCATCAGCGCAACCCTCAGACGGTTACCCACCGGGTTTGTCAGGGTCGATCCCCAAGTCACAGCGTATGTACCTGCCCTCGCAATTCGCCACTCAAGACCAGCGCCTGGCCGCCCGGGTGATGCGTGAGCACCCGCTGGCCAGCCTGATCACGACCGACGACGCGGGCCTGCCGTACGTGTCGCATCTGCCCTTGCATCTGCAGCACGAAGACACGGGTTTTCGCCTGCTCGGTCACATGGCCCGGCCCAACGTCCAATGGCGCCACCTGCAGCAGCATGCACGCGCGCTGGTCACCTTCATGGGGCCGCACGCCTACATGTCGCCCAGCGTCTATCCGGACCGGGCGCGCGTACCCAGCTGGAACTACGTTGCCGTGCATTGCAGCGTAACCGCGCGCCTGCTCGACCACGACGATGCGCACGCCAAGGACGCACTGCTGAAATGCCTGATCGGTGATCACGAACCTGCCTATGCCGCCCAATGGCGCGACATGGAAGGCGAACTGGCGCGCAAGCTGCTGGCCGGTATCGTGGCCTTCGAGCTGCAGGTCGATCACTGGCAGTGCAAGATCAAGCTCAACCAGCATCGTCCGGAATCCCATGCGGCGCTGCACGCCGCGTACCTTGGTGGCGGCGCCCAGCAGCAGGCGCTGGCCGACTGGATGGTCAGGCTCGGGCTGGTGGGCGGCTCGTCGGCACCGTCAGGCGGTCCGGACGACCCCTGTGGCTCAAACGCCGATTCGTGAACGCTTTTCAGCATCAGGCCTTGTAGAGCATGCGCCAGCAGCTACAAAAACAGGAGTCATTCGGGTGGGCGAAGACCGCCTGACCGACGATCAGGCCATGCGCCTGGCGCTGCAGCAGGCGCAGGCCGCGGCGGCGCTGGGCGAGGTGCCGGTGGGCGCTGTCGTGGTCAGGGATGGTCGCGTCATCGCCAGCGGCCACAACGCGCCCATCGGCGCGCACGATCCGACCGCCCATGCCGAAGTGGTGGCGCTGCGGGCGGCGGCGCAGGCGCTGGGCAACTACCGGCTGGACGGCTGCACGCTGTACGTGACGCTCGAGCCCTGCGCCATGTGTGCCGGCGCGATGCTGCATGCCCGGCTGGATCGCGTGGTGTTTGGCGCCAGCGACCCCAAGGCGGGCGCTGCGGGGTCGGTGCTGGACCTGTTTGCCGAAACGCGCCTTAACCATCAAACCGAGGTGCGCGGCGGCGTGCTGGCGCACGAATGCGCGGCGCTGCTGCGCCAGTTCTTCAAACCGCGGCGGATCAACCGCGACCCGCTGCGTGACGACGCCCTGCGCACGCCCGATACCGCCTTCCAAGACTTGCCCGGCCACCCCTGGCCGCCGCACTACGTGAGCGATCTGCCAGCCCTGGCCGGGCTGCGCCTGCACTGGGTGGACGAAGGCCCGCCGGACGCCCCGCTTACCTGGCTGTGCCTGCACGGCAACCCGGGCTGGAGCTATCTGTATCGCCACATGATGGCGGCATTTGCCGCCGCCGGGCACCGCGTGGTGGCGCCCGACCTGATCGGCTTCGGCCGCAGCGACAAGCCCAAGAAGGAGGGCACGCACCGCTTCGACTGGCATCGTCAGGTGCTGCTCGAATTCATCGAGCGGCTGGACTTGCAGCGCATCGTGCTGGTAGTGCAGGACTGGGGCGGCCTGCTGGGGCTGACGCTGCCGATGGTGGCGCCCGGGCGCTACCTGGGCCTGCTGGCCATGAACACCATGCTGGCGACGGGCGATGCGCCACTGCCGGCCGGCTTCATCGACTGGCGCCAGTGGTGTGCCGAGCGTCCGGCTTACGACATCGCGCGCCTGCTGGCGCGTGCCGAACCGTCGCTCAGCGCGGCCGAATGTGCCGCCTATGCGGCCCCGTTTCCCGATGCCGGGCACCGCGCCGCCACGCGCGCCTTCCCGCGCCTGGTGCCCGCGCATGCCGACCAGGATGGCGCCGCCATCTCGCGCCAAGCGCGCGACTTCTGGCGCCATCAGTGGCGCGGGCACAGCCTGCTGGTGGTTGGCGCGCGCGACCCGGTGCTGGGTCAGCCCGTGATGGCGGAGCTGGCGGCGCTGATACGCGGTTGCCCACCGCCCTGGGTGCTCCCTGAGGCGGGGCACTTCGTGTCCGAGCACGGGCGCGCCATCGCTGAACGCGCCCTGCAGCACTTCGGCGCTGCCCGAGGATCGACCGCAGCCCTATAATTTTGATAGCTGCCGGCGCGCGCCTGGAAAGCGCCGCAAGCCGTTTTTTTCAGAAGACCGATCATGGCACACATCTACATCTATTCGCCCTCCGGCGCCGTGCGTGACCGCGCCGCCTTCCGCCTTGGCGTGCGGCGCCTGCAGGCGCAGGGTCATGAGGTGGAGATCGACCCGACGGCGCTGGCGAGTTGGCAGCGCTTTGCCGGCGACGACGCCACGCGCCTGGCCGCCATCGGCCGTGCGGCGGCCAGCGGCGCCGACGTGGCGCTGATGACGCGCGGTGGCTACGGCCTGAGCCGCCTGCTGCCGTCTTTGCCGTACCGCCAGCTCGCCCGGGCCATCGCCAAGGGCACGCGCTTCGTGGGATTCAGCGACTTCACCGCACTGCAGCTGGCGCTGCTGGGCCGCACCGGCGCCGTGACCTGGGCGGGCCCGGCGCTGTGCGAAGGCTTCGGCGGCGCCGGCGCGCCGGGCTCGGCCAAAGGCGAGCGGGCGGCGCCGGACGACATCATGCAGGCCTGCTTCGACGATCTGCTGTCGGGTGCAGGCGAGGGCAGTGGCTGGCGCCTGCCTTCCTCGGATGTCCTGGCCCTCAACGGCCGGCAAGGCGCGCTGGCGCAGGGCGCGCCGCTGTGGGGTGGCAACCTGACGGTGCTGCTGTCGCTGCTGGGCACGCCGTGGTGGCCGGCGGTCAGGCACGGCGTGCTGTTCCTGGAAGACGTGGGTGAACACCCGTATCGCATCGAGCGCATGCTGGCGCAGCTGCTGCACGCGGGGGTGCTGGCGCAGCAGAAGCTGATCGTGCTGGGCCAGTTCACCGACTACAGCCTGAGCGCGCACGATCGCGGCTACTCGATGGCCAGGGTGGTGGAATGGCTGCGCGCCAACCTGAAGGTGCCGGTGCTGACCGGCTTGCCCTTCGGTCATGTGCCCACCAAGGTGCTGTTGCCGGTGGGCCAGCCGGTGCAGGCGCTGATCGAGGGCAGGGATGCGCTGCTGCTGTGGGGGCACTTGCATTAAGGGCCAGCCAGCATCCACCGGCCCATGGCAGAGGCAGCGGGCTGGCCGTTCGCGCGACGGTGGGCGTATCAGAAGCGCGACAGAGAAGAAGGGCGCGATGCCATGCCCTTGGGCAGGGTGCCTTCGAACAGGACCGACAGACTGACCATGCGGGTGCGCGCCAACTGCTCGCCGTGCAGACCGGCCAGGGCCGCCATCAGATCAGCACGCGCATACCAGAGGGCCAGCGAATCGCCCGCGTAGCGGATGCGGCGGGCCACCTGAGGGTGGCTGTGCTCACCCTGTTCACCCAGCATATCCAGCATCGCCACTCGAATGTCTTCCACTCGATAGGCCATGCGCTCAGGGTCGGGCGTGGAGCCGGACAAGCGCTCGTACAGGGCAGTGAGCCCGCCGTGCTTGAACCATCTCATCGGCTTGTTACCAATAGGGGTTTCGGATAACTGTTGGTAACCATACTAGTGCAAATTCCCCAACTGCGCCATTGGCGTTGTTGACCAGGCCTGAAAAGAGAAAAAAATACAACGCCCAAATCGGTTCGCCTGCCACGTGCGTCGGGCGTGCGACGCTCACGTGCTACCATTTTTACAATGCACGGCACGCTGTGATCAGGGTAAACACGGAGGAGCAGGGCGCCCGATCATCGAGGCAGCCAACCTATTGCTATGAGCGCTCCCGTCACCATGGTTTTCGTCGATCTGGCCGACAGCACGGCTGCGTATGCCGCGCTGGGCAATGCCCCGGTCGCCGAAGTTGTCTCCAAGGTCACGCAGTGGATCGGGCGCGTCTGTGATGCCCACCAGGGGCGCATCGTCAAGTATCTGGGCGATGGGGTGCTGGCGCAATTTGCCGACGCGCAACAGGCAATCGAGGCGGTGGTTTTCATGCAGCAAAGCCACACCGAACGCCTGCGCAAGTGGCCCGAGCCGCTGCACATGGGTCTGAAGATCGGCATGGCCTGCGGCCCGGTCGTGCACAAGGATGGAGACACCTACGGTGACCCGGTGAACCTGGCTGCCCGCCTGTCCGATCTGGCAGGGGCGCACACGATCTGGGCCGACGACACGGTGATCACACACCTGCGACAGACGCATCCCCGGAACTCGCCCGTCGTCGACAAGGTGCGCTACCGTTCGCTCGGGTTGATACGCGTGCGCGGTCTGGCCCAGCCCCAGTCGGTGTTTCAGATCGAATGGAACGAAGAGCTGTCGTCCGATCTGATGACGGTGCGCGGGGCGTTGCACGATCTTTCGCGGGATGCGCAGTCCAGCGGCGCCAGCATTGCGTTGGCTTGGCTGGGCACGTCCAGGGTGTTTTCGGTGTCCGACATGTCGGTCACCATCGGGCGGACTCCCGACAGCAGTTTCGTCGTCAGCGATCAGCGGGTATCGCGCACGCACGCGCGCATCGAGTTCATCAACGGCAGTTTCATGCTGTCGGACGTCAGCAGCTTTGGCTCCTGGGTTCGCTTCGCCGACAAGCCAGAAGCTGAGATTCTGCTGCGTCGCAACCAGTGCATCCTGCATGCCGCCGGCGAGATCGCCTTGGGCGCGCCGTTCAGCGATTTCAGCGCCGCCACCGTGGCGTTCGACGTCGCCGCAGGTCAGCTGGCGCCGCTCGGCAGGGCGGCGACCCGATCGCTGTTCGGCGATTCGACGCAGAGCTGAGCAACCCTGCGCTTTGATTTTACCTTAATATTAACATAATACACAGAGGCGGCGCGCAGCATCGAAAAGCGCCGCGCGGGTAGCGGGTTCCTTCACCCGTTCCGCAGTCTGATCGATGATGATTGCCTCGGGCCGTTCCCCGATGATCGATGCGACCCGGAGGGCCGTTTCTTCCTTGAGCGTGAGCGTGTGCCCGTTGCGGATTTCACTCATTGCCGATCGAGTGATGCCCAGGGCTTTGGCGGCGGCGTAATCGCTTTCGATCGACCGTACCCGCTTGACTCGATCGACCCATTCAACTGCCTTCATAGGTGGCGCCCTTTCAGGTTGAGGTGCCCGTATGGTAGTTGCGCAACACTCTACGTCAAGTGTCAGGTTTCACTTGACGTTCCACACGTCATGTAACACCATACGCAGGTCTGCCCGGGCTGACTCCAGTTCTTCCCTGAACCCGGCAGGTTGGCGCCCGCTGGACCCGGGCAGACCCCGCAAGGGCGCGCCGGCCTACACACACAAGAGGGCGCCACCCATGACCGATTCGACGAACATAGAGCTGCATGACTTCCTCGGCGCGCGCTGGTACGTGCGCCGCCTGGGGCGTGACGGTTCAATCACTGTCACCAGTCAGCAGCGGCGCGCCCGGTGCTTCGCGCCCGGCCGGGCCGCCGAATGCGCCGGCCGTATACGCGCCGACTTCGCAGCGCTTTACACGCGCGCCGATGTGGTGGCTTCGGAGGTGGCGCGATGATGTCGAGCGTGAAAGTCGGTGGAGCGACCATCAGTTTCTATGCGCTGGGCGTTGATGTTCACGTATTGATCCGTGTCGGCTTCATGCACTTTACGCGGCGTCTTTCGGTGTGCCAGGTGGCAAGCATCGGCGCCGCGCTGGCGCTGGTGCTGGATTCCCCGCCCCGCCAGGCGGCGGCGCATCGGGTGAGCCTGAGCGACGCCGGCGAGTGGCTGGAAGTGGCGCGCGACGGTCAGGGCCTGCCTGAGCTGTCGATATTCAGTCCGGCCTGGGGGGCATGGCGCGCCGGTGCGAAGCGCGACACGCTGGCGGCGCTGGCCTACGCGCTCGAAAGCGCAGCCGATGAAGCGGCGTGCGCGCGTATTCGTGCCGAAATAGTGCCCCGTCCGTGATCCGCGCTGCACATGGCGCGCAGTCAATACGGGCCGGCCGCTGGTGCGCCAGGCGGCGCAGAACCGCGTCTGGCGGCGCTTCATACCCCGCAGTTCCTGCGCCTTGAGGCGGTTGAGCTGGTGATTCTGCTGAACGTTCTACGCGACCCGCTGGCCGTGCATCTTTACCTGCTGCTGCTGGCGCAGATGCGCTACACAGAGGGGCATTTTCTGGGCACCTACGCGCGCCTGATGGACCTCATGACGCCACCGGCGCCAGAACGCGGCCGGCGCCGCGGCGGGCCGACATACAAGCGGGTGCGCGACGCGCTGGCCGACCTGGTAGAGGCCGGCCTGGTGCGGCGCGACGAGAGGAACGAATCTCAGGGCCAGCTGCGACTGTGGCTGGCCGCGCGAGGGACCGCAAAGACCAAGAAAAAGACCGCCTGAAGGCAACCACACACACAACGCCCGCGAGGCTTGAGAGCTTCGCGGGCGTTGCCGTTTCTGGCGCATTAAAGGGCAGGGTTTAGGGCAGGGTACACGGTAGCGGGTGGCATCTTAGAGCGCGCGCCTAGACTGCGGAGCATGCTATAACACCGATAGCAAATGGCGGAATTAGGGCAGGGTATAGGGCAGGGGTATCACTGAGTTTTTCTTTAACTATTACGCGCGCGTGGAGCTGGGAAATCCACCGACTTGTTCACCGACTTATCCACAACAGCGCCTACGGCGCGCGCAACGCAAGCGCGCCTGCTGCGCGGCGCGCACCAGTAGCGGCGCCGTGCCGAAACGTGGGCCCGCGCGCACGCATGCGCCGCTTGCTTGTCAGTGAATCGTGATTGGGCGACCGCGTGACGAATGCAGCGCATAGGAAGGGCTACAAGCCATTTTTTTTAAGTGCCTGGGGGGTAGGGTGCAGCCGTGCCAAAATAGCGCGCCAGGGCGCCACCTGCTGCTACGTGAGGAGAGCGAGCATGCATGTTTGGCAGCAAGTCCTGTTTTCGGCTAAAGGCGCCCGCAAGGGTCAGGCCGGCGTGGTGGTGAAGGTCAATGAAGCCGACCCTTCCTTGGTGTTCGTCACCTGGGACGCCGACGGCGCCACCGAGGAATGCGCAGCGGCTGACCTTCGGGTGCTGTAATGCCGCTGATCGGTCACACACGATGCACCGACCCGGAATGCGGCGCCGCCGACATTCCGGTTTACCGCACATCCGGGGGCAAGGTGTACGCGGCCTGCCACCGATGCGAAATGACGCAGCAACCCAAGCCGGGCAGCGCAGGACATCGGCGCTTGATGCGGCGCACGGTGCTGGTGGAATCTGAGGGCGATCCGCCGGCGCCGGCCGCAGCGCCGCGCGCCCCGGCCGACGATGGCGAGCCGGCCGCGCCGCCGGCGATCAAGAACCCGCAGCGCATGGCGCGCGTTGGCTTTCAGTTGGGGACACTATGACCGAGCCGGTAAATCTTGAGCTGGCGCAGCTGGCGCGCCTGGACTTTGACGATGCCGATGGCGGCGGCGCGCTGCCGCCAGGTGGCGCGGAGGCCGGCGCCGCCGGTGAGCCTGGAACGGCGGCGCTTGATGCGGCGGTTTCGGCGCTGGCCCTGGGCATCCTGCGCACCATGCGGACCCTGATTGCGCGGCGCCTGCCCGAAATCAAGGATGAATGGACCGACGATGTTTTAAGGGCGCCCGCCGATGCTCTACCGCCGGTCATGCGCCGCTACGCCGGCCAGGTGAGCGAGTGGGCCGCCCGCTTCCCTGAGCTGGTGGCGCTGGGCGTGTCGGCCATGCCGATGGCCATGGGGTACATGGCCGCAGTCGAGCGACACGCGCGCACCGTGGAGGATGTGCAGCCGAAACCGGCGCCCGCAGCGCCGGCACCGGCCGCGCCGGCGCAGGGCAGCAACGGCGGCGGCGGGCCGGCGGTGTTTCATGTCGGCTGACAAGGCGCTTACGATCGCCGCATTCGGCGCGCGCGGCACCGGAAAGACCGCATGGATTCGCCAGCAGCTGACGGCGGCGCGCCCGCGCCGCTTGATGGTGTGGGACTTCAAGCACGATGCCGCACTGTCGGGCCTGGGCCGTGAGTTCAGCGATTGGCGCGCGTTCGTCGGCGCATGCAGCAAACCGGAATTTCAGGCGCGCTACCTGGTGGAGCAGGGCAAGGATATCCACCAGCAGTTCGAGGCCTTTTGCCGCGTGGCGTGGGCCGCCGGCTGCCTGGTCATGTTCGTGGACGAGCTGCCCGAGGTCACGCGCGCGAACCGGGCGCCGCCGGCGTGGCGCCGGTGCGTGAATGTGGGGCGGGACTATGACGGGGGCCGAAAATGGCTTTCGATCATCGCGGCCGGTCAGCGGCCGACCGAGGTGGATAAATCGTTTCTGTCGAATTGCGACGTGATCCATACGGGCCGGCTGGCCTACGCTGAAGATGCCCGACTGTTCGCGCGCATGTGGGGAATCGACCCGGCTGAAATCAGCAACCTTCCCGACCTCGCCTGGATTGAAAAGCAAGCGAGCCGGCCGGCGGTGGAGCGTGGGACGCTGAATTTTTCGCGCAGAGTTGCAAAAAAACAACAAGCCTCGAATGACCCGATAGGCGGCGGTTCATAGGCGCGCCGTTTGGCGTTTTTCGATAACGGTGGCACCGTGGCGCCATCCGTCGATCATCAATCAACCCTTGGAAATCATGAATCTGACGACTGCACAACTTACGAAACTGGCGATCGGCCTGGGCATTTGCTATGCCGGCTACAAGTTCGCCAGCAATCAGGCCGTTAAGGCGATGGCGCTGGGCTGCGCCGGCGTCATCATCGGCCGCCAGGTGCCGTACCTGTCCGACGCGCTGGCCTGATCGGGGGACGCATGAATAAACAGATCATTCTGGACCCGTTCAGCAACGTTGTGGCCACCGGCGTGGCGGTGGGCGACATGAACAAATTTCTCGGCACCGTGGTCGAGAAAATCACCCTTGACCTGGGCGGGACGACTTTCACCCCTTCGCATATCACGTCGATTCAGTTGAAGTTGAACGGGAAGGTCGTTTGGGAATCGAGCGGCGCGCGCCTGGTGGCTTCGAATACGTACCTTGGCGGGGCGACGGACAACACGAAACTCAAAATCGACTTCATGGATCGGAAAGCCGTGACGGTCAATGCCCGCCAGGTCGGATCGATCGATCTCAGTGCCGGCAGCGGCGTCACGTCGGCGCGCCTGGAAGTGTCGATTTCCGGCGCCACGGCGCCGACGCTGGGCGGCTTCGTTGACGTGTCCCCGCCGACCGCCGACCCGGCCGAGGCCGGCATTCGACCGCTGATCGCGCGCCGGCATGCCGCCACCGTGGTGGTGGGGGCCGCCGGCACCTTCGCGCTGCCGATCCCTCATCTTGACCCGGCCGGCGGCGGTTCGAACTACCGCCGCATCTACATCTACAGCGCCAACATGACGGGCCTGAAAACCCAGCGCGAAGGCGTGACGGAACACGAGCTGACCAAGGCCCAGAACGAGGCGGCGCAGAAAGATAACGGCCGCGTCCCCCAGACCAACCTGTTCGTTTTCGACCCGTGCCAGGACGGGCAGCTGACCGGCCGCACCTGGGACACGCGCCCCGTGTCTGGCGTGCGCAGCGCGCAGCTGTACGCCACGTTCTCGGCCGGTGAAACCATCACGATCGAAACCGATGAGCTGCTGCCGATCGCGGCCTACTGAGCATGGACCCGGCCGAGTACACCTACACGCGAACGCAGGATGATCTGCGGCCGTTCCGAATGTTCGTCGGCGCGCTTCAAGGCGCGTTGACCGCCGATCAAAGCATTTACGGGACCGACCCCTACGCCTGGAACATGCCCGGCCGTTATCAGGTCATCGGGCCGACCGGCGTGGCGTTGGAGGGCCGACCGATCGCCACCACACAGAACGGCGGCTTGTATATCTCGCCGGCGCTGGTGTTGATGGGCCTGGGCGCGGCCGCTTACTTCGTGCTGAGCAAGTGAATCCGTCATTCAGTCTCGGCCTGCCCGGCCTGCCGCCGCTGAGCTTCGGCGCGCCCGCGACGATGGCGCAAGACTTCGGCGGCGCGAGCTGGGGCGCGAGCGGCGCCGGTGACTGGAACGTGAACCTTGCAGGGTCCGGGACCGCGCTGCAAACGTCAACGTCCGGTATCAATTGGCTGCTGATCGCGGCCGGCGTGCTGGCGTGGCTGGTGCTGAAAAAATGATGCGGGCGATTGACTGGACAGCCGGCCACGTCGATGCGTTTGCGCCATCGGTGCAGGCGTCACCGATGCGCCCGCTGGTGACCGCTGAGCGGGTGCTGACCGATGCGACGCTGCTGGAATACCGCCACGGCGCACAGCGCGCGCTGCTGGCCGTCAAGGGCGTGGGCCTGCCGCTGGGCAATCGGCTTGATGTGGTGGCACTGGTGAGCGACGGCGAGCGCATCGAATCCGGCCAGGCCATCGAATCACTGAGGCGGTGGGCCTTCGAACACCACATCGACTACATCACCATGATGACGGCGCGCCCGCACATCGCGCGCGCCTGCGCCCGCGCCGGCTGGAAGCAGACCGGCGTGGTCATGGTCGGAACTGTGAACCATGTCTGACACCTCGAACGAGTCCAACACCACGGCGCACCAGACCGACAATCGGCGCGTGATCGGGCAGGGCGGTATTTCGTCCGAGCATTCGAACGTGACGGTGGTCAGCAATGTGCTGGACGGCGGCGCCTGGGGGTACGGGCGCGACGTTACCGGCCGCGTGCTGGATTTCGGCGCCGAGGCGCTGAACGCGAACAATCAAGCGACGCGCGAGGCGCTGCGCCAGCTTTCGGACGTGTCCGAGTCGGCCATGCAATCTTCGCTGGCCGCGCAGCAATCGACGCTCGCGGCGGCACGCATGGCGATGGACTCGAACGCCGACACGCTGGCGGCCGCCTTCAGTCTGAGCGGGCGCACATTCACTCAAGCATACGACGCCATAGCAGGCGCCGGGAACATGGTTGCGACCGCCTACGCCGACGCCAAGGGGCGCGGAGCGAAAACCGACACGATGATTATGATGGCCGTGGCAGCAATGGGCGTGGTTGCATTGATGGCGGTCCAAAAATGAAGCCGACCGACATTTACACGTTCACCATCGGCGCCGGCCAGGCGTTCAATCTCAAAGTCGCGGGCGAATACTTCAAAATTCTGTCAGCGACCGGCGCCGTTGATGTGCGCGCCGAGTGGGGCAAGCTGAGCGGCTTGATTGCCGGGCAGGGTCTGGAAAATACCCCATTTTCTGGCCTGGAAATCAGGAATGTATCGGGCGCCTCAAACACGCTTCGCGTGTTGATTGGCGATCGGAATTTCATCGATGGCCTGAGCGGTTCCGTTTCCATTGGCCAGGCGGCGCCAGTGCGCGTGGGCGCGCTCACGTCGAACGCAAAAACCGTCACCAGCACCAGCGCCCAGCTGGCGGCGGCGATGGCTGGTCGATCGTTTCTGCTGGTTCAGAACAACCATGCCAGTGGCAGCATCTTTCTGAACTTCGGCGCGGCCGCGACCTTGACCGGATGCATCAAGGTGATCCCCGGCGGCGTGTTCGAGCTGGGCGCCGGCCTGGTGACAACTCAGGACGTGCATGCGATCGGGGACATTGCCAGCAATGCGAGCATCGTCCTGGTGGAGGGCTGATTCATGCTTTCACAAGGAAACGTCAGCATCGGGCCGCAGGGCATGAAATTGATTGCCTTCGGCGCTTTCGATAACTCTGGGTCATGGTTTCTGAATGGCTGCACCATGAGCGGAACTTCTGGACTTCGAACGTTCACATTTTCCGTTGCAAGGTCATCGACAAAATACCTTGTGATAACCATGGTAGACACAAAAGATATGGCATGCAGTGTCACCGGGAAAACGACCGCGAAATTTGATCTTCAGTCCTACAACGCGCGAACTGACACAAACTCAGGCGCTATGTTTTCGACGCATTTTGAAGTCTGGGAATCGCCATGAGCATTTACCTGGTAGCGGCTGCCCTGGGCGTGGTGCTGCTGGCGCGCGAGCTGGCGCGCGCCGGTGCGCCGGCCGGCGAGGGCGAGGCGCTGCCGCCGGCCGGCGACGTGGTGGCCGCTTTTTCGGACCTGATCGGCGCCGGCGATCAAGAAGCATCCCAGCTGCCTGACCCGTTCGATTCTGCTGCCGTGATCCTCAACCCCACGACCTACCGCCCCGACACTTCCGCGCCAGGCGAAGGCGACCGCAACGCGCGCGCTTTCCTTGACATGATCGCGGCCGCCGAGGGCACGGCCTGGCAGCCCGACGGCGGCTACCGGACCCTGTTCGGCTATGGCACGTTCGATAGCTACGCCGACCATCCCCGCGTGAAAGTGCCGTTCGGCCGCACCTACAGCACGGCGGCCGGCCGATATCAAATCCTCGCGCGCACCTGGGACGGGCTGGTTTCAAAGCTGGGCCGCGCAGAGCTGCCCGACTTCGGGCCGGATGCGCAGGATCGCGCCGCGCTTGAGCTGATCCGCGAACGCGGCGCGCTGGCCGATGTGCGATCGGGCCGGCTGGCGGATGCGGTTCACAAGGTCCGGAAAGTCTGGGCGAGCCTGCCGGGCGCGAACTACGCCGGGCAGGGCATGCGCAGCATGGCCTATCTTGAGGATTCCTACCGCGCCGCCGGCGGGACTACAACGACCTGACCCTATGAGCAAAGACACCGACAAAATCATTCTTCTGGGCGTGATCGGCCTGGGTGCATTCATGATCTTGCAGCGCCGCCCTGTGGCGGGCACGGTGGCGCCAGCTGCGCAACAGCGCCAGGGCAACAGCGCCGCCAGCTGGGCGCAGGCGATCGCCACCGGGATTGCGGGCCTGGGCGGACTGTTCAGCAATCGCGCCAGTGCATCCGACGCATGGCGATCCGACCCGATCTATGCACCGTACATCCGCCAGGGCGCGACAACGCATGCTCAGGCTGCGGCGTGGCGCGACTCTGACCCCGACGTAAACGGGTCCATAACCGACTACGTGGGCAGCGACGGGATTGCATTCAACGCGCCCAACAACGTTGATCCGTGGGGCGCGGTGCAGTATTGGGGCTGACAATGACACCCAAAGAACAGCGCGTTCTGTGGATCGCCGCAGCGGCCGGCGTGGCGCTGCTGGTGTGGAGCCGGCGCAGCGCCGCAGCGGCGGCGCCTGTCGTTTCACCGTTCCCGGTTTCTTCAGGCGGATCGTTTGGCGGTGGCGCGACGTGGGGCACTGGCGGCGGCGCTTCCACGTTCCCCGGCACTGAGCTGGCCGACACCGACACCGAGAAAAAAACCCCTTCCGAGGAAAAAAAGACGCCTGCGCCTGCGCCTGCGAACAAATCTACCGTCGGCAAGGGTGGCTGGGGCGGCGGCCTCGGTGGCAGTCCGGTGCAGCGCGCGCCGAAATACGACCCTGACCGTGGCGTGATTCAGTGGACCGGCGACGAGGGCATGACGGGAGGCAACATGTACGACATGACGACGCGCCAGCTGATTTACCCCGATGGCAGCCGCAGTGAGCCGTATTCGGATTTCATGCATCGCAAGGTTCAGGAGGTCGCGGGCCTGAAAGAAAAGACGATCGATCCGGTGTGGGAAAAGTACTTTCGCGGCTGAAAGATGAACGCAAACGATCGCCGCATCATGATTCAAGTGGCCGCAGTCGGCGCCGGTGCGCTGCTGCTGGGCTACCTGGTCAAGCGCTCGGCCGGCGCCGCCTGGGACGGCGTGCGTTCTGGCGCATCGCGCGCGGCCGACTTCGTGGGCCAGCACGCATCAACCACGTTCAACCCCGGCAGCACCCAGAACGCGGCATATCGCGGCGTCAACGCAATGGGCGCAAGCGTCAGTGGGGATGAACATTGGACGCTGGGCGGCTGGCTGTATGACGTGTTCAACCCGCCAGCGCCCGAGCCGGTGACCGGCTATGCCTGGTTGGACCTGCCCGACCCTTACCCGCTGATCGTGTCTGGCCGTGGCGGGCGCTTCCTGGGTCACGGTGCATCGGGAACCTGGGAGCCTGAACCGCCCGACTACGGGATTTACTTCTGAGGCAATCGAGAATGAAACCTTTCCGATCGAAGTCAGTATGGACCGGCATCATCGGCGCCATCACGGCCGTGGCAGGCGCCGCGACCGGCACCATCACCTACGGCGAGGCACTGCCCGCGCTGATTACGTCCCTGGGCACCATCTTCGTGCGCCTGGGCATCGCCAAAGCCACCGGCGCCGACCCCGACGCCGTGAACCTGGGCGATCGCCAGCAACCCCGAGCGGGCGATGCCTGAGCCGATCTCACACATGCTGCAATGGCTGAACGTGCTTTTCGTTCCGCTGCTGGGCTACACGATCAAGCTGGAATCGCGCCTGTCGCGCCTGGAAGGCGAGTTGCGCACGGCGATGAGGCTGGGTAGCTTCCATGAATAGAGCATGGCTGCCGACACCGGCCGAGCTGGGCCGCGAAACCCTGATTGTGATTGGCGGCGCCGTGCTGGCGGCGCTCATCATCGGACACGTACCCGCGCTGCGGGACTGGATCAAGGAAGCCTGGGGCACCCCGTCCGGGCATTGATAGGAGCACGAGAGCATGGCACGCAAGAAAAAGCGCACCCCGCCGCGGGACAGCAAAGGCCGGTTCCGCAAACGCAAACGCTGACCGGCACGCGCCGGCCGTGATCGCGCGGCCGGCGGCCTGATCCTTAAAAATTGGCACTTGCAAAACCCGCCGGCGTGAAAGACGGACACGCCGGCGGGCCCCCTTTTGCCTACAATGGCGGCATGAGCGACACGGCCAACGAAACCGGCGGGAACATCGATCTGGGCCCAAGCCTGGCCCTGACCATCCCCCCCGAGCTGGTGCGCGACTTCAAAGCCGCGGCCGGCCGTGGCGACGTGCGTCAGAAAATCATCGAGGCCCTGCAAGACTGGATCGATGAACGCAACGCCGCCAAGCGCCTGGCCGAAATCGACGCCGGCAAGGTCAAGCCCGTGCCCTGGAATCAGGTCAAGCAAGAGCTTGGTTTGTGAGCTGGCGCCTGGAGTTTGACCCGCGCGCACAGCGCGAGCTGTCGCGTCTGGATCGGCCAATTCAGCGCGAAATCGCGCGTTACCTTGATGCCCTGATCCTGGGCAACCCACGCGACAAGGGAAAGCCCCTGAGCGGCCCGCTGTCCGAGCTGTGGCGCTGGCGCGTGCGCGACTGGCGCATCATCGGCCGCGTACAGGGCCGCGTGCTTCTGGTCACCATCGTCGAAATCGGCCACCGAAGCGAGATCTACCGCAAGTAGCGGATCGTTTGCCGCTCGCGGTTGGCCGTAGGCGCGCAGCGCCTGCGCCAGCTGGCCGCGTAGGCGCGTCACCTGATCGGCCAGGGCCTGCGCGTGCGCCGCGTGCGCGCGCGCTGCATTGTCGGCGGCGGTGTGCGCCAGCGAGCGACCCCAAGGGCTTTCCCAGAACAGCGCCAGCATGGCGGCGCGCGGCGCCTGATCGGCGCGGCGCCATCGGTGCAAGGTGGTCAGGGAAACCCCAAGATGTCGCGCGAGCTGGCGCGGCTGGGCTGGGATGGAATCAAGCAGAACGGACAGCGGCGGGAGGCCGGCCGCAGATGGCGCGGTGAACATGAAAAGCGCCGATCATCATGCGAAGATGGCGCCGCACCGGGTCATGAATGACACTTGACATAATAAACATCGTCTTCATTACGATTTAAAGCGGCCGTTGGACGCCCCCGCCCGTGCCGTGATCGGCGTGCCAGGCAAGACGCGACGACGCCGCGGGCTGGTGCCCGCAAGAAGGAGCAACGCCGCATGGCACGGCGAGCGCGGTGCGGGTGGGTGCGTAGCGTGCTCACCCAGGAGGTGAAGGCCATCGCAGCCGCCAGACCCCGCATCGATGCGGTCTGCCCGAAGTTGACCAGCGGTCAACTTGACCAGCGGTCAACTGCCGTTTCTAGGTTAAACCATCGTGGTGGTGGACTCGCGTCAGACTTTCGCTGTCGTCCGGATTGAGCCGCCGCACCGCTGCTGGAACGGTGGCGCACACGAAAGCGCCCCGCACCGATCGTCCGGTGCGGGGCGCTGGCGGCGCAACGGGAGCGCCAGTTTCCGGTCAAATCACAGCACTTCGAACACGCCGGCCGCACCCATGCCGCCGCCAATGCACATGGTCACGCACACGCGCTTGGCGCCGCGGCGCTTGCCTTCGATCAGGGCGTGCCCGGTCAGGCGCTGGCCGCTGACGCCGTACGGATGGCCCAGCGCAATCGCGCCGCCGTTGACGTTCAGCCGATCGGCGGGAATGCCCAACTTGTCGCGGCAGTACAGCACCTGCACGGCGAAGGCCTCGTTGAGCTCCCACAGGTCGATGTCGCCGACCTTCAACCCCAGACGTTGCAGCACCTTGGGCACGGCATAGACCGGGCCGATGCCCATTTCGTCGGGTTCGCAACCGGCCACGGCAAACCCCAGAAAGCGGCCGATCGGTTTCAGACCCTGTTTGCTGGCTTCGCTTTCGTGCATCAGCACGCAGGCGCCAGCGCCGTCGCTGAACTGGCTGGCGTTGCCGGCCGAAACCAGACCACCGGGCAGCGCCGGCCTGATGCCGCTGATGCCTTCCTTGGTGGTGCCCTCGCGCGTGCCTTCGTCCTTGCTGCAGGTGACCTGTCGCGTGCTCAGGCCGCGCACCGGATCGGCCACACCCATGGTGACGGTGATGGGGGCGATTTCGTCGTCGAACTTGCCCGCGGCCTGCGCGGCACAGGCCTTCTGCTGGCTGGCGGCGCCGTATTCGTCCATGACGTCGCGGCCGATGCCGTAGCGCTTGGCCACCTGCTCGGCGGTTTGCAGCATGCTCCAGTAGATCTCGGGCTTCCTGGCGAGCAGCGCCGGATCCTGGATCATGTGCATGTTCATTTCCTGCTGGACACAGGAGATGCTCTCCACGCCGCCGGCGACGAAGGTGGTGCCTTCTCCGGCGATGATGCGCTGCGCCGCCAGGGCGATGGTCTGCAGGCCCGACGAACAGAAACGGTTCACCGTCATGCCGCAGACGCTGATCGGGCAACCGGCCATCAGCGCGATCTGGCGCGCGATGTTCATGCCGGTGGCGCCTTCGGGGTTGGCGCAGCCCATGATGACGTCTTCCACCTGCGCGGCGTCGATGCCCGCGCGGGCGATGGCGTGTTGCACCGCATGGCCGCCCAGGGTGGCGCCATGGGTCATGTTGAACGCACCCTTCCAGCTCTTGGCAAGCGGGGTGCGGGCGGTGGATACGATCACGGCAGAGGTCATGAATTACTCCTGATTCGATAGCTGTTGGCGCTGACTGATCAATGGCTGGGCCGCGAAATCAGCTGAAATTCCTGCCTTCGGCGACGAGCTTGCTCAGCAGCGGCGCGGGTTGCCAGAAGCGGGCGTCGTCCAGCGGGTTGCGCGCAAAGCGCTTCATGCTTTCCACCACGTTGAACAGGCCCACCTGCTCGGCGTATTTCATCGGGCCGCCGCGCCAGATCGGAAAGCCATAGCCGGTCAGATACACCATGTCGATGTCGCTGGCCTTGCTGGCGATGCCGTCTTCCAAAATGCGTGCGCCTTCGTTGACCAGCGCGTACACCAGACGCTGCACGATCTCTTCGTCGCTGATCTTGCGCGGTGTGATGCCCTGCTCCTGGCGGTGCTTGGCGATCATGTCCTCGACCAGTTTGCTGGGAATGGCGTCACGCTTGCCGGGCTGGTAGTCGTACCAGCCGGCGCCGGTTTTTTGGCCGTAGCGGCCCAGTTCGCACAGCAAATCGGCGGTCTTGCTGTACTTCATGTCGGGCTTTTCGACGTAGCGGCGCTTGCGGATGGCCCAGCCGATGTCGTTGCCGGCCAGATCGCCCATGCGGAATGGACCCATGGCAAAGCCGAACTTCTCGACCGCCTTGTCGACCTGTTGCGGGGTGGCGCCCTCTTCCAGCAGGAAGCCGGCCTGGCGGCTGTACTGCTCGATCATGCGATTACCGATGAACCCGTCGCACACGCCGGAGACCACCGCGGTCTTCCTGATCTTCTTGGCGATCTGCATCACCGTGGCCAGCACGTCCTTGGCGGTCTTGGCGCCGCGCACCACCTCGAGCAGCTTCATCACGTTGGCCGGGCTGAAGAAGTGCATGCCCACCACGTCCTGCGGGCGCTGGGTGAAGGCGGCGATCTTGTCGACGTCGAGCGTGGAGGTGTTGGACGCCAGGATGGCGCCGGGTTTGACCACTTCGTCGAGCTTTTTGAACACCTGCTCCTTGACGCCCATCTCCTCGAACACGGCCTCGATCACCAGGTCGGCGTCGCGAAGGTCGTCGTAGCTCAGCGTGGGGGTCAGCAGGGCCATGCGCTGCTCGTACTTGTCCTGCTTGAGTTTGCCCTTCTTGACCTGCGCCTCGTAGTTCTTGCGGATGGTGGCCAGGCCGCGGTCCAGCGCTTCCTGCTTGGTCTCCAGAATGGTGACGGGAATGCCGGCGTTGAGGAAGTTCATCGATATGCCGCCGCCCATGGTGCCGGCGCCGATCACCGCCACCTTCTGGATGGCGCGCGGTTTGACGTCGTCGCCCACGTCGGGAATCTTGCTGGCCGCACGCTCGGCCAGGAACAGGTGGCGCAGGGCAGCGCTTTCCGGGGTGTTCATCAGTTCCACGAAGATCGCCCGCTCGAACGCCATGCCGGCATCGAACTTGTTCTTGGTGGCGGCCTGCACGGCGTCGACACATTTGGCGGGTGCCGGGAAGTTCTTGGCCATGCCCTTGACCATGTTGCGCGCGAACTGGAAGTACGCGTCGCCCTGCGGGTGCTTGCACGGCAACTGGCGCACCAGCGGCAGCGCTTCGCCCGCCGCCTGACGGGCGGCGGCCTGAGCGGCAAACGCCAGGGCCTCCTGCAGCAGCGATTCTGCGCTGGCGGCCATCTGATCGAACAGCTTCTGCCCAGGCAGGCTGGCCAGCACTTCGCTGCTCACCGGGTCGCCCTTGACGATCATGTTGAGCGCGGTCTCCACCCCCAGCACGCGCGGCAGGCGCTGGGTGCCGCCGGCGCCCGGCAGCAGGCCCAGCTTGACCTCGGGCAAGGCAATCTGCGCGCCCGGTGCCGCCACGCGGTAGTGGCAGCCCAGGGCCAGCTCCAGGCCCCCGCCCATGGCCACGCTGTGGACGGCGGCGACCACCGGCTTGGCCGAGTGTTCGATGGCCAGGATGACCGAAAGCAGGTTGGGCTCCTGTAAGGCCTTGGGCGTGCCGAATTCACGGATGTCGGCACCGCCGGAAAACGCCTTGCCGGCGCCGGTGATGACGATGGCCTTGACCGCCGGGTCGGCGTTGGCACGCTCCAGTCCGTTGGTGATGCCCACCCGCGTGGCGTAGCCCAGGCCGTTGACCGGCGGGTTGTTCAGGGTAATGACGGCGACATCGCCGTGCAGCTGGTAGTCAGCGCTCATGCGGGCTCCTCAGGTGTGCGCGGATTGCGGGAATGTGAGATGGTGACGTCGCGGCCTTCGGCGCTCCTGGCGGGCCCGGAGACGACCGCGATCAGACGGGTGTGGATAGTATGCGCCATGGTGACGTGACCGGGTTGTCACAGGAGAGACGAAGGCGCAGCGCGCTTCAGGTTCGATAGCTGTCGGCGCTTGCTGCGCAAGGAAAATCATGGCGAAAGGCTTCAGAATCAAGGTGGAGCATGCGCCAACAGCTATTGAACCGATAGCGTGGCGCCCCACCCTGCCCTCGCCCGAGCTTCACACTTCCAGCCACTCCTTGCGCACCGCCGCGTCGGCGCGCAGCGCAGCAGGCGAGCCTTCGAACACGATGCTGCCGTGCCCCATCACCAGCACGCGATCGGAGATCGTCATAGCGATGGTCAGCTTCTGCTCGATCAGCAGCACGGACACGCCGCGCTCCTTCAGCTTCTTCAGGTATTCGCCCACCAGTTCGACGATCTTGGGCGCCAGGCCTTCGGTGGGCTCGTCGATGATGATGAGTTCAGGGTCGCCCATCAGGGTGCGGCACAGGGTCAGCATCTGCTGCTCGCCGCCCGACAGCACGCCGGCTTCGGTGTGCTCGCGCTCCTTCAGGCGCGGAAACATGGCGTACATGTCGTCGAACGTCCAGCGACTGCCCTTGCCTGCGCCCTTCTGGCCCAGCAGCAGGTTCTGCTGCACCGTCAGGGTGGGGAAAATGTCGCGGCTTTCCGGCACATAGCCCAGGCCCCGGTGGGCGATCTGAAACGGCTTCATGCCCAGCAGCGGCTGATCCTTGAAACGCACATCACCCTGCGCCTGCACCATGCCCATCACGGCCTTGGCCGTGGTCGATCGGCCCGAACCGTTGCGCCCCAGCAGCGCCACGATCTCGCCGGGTTGCACATCGAAATGCACGCCATGCAGCACATGGCTCTTGCCGTAGAAGGCATGAAGGTCGCGCACGCTCAACATCGTCAATGCCCCTGTTCCTGCTGCTGCGCCACCACCGAGCCCAGATAGGCTTCCTGCACGCGCGCGTTGGCGCGCACCGCTTCGGGGGTGTCGAACGCCAGCACCTCGCCGTACACCACCACCGCGATCTTGTCGGCCAGGCCGAACACCACCCCCATGTCGTGCTCGACCGTGAGCAAGGTCTTGCCCACCGTCACCTCCTTGATCAGTTCGATGAAATGGCGCGTTTCGCTGCGGCTCATGCCGGCGGTGGGCTCGTCCAGCAGGATCACGTCGGCCCCGCCGGCGATGGTGATGCCGATCTCCAGCGCGCGTTGCTCGGCGTAGGTCAGGTTCATTGCCAGGGTGTCACGCTTGCGCTCCAGGTGGATGCTGCGCATGAGCTGCTCGGCGCGCTGGTTGGCGTCGTCCAGGCTGGCCAGAAAGCGCAGGAACGTGTAACGGTAACCCAGGCTCCACAACACACCGCAGCGCAGGTTCTCGAACACGCTCAGCTTGGGAAAGATGTTGGTGATCTGGAAGCTGCGCGACAGGCCCTGGCGGTTGATCTCGTAGGGCTTGCGACCGTCGATGCGCTGCCCTTTGAGCAGGATCTCGCCGCTGCTGGGCGCAAAGCGGCCGCTGATCAGGTTGAACAGCGTCGACTTGCCCGCACCGTTGGGCCCGATCACGCCCACGCGCTCACCAGGCTGCACGCTCATGCTGACGCCGCGAATGATCTCGGTCTTGCCGAAACTCTTGCGCACGTCCTTCAGTTGCAGGGCGGGCACGCTCATGCGGAAGCCTCCAGTTGCTTGATGCGCGCTTCGATGTGTTCCTGAACCGAGCCCCACTGGCGCGCGAAGCGGCGGCGCGCCCACTCGAACAGCGCACCACCCGCCAGCATCACCGCGGCAGCCAGCACCCAGTGCAGGGTCTGCGCCGGCTGCAGCGTCACCCCCAGAAAGTGCAGCGCCGCGTCGGAGCCTTCAAGTTGCACCTGATACATCATTTCGATCAAGGCCGAGGCGCCTGCCAGCGTCACGATGGCGGCCAGCGTCAGCACCACATAGTGCGGGATCAGCCCCCCCAGCCGTCCGAAGCGCGCCACCCGCACGTTCATCATGATCAGGCTGGCGATGCCGCCCGGGGCATACATCACCATGAACATGAAGATCAGGCCCAGGTACAGCAGCCAGGCCTTGGTGAGTTCGGAAAACAGCACGAAGGCCAGCACCATCAGCACCGCGCCGATGATGGGGCCGAAGAAGAAGGTGGCGCCACCCAGGAAGGTGAACAGCAGGTAGGCGCCCGAGCGCGCGGCGCCCACCACCTCGGCGGTGACGATCTCGAAGTTGAGCGCCCCCAGGCCACCGGCGACACCGGCAAAGAAGCCGGCCACGATGAACGCCAGATAGCGCACGTGCTGGGCGTTGTAGCCGACGAACTCGACCCGTTCCGGGTTGTCACGTACGGCGTTGAGCATGCGCCCCAGCGGTGTGCGCGTGAAGGCATACATGCCGGCGACGCTCAGGAAGGTGTAGAACGCGATCAGGTAATAGACCTGAATCGGTGGACCGAAACTGATGCCCATGAACGGCTGCCCCATCACCCGATTGCCCGACACGCCGCCCTCGCCACCGAAGAACTCCGGCACCATCAGCGACATGGCGAACACCAGTTCGCCCACACCCAGCGTGATCATGGCGAAGGTGGTGCCGGACTTCTTGGTGGTCACATAGCCCAGCAGCACCGCAAACAGCAGGCCCGCCAGACCTCCCACCAGCGGAATCAGCGACACCGGAATCGGCAGGCGGCCCGCCGAGGCTGCATTGAGCGCGTGGATGGCCAGATAGGAACCCAGGCCCGAATACACCGCGTGGCCGAAGCTGAGCATGCCGCCCTGCCCCAGCAACATGTTGTAGGACAGGCAGACGATGATGGCGATGCCGATCTGCGACAGGATGGTGATGGACAGGCCGCTGGACAGCACCAGCGGCGCCACGATCAGCAGCAGCGCAAAACCGGACCAGGTGAGCCAGCGCGCCCGGCTGGCCGAGGAACGTGACGAAGCGGTCATGGTGCGTCAACCCTCGCGTGTGCCCAACAACCCCCGGGGCCTGAAGATCAGGATCAGCACCAGGAACAGATACGGCAGGATGGGCGCCACCTGCGAGATCGTCATCTTGAACAGCGTGTTGCCCTGCAGCGTTGGACTGAGCGTCATGCCCCATTGCGCCAGCACGGAGCCGAGCGAATGGTCCAGGGCAACGGCAAAGGTCTGGATCACACCGATGATCAGCGAAGCCACGAACGCACCGGCCAGCGAGCCCATGCCGCCCACCACCACCACCACGAAGATGATCGAGCCCACGGTGGCCGCCATCGCCGGCTCGGTGAGAAAGGTCATGCCCCCCACCACACCGGCCAGGCCGGCCAGCGCGCAGCCCGCACCAAACACCAGCATGAACACGCGCGGCACGTTGTGGCCCAGGGTCTCCACCGCCTGCGGGTGCGTCAACGCGGCCTGGATCACCAGGCCGATGCGGGTGCGTGTCAGCAGCAGCCACACCGACACCAGCATCACCACCGCCGACAGCATCATGAAGGCGCGCGTGGCCGGGAACGGCGAACAGACCGTGCCCGCCGCCTGACAGGCTTGCGCCGGCGCCGCCCCCCAGGTCAGGCCCAGGCTGCCGGCAGCGTCCTTGATGATGGTGAATGCGGGGCCTTTCAGCAGCTCGGGCGGATGGAATTCGAGCGCCAGCCGGCCCCAGATCAGTTGCACCAGTTCGAGGATCACATAGGACAGCCCGAAGGTGATCAGCAGCTCCGGCACATGGCCGAAGCGGTGCACCCGCCGCAGCGCCAGGCGCTCGAACAGCGCGCCCAGGGCGCCGACCACCAGCGGTGCCAGCAGCAGTGCCACCCAGAAGCCGGTGACGCGCGCGATGCTGTAGCCCAGATAGGCGCCCAGCATGTAGAAGCTGGCGTGGGCGAAATTGAGCACCCCCATCATGCTGAAGATCAGCGTCAGACCGGAGCTGAGCATGAACAGCAGCAGACCGTAGCTCAGGCCGTTGAGCAATGAGATGACGAAAAATTCCATGGCCGGCAATTCTCCAAAATGAAGGCCCGAGACGGCAACCCGTTCGGGCCTTCGCAGTCACGGCGGCGACTTCAGGCCGCCTGTGTCGTCACTTGCCGGGCCGCTTCATCTGGCAGCTGGTCGGCGTGCTGGAGACGTAGTTGGGGTATTCGGCCTGAGGCACGAAGGTCATGCCGGTGTTCTCCGGGCTGTAGGTGTGCTTGGCGTCGGTCTTCTGCCAGACCGAGACATACAGGGGTTGCTGCAGCTGGTGATCCAGCCGCCGCATCTCGATCTCGCCGTTGTAGGTGTTGACCTTGAGCCCTTCCAGGGCCGCCGCCACCTTCAAAGGATCGGTGGACTTGGCCTGCGCCATGGCAGCGCCCAGCATGGCGTAGATGCGTGGGATCGAGCCGGTGTAGAAGTCATCGTTGTGCTTGGCCTTGAACTCGTTCATCCACTGCTGCATCTGGCCACCCATGTTGGAATGGAGGTAGGAGACCTGATACACCCGCCCGGCAGCACCCTGCCCCAAAGCGGACGGTGTGCCCGTGACGCCGGCGTAGTAGGTGAAGAACTTGCCCTCGTAGCCGGCTTCGTTGGCGGCCTTGACCAGCAGCGACAGGTCGGAACCCCAGTTGCCGGTGATCACCGTGTCGGCGCCCGAAGCCTTGATCTTCGCGATGTAGGGCGCGAAGTCGCGCACCTGCGCCAGCGGGTGCAGATCTTCGCCGACGATCTGCACGTCGGGGCGCTTCTTGGCCAGACCTTCCTTGGCGTACTTGACCACCTGGTGACCGTGCGAGTAGTTCTGGTTCAGCAGGTACACCTTCTTGATGTCGGGCTTGTTCTTCATGAAGGTGGTGATGGCCTCCATCTTCATCGAAGTGTCGGCGTCGAAGCGGAAGTGCCAGTAGCTGCATTTGCTGTTGGTGAAATCCGGGTCGACGGAGGCGTCGTTCAGCAGCAGCACTTCCTTGCCCGGGTTGCGCTCGTTGTGCTTGTTGACGGCGTCCAGCAGGGCCGCCGTGACCGAGGAGCCATTGCCCTGAGCGATGTAGCGCACGCCGGAGTCGAGCGCCGACTTCAGCGCGTTCAGGCTTTCGGTCGGGCTCAGCTTGTTGTCGATGGTGCGGAACTCGAAGGTCACGCCGGCCGGGTTGCCCTTGCCGCTGAACTTTTCGGCGAAGAATTTGTAACTCTTGTCCTGGTTGGTGCCCACCGGACCCATCAGGCCGGTCAGCGGGTCGATGCGCACGATCTTCACCACCTCGCCCTGCTGCGCCAGGGCGGCGCCGCCCAGCAGCAGCGCCGAGGCGGTCACGACGGATTTCCAAACGAACTTCATCTGATGTCTCCTTGGATTGAAACGGCCGTAAGCGTAGCTTTGCTGTCGGCACACTGCAGCCGGGTTTGCCCCAACCCGTTGTCGCGCAAGTGCCAGGCGGGTAGCGCCGTGCGTCAGGCGGTCGGCAGCTTGTAGTCCTTGAGCAGCTCGCGCAGGCGGGTCTTGAGCATCTTGCCGGTGGCGCCCAGCGGGATGGCGTCGACGAACACCACGTCGTCCGGAATCTGCCACTTGGCGGTCTTGCCTTCGTAGAACGCCAGCAGCTCCTCGCGCGTCACCTCGGCGCCGGGCTTCCTGACCACGGCGACGATCGGGCGCTCGTCCCACTTGGGGTGAGGCATGCCGATGCAGGCGGCCATGGCGATCGCGGGGTGCGCCATGGCGATGTTTTCGATGTCGATCGAGCTGATCCACTCACCGCCGGACTTGATGACGTCTTTGCTGCGGTCGGTGATCTGCATGTAGCCGTCGGCATCGATGGTCGCCACATCGCCGGTGGGGAACCAGCGGTGGCCGTGCTCATCGGCCACCAGTGGGGTCTCGCCCTTGAAGTAGGACTCGATGATCCACGGGCCACGCACCTGCAGGTCACCGAACGTCTTGCCGTCCCAGGGCTGCTCGTTTCCGTCGTCGCCGACGATGCGCATGTCCACGCCGCAGATGGCGCGCCCCTGCTTGACGCGAATGGCCAGCTGCTGCTCGCGCGGCTGCTTGAGGTGCTTGTTCTTGAGCGTGCTGACCGAACCCAGCGGGCTGGTTTCGGTCATGCCCCAGGCATGCAGCACGTCGACGCCGAACTCCTCGCGGAAGGTGTCGATCATGGCCGGTGGGCAGGCCGAGCCGCCGATCACGGTGCGGTTGAGGGTGGAGAACTTGAGCTTGTTGCCCTGCACATGCCCCAGCAGCATCTGCCAGATGGTGGGCACGCCGGCGGCCATGCTGACGCCCTCGGCCTCCATCAGCTCGTAGATCGACTTGCCGTCCATCGCCGGCCCCGGAAACACCACCTTGCAGCCGGTCAACGCCGCGACATAGGGCAGGCCCCAGGCGTTGACGTGGAACATGGGCACCACCGGCATCATCGAGTCGCGCGCCGACAGGTTGAGCGCATCGGGCAGTGCGCCGCCGTAGGCGTGCAGCACGGTCGAGCGGTGGCTGTACAGGGCGCCCTTGGGGTTGCCGGTGGTGCCGCTGGTGTAGCACAGGCCGGCGGCGCTGTTTTCGTCGAACTTGGGCCAGACATACTGGTCGGTCGAGGTGCCGATCCAGGCCTCGTAGCTGACCAGCTGGGGAATGCCGCTGTCGGCCGGCAGCTTGTCGGCCTCGCACAGGGCGACCCAGGTCTTGACCGACGGGCACTTGGCATGCACGGCCTGGATCAGGGGCAGGAACGTCATGTCGAAGCACAGCACGGCGTCTTCGGCGTGGTTGATGATCCACACCAGCTGCTCCGGATGCAGGCGCGGATTGAGCGTGTGAACGACGCGCCCGGAGCCGGTGACCCCGAAGTAGAGCTCCAGGTGCCGGTAGCCGTTCCACGCCAGCGTGGCCACGCGGTCGCCCTGCTGGAGCCCCGCTTTGTCGAGCGTGGCGGCCAACTGGCGCGAGCGCCTGGCCAGGTCGCGGTAGGTGTAGCGATGGATGTCGCCCTCGACCCTGCGGGAAACGATTTCGCCGTCGCCGTGGTGGCGCTCGGCGAACTCCAGCAGCATGGAAGTCAGCAAGGGGTGGTTCTGCATCTGGCCCAGCATGGTTCTCCTCTTTGTGCGAGCGGTTGCGATAGCAGATGCAATACTAATTCACCACCTTGGGGTTTCTGCACGCTCGTGCCACGCAAGTGACAATGGCTTGATGCTGAACAGGACCGACTCCGTCCAAGCGGTCGATCTGGGCCTGACCTGGGACAACGCCTTCGAACGCCTGGGCGAGGGTTTTTTCACCCGCCTGGCGCCGCTGCCGCTGCGTGGCGAGGCGTACTGGGTGGCCCGCAGCGCCGCCATGGCGCGTGAACTCGGCCTGGCCGACGACTGGTGGCAGGTCCAGGGCGCCTTGCCGGCCGTCAGCGGCGGCCAACCGCTGGCCGGCAGCGCGCCGCTGGCCAGCGTCTACGGCGGCCACCAGTTCGGCGCCTGGGCCGGGCAACTGGGCGACGGCCGCGCCATCCTGCTGGGCGAAGTGCGCACGACTGGCGGTGGCTCGCAGGAGTTGCAGCTCAAAGGCAGTGGCCTGACGCCCTACTCGCGCATGGGCGACGGCCGCGCGGTGCTGCGCTCGTCGATCCGCGAGTTCCTGTGCAGCGAGGCCATGCATGCGCTGGGCGTGCCGACCACGCGGGCGCTGTGCGTCGCCGGCTCGGACGAGCCGGTGCGACGTGAACGCCTGGAAACCGCCGCCGTGGTGCTGCGCGCCGCCCCCAGCTTCATCCGCTTCGGGCATTTCGAGCACTTTTGCCACAGCGGTCGGCACGAAGCGCTGCGCACGCTGGCGGACTTCGTCATCGCGCGCTTCTACCCCGACTGCCGCGACGCCAGCAACCCCTACGCGGCGCTGCTGGGCGCGGTGACGCAGCGCACCGCGGCGCTGCTGGCACAGTGGCAGGCGCTGGGCTTCATGCATGGCGTGATGAACACGGACAACATGAGCATCCTGGGCCTGACCATCGACTACGGGCCGTTTCAGTTCATGGACGGCTTCGACCCGGCCCGCATCTGCAACCATTCCGACCACCTGGGGCGCTACGCCTACCAGCGCCAGCCCGAGATCGCCCACTGGAACCTGTTTGCCCTCGGACAGGCGCTGCTGCCGCTGATTCGGCAGCCCGATGCGGCGCTGGCGGTGCTGCAGCCCTTCCCGGCGCTGTTCAGCGCCGAGCTGGATCGCCGCATGGCGCTCAAGCTCGGCCTGCCGCAGGCCAGCGACGGCTCGCGCCAGCTGGTGCAGGCGCTGCTCGATCTGCTGACGCGCGAGCGCACCGACTGGACCATCTTCTGGCGCCGCCTGGCGCGGCAGGTGGCCGGTGACCTGCGCCAGCCGGTGACGGATTTGTTTCACGATCGGGCCGCCATCGATCGCCTTTTGCTACAATATCAGGAGCTGCTGGCGCAATCCAATAGGGCGCAAACTGCCGATTTGATGCTGAAAACCAATCCCGGCCTGGTGCTGCGCAACCACCTGGCCGAGCAGGCCATTACGCTGGCCCGGCAGCACGACTTCAGCATGGTGCAGTCCTTGCACGACGCGCTGCAGCGCCCGTTCGACGAGCAGCCCGAGCACGCCGACTGGTGCAACTTTCCGCCCGACTGGGCATCACAGATCCAGATCAGCTGTTCCTCATGAGCCATCCCGTTCAGAAATCCGACGCCGAGTGGCGTGCCCTGCTGGCCGACAAAGGGGCCGAGCCACTGGCCTTCCAGGTCACGCGCCACGCCGCCACCGAACGCCCGTTTTCGGGCAGGTACGAGCGCCATTGGCAGGATGGCAGCTACCACTGCATCTGCTGCGGCGCCAGGCTGTTCGAGTCCGACACCAAGTTCGACGCCGGCTGCGGCTGGCCCAGCTTCTGGCAGGCCGCCCTGCCCGGCGCCATCGAGGAGCGGCGCGACACCAGCCACGGCATGGTGCGCGTCGAAACCCTGTGCGCCCGGTGCGGCGCCCACCTGGGCCATGTGTTCCCCGACGGCCCGGCACCCACCGGGCTGCGCTACTGCATGAACTCGGCCGCGCTGGACTTCGAGCCCCGGTAAACTGCGCGCCTGCATGAAAGCCCTGCTCGACTTCCTGCCCATCCTGCTGTTCTTCGGTGCCTACAAGCTGTACGGCATCTACCCGGCCACCGCCGTGCTGATGGCCGCCACCTGCGTGCAGATGGGCATCATCTACGCCATCGACAGGAAGCTCACGGCCATGCACAAGGCCACCCTGGCCTTGATCCTGGTCTTCGGCACGCTGACCCTGGTGCTGCAGGACGAGCGCTTCATCAAATGGAAGCCGACGGTCCTGTATGCCGCCATGGCGCTGGCGCTGGCGGTGGCGCTGTGGGCCTACCGCAAGAACTTTCTCAAGATCATGCTGGGCAGCCAGCTCAGCCTGCCCGAACCGGTGTGGCACCGCCTGACGCTGGCCTGGGTGCTGTACTGCCTGTTCATGGCCACGCTCAACGGCTACGTGGCGGCCTTCTGGAGCACCGACGCCTGGGCCGACTTCAAGCTGTGGGGCTACGTGTTTCCGGTCGCCTTCATCGTCGGCCAGGGCATCTACGTGGCCCGTCACCTGAGCGACGAACCCGCGGCGGGCAACCCGCCGGAAAGCACCTGATGAGCACCGAACTGGCCGACCGCATGGCCGCGCGCCTGCGCGAACGACTGCAACCCAGCGCCCTTGAAGTGCTGGACGAAAGCTGGCAGCACGAGGGCCACGCCGGCGCCAACGGCACCGGCTTCGGCACCCATTTTCGCGTGCGCATCGCCTCGCCGCTGTTCGACGGCAAGAGCCGCGTGGTGCGCCACCAGCTGGTGTATCAGGCGTTACAGGATTTCATCGAGCGCGACGGCGTGCATGCGCTGGCCATCGAGGCGCGATAATTCACGGTTTTCTTCCCCCTGCCCCGCCCCGGGGCGTCTTCGAGGTTTCATCCACATGAGCAAGACCCTTCTGGCCGCCGCCGCGGCGGCCGTGCTGACCGGTGCCCTGAGCCTGCCGGCCCAGGCCCAGAACGTGGCCATCGTCAACGGCAAGCCGGTGCCCAAGGCGCGCCTGGACGCGCTGGAGGCGCAGATCAAGGCCCAGGCCGCCCGCACCGGCCAGCCGATCCCGCCCGAGGTGCAAGGTCAGCTGCGCGAAGAAATCATCGCCCGTGAGGTCTTCATGCAGGAGGCCCAGCGCCGCGGCCTGGAAGCCTCGCCCGACTACCGCGCCAAGATGGAACTGGCGCGCCAGAGCGTGCTGATCGGCGAGCTGTTCGCCGATTTCCAGAAAAACAACCCGGTGAGCGACGCCGAGGCCAAGGCGGAGTACGACAAGGTCATCGGCAGCCAGGTGCCGGCGGCCGGCGCCAAGGAGATCAAGGCCCGCCACATCCTGGTCGAGAAGGAGGACGAGGCCAAGGCCATCATCGCCCAACTCAAGAAGGGCGCCAAGTTCGAGGAGCTGGCCAAGAAGCAGTCCAAGGACCCCGGCTCCGGCGCCCAGGGCGGCGATCTGGGCTGGGCCAACCCGTCCGGCTACGTGCCCGAGTTCGCCGATGCGCTGGGCAAGCTGGCCAAGGGGCAACTGACCGATGCCCCGGTCAAGTCGCAGTTCGGCTGGCACGTGATCCGCGTCGACGACGTGCGCGAGGCCAAGGCGCCCGAGCTGCCCAGCTTCGAAGCCGTCAAGCCGCAGATCGTGCAGCAGCTGCAGCAGCAGAAGCTGGTGCAGTTCCAGCAGGACCTGCGCACCAAGGCCAAGGTCGAGTAAGCCGCGCCTTGCCGCTTGCCCAAGGGGGCGGTCGCTTCAGGCGGCCGCCCCTTTTTTGCGCCTCATACGGCGTCGCGTTCAAAAAGCATGACCCCTGACCCGTGGGGCATCGAAGCGCGGCGAGGCCATCCAGCGTTTGGGCCTTTTGAACCTGGAAACGGCATTTGACCGCTGGTCAACTTCGGGCAGGCCGCATCGATCGATGCGGGGTCTGGCGGCTGCGATGGCCTTCACCTCCTGGGTGAGCACGCTGCGCACCCACCCGCACCGCGCTCGGCGCGCCATGCGGCGTTGCTCCTTCTTGCGGGCAGGAGCCCGCGGCCGCGTCGGCCTTGCAGGGCGCAGCCCAGCCAGAGGCTGGGCCCGTTCGCGCCGTCCCAAGGCGCGCAGGCGCCTTTGGAGCCGCGGCGCTCACCCTTGCCTGGCACACCGATCACGGCACGGGCGGGCTCGTCCAACGGCCGTTTCCAGGTTGAACGCGCGTTCGCGTCATCGGCGCTTGGCCTGCTCGCGCTCGCGGGCACGGCGCTGCTGGCGTGTTTCGAGCTTGCGCGCCTCGGCCGCCCGGCGCGCCTGGCGTCGGGCGCGCCAGCCGCGCGACCACCAGCGCCCCAGCGCAAAGCTGAGCACGCCGGTCACCACCAGCAGCACGATGCCCAGGGGAGAAAGATCCAGGCCACCCATCACTCCACCCGCACGATGGTGTGGGGCTTGAAGCCCAGGTCGGCGGCCCTGCCCTTGCGTCCGCGCGCGGCGCGGGCGTTGTTCAGGCTGCGGATCTCTAGTTGCTCCTCACGCGGTTTGCCGCCGCGGCCGACGCCCAGCAGGCGCACGCTGCGCGTGTAGGCTGCGGCGCCGGCCAGGCTGTCCTTGGGCTCCAGGTCGATCAGGGTGAGGCCACGCCCGCCCTTCTCCATCAGTTTCAGCTCCCCGATATCAAAGGTCAGGATGCGCCCACCCACCGAGGCACAGGCCACGTGTGTGGCTGCTATTGATCCAATAGCTGCTGGCGCTTGTCCAGTCTGCGTCGGAGCCGTTTTTTGCTCTGGATCCAGCGCGACCAGCGAGGGCCTGCACACCTGCTCGCCGGCGCCGATGCTGATGAAGGCCTTGCCACTCTTGTTGCGCGACAGCATGTGCTCCACCCGCGCCACAAAGCCGTAGCCGCCACTGCCCGACAGCAGCAGCGCGGCGCCCGCCGGCCCGGCAAAGTAGTGCAGCGGCTGGGTACCCGCTTCCAGCTCGATCAGGGTGGTGATCGGCTGGCCATCGCCGCGTGCGCCCGGCAGGCTGGCCACCGCCACGCTGTAGACGCGCCCGTTGCTGCCAAACACCAGCAGCTGGTCGACCGTGCGGCATTCGAACGTGCCGTACAGGCCGTCACCGGCCTTGAAGGCAAAACCCGCCGCGTCGTGCCCATGGCCGCTGCGCGCGCGCACCCAGCCCTTTTCGCTGACCACCACCGTGACCGGCTCGTCCTGCACTTTCACTTCGACCACGGCCTTTTTCTCGGCCTGGATCAGGGTGCGGCGGGGGTCGGCAAACTCTTTGGCGTCAGCTTCGATCTCTTTGATCATCAGGCGGCGCAGCGTGGCGGGGCTGGCCAAAACGTCCTCCAGGCTGCCCTGCTCCTTGCGCAGTTCACTGAGTTCCTGCTCGATCTTGATGGCCTCCAGCCGGGCCAGCTGGCGCAAGCGGATGTCCAGGATGTCGTCGGCCTGCCGCTCGGTCAGGGCAAAGCGCGCGATCAGCGCCGCCTTGGGCTCGTCGGCCGTGCGGATGATGGCGATCACCTCGTCGATGTTGAGCAGCACCAGCTGCCGGCCCTCGAGGATGTGGATGCGCTCCAGCACCTTCTGCAAGCGATGCTGGCTGCGCCGCGTGATCGTGCTCTGGCGAAACTCGATCCACTCGGCCAGCATCTGGCGCAGGCT